>Ga0307512_10006567_pt1 | contig 11752 bp, 10 predicted proteins | sample 14_EM_MG_FD_200267 | JGI IMG/M metagenome (GOLD analysis project Ga0307512, IMG submission 200267) | Populus trichocarpa ectomycorrhiza microbial communities from riparian zone in the Pacific Northwest, United States - 14_EM | ecosystem: Host-associated > Plants > Roots > Unclassified | place... | reverse complement strand
TGCTCAATACATCGGATAGGCTCATTCTTCGCGCAGACCAAACTCTCTTGGACACTCTCAGATATGAAGGTGTTGGAAAGCCCCTTTGCCTGGGAACCGTAATCGTATGTCAATTCTTGTGTACGATAGAGATGTGATGCTGACCACCACTCCTGCCAGCGAAGACGGAGCTGGTCAATTCTCGGGCCGCAATACCCCCACAACAGTTTTTGAACATGTCAAAGTCTGTTTACGATCCTGGCTGGTTGCCATACCGCCTCGCCACATTCATCGTCGGGAAGCCGCTTCAGTGGGCACTCCATCAGCTCAACCTTACTGGTTCCGACGATGATAGTGACACCGAACGGTGGAACCATATCAAAGGGGACCATGTCCTCATTGGTGTCGTTGAACGCGCGGCAGATGCTGTACTCACCTGTCAGCGCGAGCGAGGCGTGAGCCTCGCTGACACCTTGTACAGTTTTGATACGTTTCGCGCCACCTTCGCTTCCTCCGCGCTTCCCGGGGTCACGCTATCCGACAAAGACCTATGTGTTCTCCTAAAGTTTTTAGAACGTGATAGACGGGTAGTGATCACCGAAAACGAGGTGCGTTGCCGTAACCGTTTCCCCTACACCACACCTATTGTTATCAGGTTATCAAGTTTGTCGAAGCCAGCTTTGGCACAAGGGAGGTCACAGGAGTCGACCACGGCGTTTTAGAACTCAAAACTGCTGTTGCGAACCTCTCAACGCAAATAGATCAGATTGCCGCAAAGATCGACTCGTAAGTCCATTCCTAAGTCTTGGATGGTTCATAGATCTGTCAATCGTGATCTTAGGTACAAGATCAAAGCGGCGACTGCCATCCGCCAACAACACAAGTCACTCGCGTTATCCTATCTTCGTTCCCGAAAGCAGCTAGAGGATGTACTAAAGCAACGTCTTGGCTCCCTTGAAATTCTACAAAGCACCCTCTTTCGCGTTGAAGGGGCTGCGAATGACATCCAAGTACATTCGTATTCTGCCTGTCCTCCCTGCGATGCACTGATCGCTTCTTCTCGTATAGGTCATGAAGGCGTACGAGAGTAGTACTACCACTCTCCGCGCGCTTCTGGCGCACCCATCTCTCCAGCGCGACGCCGTGGAGCGCACGTTCGATGCGCTGGCAGACGCCAATGCCGACGCGCAAGAGCTCGACGAAGTAGTGCGCTCCGGTATGGATGTAGCCGTCGGCGTGGCCGTGTCGCCGGATGATGAGGACGAGATCGAGGCCGAGCTCGCTGCCCTTCAGGCCGAAGCCATTGCTGAAGCGCGAGCTGGGGAGAAGACCCTGCAGTCGGTGTTGTCGGGGGGAAACGGTGTTTCTGAGGCCGCCCAACACAGTCGGGAGCGTGCGGAGACCCGCGATGCGAATACCTCATCAGACCGTAGGGCCGAAAAGGTACTTGCTTGATGACGTTCGGGTGCAGAAGCATCGTGTCACTGTACTTCTTCATAGACCCTTCCAGATTACGAACCACACGTCCCTGTCCTGTGTATCACTACTCATGACCGCATATTTAGCATACCATTAACATTTTGTGCCGCTATGGGGCATGGCAAATAATTGCAATTGGTTTCGTTGGACCTTATAGCCTCTGTAAGATGACAGATATAATGCAGTGACGTGATATCGTAACCTTACCACAGATACTCACTACAAGGTGGATTATCTGTGGGCCCGGGGAGGCTAAGCTAAGTTCCGAAGGTTTGGGCGTCGACCTGTTCCAGTCACAATAAGTTCTGAAGCGTGCGGAAAGACCAGTCTACTGAATCTTTCTTGAGCTTCATCGCATACACAAGATAAAGGTAAATAGACCAACATTTTTGTAGCTAATCCTTCCCACTAATAAATGACGCGCACTCTGTTTTATCTGTAGTTCGAAGGTCCCTATGACTCTATCATGATTCAAGGTGGCAAGTAACGTTTTGCAACAAAGAGTGGTACAGTCATCTGTGATTGGTGTTGCCGGCAACGCAGACAGCTCACCATGGAAAAATTTATTGTGTCCAATCGTATCCTGCACATTTCAAATATTTTAAACAAATAATGTGGAGAGATTTCCTGAACAGGTATGGTCCGCCAAAAATAAACAAGAGTCCTGCATGCTCTTTTCGCGTCAGTTGTAAAATACAAGTCTGGACCATCTTCAAGAGAAAGTGAAATGGCATGCACGGTAAGTAGGCCAATTCAAAGACGCCGCATGCCGACCATGATATTCGAGAAGGGCACGCCAAAGTTGATTCAACTCTCGAATGATATGATTCCTTGCCCTCTCACACTTCGGGTAGGCCGGTGAACCCCTGTCGAGTAGGTCGGAGGGAGGATTTAGACTCAGTGAACTGGCTGTTGTAGTTCGTTGTGCCAGTGTGGATTATCGAGGGCGATGATTGTGTCGGGTACGTGCTTGGGTCCGAGGGGTCCTGGGGAGCGTAATGAGCCCTTCACGAGCTATGCTCCCGTAGACCACATGTGGTCAACCGAAAGAAAGAATCAAAACCCTTACGTAGAGTCTCGGTACTTGTTTAACCATTGGGTAGGGCACCGCTCCCTGACCCATGTCACTTTGGTCATCGATAGCCGCGGCAGATAGCGCCGAGCGAGTTCGGCGGCGGCGGACGGTCATCCATGCCACGACGGCTGCGATCAAGGCCGCCCCGGCAATGCCACCAACAACGCCCCCTGCGATGGCGCCACCCTTGGAAGACGAATTCGATGGGGAAGACGTCGTCTGAGGTGTGACGGTAGATTGGCTGTTCCTGGTCGAGGTCGGGACATTCGAAATGCTGCCTGTAATCTCTGGCGAATCTGTGACAGAGCCAGTAACACGTAAAAAAAAACAGTTGGGCTTCGTTGGCCAAGTTACGCACCACCAGCGAGCTGCGCCGCTGAAGCATTCCACGTTTTATCGCTCTGAGGGCGCAATGAATTGGGATTTGACGTGGAATAAAGAGCCCAGAGATGAGCCTACCGCCTGAGTTGGGTCGAGATATGCCCACTTTGGTACTCGCGTCCCCACTGGGATGGATTGAGGGTAGCTGAGGGACGAAGTTGCCAGTGAGCTCGGAAGCTGGTGAGGTAATGTGTAACCTACGTTCCAACGGGTGCAACCGAGGTGCAATTGGTAATCCACGCAGGGTATCTAATTATATTCAACGCCAACACCTGTTGGTGTCCATGGCGTAAGACTATCAGAAAGCATCGACGCACGTAATCCACGACCCTTCCTGACACGCAGCACAGGCACTAATGAGACTGTATGTGACTGTGTTGCATTTGCACAAATCTCCGTTGTCTGGACCGTTCGGACCAGTGTATGAATTCTGCGGAAGAAGGGCGGGGATCGCAAATGCTGCATAGTTTTGAAATAAATCGCATGCATATCTGGAAAGTCCGTATAATAATGTACTAACTTCCGTTGTTACACACCGCTGCCAGGAAAGCTGCGATTGTGCATGGGCCCTGTGAGAGCGAGTTGATCGACTGAGGGCATTGATTAGGGAGCAAAGGGCGGTCATTTTCATAACTCGAGAAATCAGTCAAGGTGGACTTACCCACGCCATACTGGAGGCTGAGCAGTTCGGTGCACTGACCTGTGCATGAGTCGAGCCTATGATGAGGAGCAGGGCCGAGAAAGTAACAAGGAGCGAGTCAACCATCGCGTGAGAGTGGGGTGGGGATCGTCGGTATCAGGGTGGGAGACAGAGCTCCAGACCTCGAATCGCACCGTGATGGAGTGCTATATAGGTCTCAGACTGCTAAACTAAGAATAAGAACTCTTATTACCTCACTATCATCGACGATCAACATCATTTGTCATCAATAGGGTGACCACATCTTCTCAATCAATACAGTGCGTAGATTGGACAAGGGACCGAGGCTTCAGAACTTAGTCACGCAGGGCCTTGGATGGGCATATCCTGCCAGCGGGGAATTTCAGGAACACTAGTAAGCCCGAGGATGAGAGACTCGGATCACCGGACGATAGTCGCTGAACGTTGGTGGTTAAGAATGCGGGAAAGCGTCCCTAGTCGTGCAGATAAATGGCCTGGCCATCAAGATGGGCGGACTCACGGAAGCAGATCTAGTACCGTAAGTGGCCGAACGAACTTGAACGCACCGGGACTGTTGCCACTGCCAGTGTCCGTACACTCCGTACTAACCGCATTTGGAGATTCCAAAATAGGCTTGTCAAACGGACGTCAACAAGGTCGTCAAACGCTGTGATCAATTAATTGCATCGCCTCCCAAACTAGGACTCGAGCTGTCATGACCGTTTGGGTGATCTCCTCACAATTGTCTTCTCTCCAATCTCACAACTGTATATCATTCAAGTTATGCATCCAGTTTCAAACTCTCTTCTCGGACATGTCTCAACAACTTACAATTCCAACCTTGCCTGCAAGTGGTGGTACTCCATCCTGGCAACCATGGTCTGCCAACTCACAATCCATCGGACAAGGTGATTCTTCACGCAGATCAAACCTTCTCGGAGACTCTCAGATCTGCCCTTTGTCTGGATACTGCAATCGTATGTTACTTTTCATACACCGTGACAACAGTGATGTAATGCTAACGACTCGGATCATTCGTGCTGACGAAAGCTGAGCGCTGAACTGGTCAAGTCCCGCGCCGCAGTACCTCCACGACAGCTCCTGAACATGTAGCAGCCAGTTCATGACTCTGGCTGGTGCCATACTCCGTCGCCACAAACATTTCGTTTGTCGTCAAAAATCCGCTTCAGTAGGCTCTTCACCAACTCAATCCTCCTTATCTTTGACGACGAGAGTGACGCCGAACTGTGGGACCATGTCCAGATGCCATACTCACCTGGCACCGCGGACGAGGTGTGAGCCTCGACGGTTCCTATTGTAGTACAGTTTGATTTCGTTCGGTGCCACCTTTAGTTCCTCGGCTTTTCCCAGTTACGCTATCCGACAAAGACTTATGTGTTCTCGTAAAATTTTTAGAACGCGACGGACAGGCAGTGCTCTCCGAAAAAGGGGTATGTCCCCGTGACAGTCTCCCAACAGCATACTTGTTATTTTCAGGTTATCAACGTATATATCAACGTCGTTGAAGCCTGCTCGCGTATACGGGAAGTCACAGGAGTCGACCACGAGTTTGAGAACTTAAAACCGCCGCGGCGAACCTGACAACGCAAATAGATCAGATGTCCGCAATGCCCGATTCGTAAATCCACCGTTCAAGTCCTGGATGGCTCGCATGTCTGACGTTTGCGGTCTTGAATACTAGACCCAAGCGATGGCCACAATCCTCCAACAACCCAATTCACTCGCGCTCTCCATCTTCGTTCTCGTACACAGCTTAATCTACTAACGCAATGTCTCGGTTACTTCTTCGAAGCAACTTGATTAGCGTTGACGGCGCGCCTGCGAACGACATCCAAGTGAAACACGTCTTCTGCCTGTCTTCCCTGCCGTTGACTACTCACTTGGGCCTTGCATGAATTGTGAAGGTCTTGACCTGATAAAAGAGCAAAATGAGAAGGTGTTTTTTGCTTGGAGCTTGGAGAAATACAGATGATTCATTCTCGTCCAATGCCCTGCCATATTCAGGACCCTCTACCCGTACAGCATAGCACCAGTGGTGCAGTGGGCTTCCTCCTTGCCTTGAAAGCAAGTAGCCACGGGTTCGGCCATGTTTGCCTCGAAAGCAAGCAAGCACACTTGCCTTGAAAGCGAGTGGCATGGGATCGATTCCCGTCTTGGGTCAAGATTTTTTGTCATTTATACCGCACTTTTCTGTCATGGGACACCAAAATGACACCAAGCGATTATGTTACCGCTCACATCCTCTACATTTGTCAATGTGTCTTTCCCTCAGTGCCGACATTTTGATTTTTGTGATCTGTATGATGATAGCAGTAACCATACTGCTACTTGCCAGTATGGGAAGTGGGTGGGGTATTCCATGCGAGAGGATTCTCCCCAGTGCAATGATAGATTACATCAGACATGCTCCTATGGCCCTGTCAGTGCCATCTGACCGACAGACTGCTATGACAATACGACGGCGACACTTCTGGATGCCATGAGGATGTCAAGTAGAACGAGAAAGATGAGTTTGAGATGAGTCAATAGGTGGTCACACAAGTGCAGCAATGAATGACCAAAAACCATCACCCAAAACTGGAATCGATCCCATGCCACTTGCTTTCGAGGCAAGTGTGCTTCCTCGCTTTCCAGACGAGTGGGATAGATCCCATTCCACTTGCTTTCAAGGCAAGTTTCATGTCCACTGCACCATTGGTGCTACACTACAGTAGTACGGGGTCCCGAATGTGGGCTGGAAGTTTGATGAGAATAAACTCTCCGTATCTCTCCAAGCACAGCATATTCACTCAAGAATGAAAAGCCCGTGGATTTTGCATATACTTGTGCTGTCCCTACGCGTTCTGAACTACTGTGAGTCCTTGGGGAGATGTCCGGTCGCTGCAGATCTACCAATTACGCGCTCCGTGGCTCCCATTTTGACCCACAGTCCATCTCGGCAGATAAACTACTACGACTGCACAAAATCAAGCCTAGTGAAAGGGAGAAAAGGGTAAATAAAGAAAAAAGCGACCATAAAGAAGCCTGGCGATTGGATGGGATTTCCCCAGCGACCATCATCCCGGCCATTGCCCCTTTGGCTGTTCCGCGACCTTTGGCTTTTCTGGCATTCTCCACAGATACGGCTTGATTTCCCTTGTTTGAATTTCAACACTACAGTTGATCCATTCCCACGTGAACCCTTGACCACATGGGCGAACGCAAGGGGATTGCAATTAATTTCTTGATCAAGGTAACTTGGAGGACATGATGAAGGGTTTGAACGTTTGATTTCAGCCCGAGTTCGACCGCCTACTTCAAGCAAGCAGCACCAGGAGAGGTTAAAGCGCAACATAGGGACGATATCGACAAGAGCCGAAACCGTCCGACAGATTCGAAAGAGTTCATCGCTTGAAAGATTTTGTTGATCGTTTCATACCTCCGAGCTTATCAATCATTGATGAAAATCCCAACGACGGTTATGGTATGGTTGCTGTGCCACATGAAAATCTAGTGTCAGGTTAGTAATCATGACTAAGTGCATCTACGCATAAGTTACATCTTGCAGCAGATACAGTACAGTAGTGGGAAATGCGGTAAAAAATCTCTTTACTGACTCGGACTCGGACTGGCACCGTGACAAATGTAATCCGATTCCAACAAAACGAAACGTACCACGGGTAGCCATTCCTTTCGTCTTGTCACGATACTGATGCGACGTACCACCGCCTTTCCACCTAACCACATTTAGCCAGTCAGACCTGACCGCACATTCCTAATCAGACATGTGTGCAAAAACGCCTTATTGCCAATAGCCACGAATGGTAAGTACACCATCGATGGGACGTCAGCCTGGAGGACATCCGGCCCTAGCGTCATAAGATAGTTCAAGTAGACGAGTGTACACTAACGACATTTCCGTGCGGTGGTACAAAAGAAGTATTACAGTATGGTATAACCAATGAACGAATAAAAAGTCCCATGTCGAGATGGCTGCCTTCGCTCAGGCTAGTGGAAGGAGTGAAATGAAAGGAGTTGAGTCATAGCTCGGGGAGACCTGAGTATTCTGTAGGGCGGTTCTTTTTGGGGGTGGTTGGGCCCTTCGTCGGAGTGGCCGAATTGATTGCCGCCGGGCTCAAAGCGCCTGTCGGTAAAACCCCGAGGAAAGGATGTGTGCTAGGGTCCGATGGATCCTGTATGCCGCACAGACACCACGGGGTGGCGGGGAGGCCAGCATTGGCTCGTCAATACCGAGAAACGAAAGGAGATTTCAAGGGGCCGCGCACGCACATAAAACCGCTTGTCAGCATCCGGTGTCCAAGCCACAAGGGTGTATCTGCCGCTCTCTCGTTCCGCCGTGAGGTGCTGGGCCGAGGGGGACTCGGACCTCGCTTTGGAGTGCGGCTGACGTCGCCGTCGATAACGGCGCAGAAAGAACCATACGCCCGTCCCGACAAGAACAAAGACCAGGACCGTGCAGACTAATGCCACGCCAACGATTACGCCAACACGGACGGCATCCCCGTCATCAAACTTCGGTGCGAATGACGGGCGGGAATCACCAGTAGACTCGGGAGTGTCGCCTACAGCACAGGCAGTGACATTGTCCCATGGTTGTGAATTCTACGGGTTCAAGTCAAGATTGAGAAAAACGCAGGAAGGTAGGGGAGGCGAGTATGACATACAGAGACGTTCAGGAACGCCCATGCGGGGACGCGGGTGTCGTTGTTTATGCTCAGAGGGAACCTGCTCACCAAACCTGATTAGTAACGCATGGGCTTAGTACACGACAGGGCACGGACGTTGAAACGGGCGCGACTTCGGTACAATTTGCGTACCACTGGTCGTAGCTGAGGATGAGTGTCAACAGGAATCAAAGCACGACGCGCCTGGAGTCAGGACGTACGATATCCAGACTCCCTTCTGGCAACCAACGCACGCGCTGATCAATGAATAATACACCGAATTGCATCTGCAAGCGTCGTTATCGTCGGACCCGGATGGGCCTGTGTAATTGCCTCCTTGAGCAAGTTGTGGGATCGTGAATTCTGGCGAAGTGTCAATGTGGTTCCCACGAGGCACGCAAGACGGGACAAACGTACGCCCATTATTGCATTGGGCTGCGAGGGAAGCGGCTGTCTGGCAAGGGGACTGATTGAGGCTGTTGTATGTCTGCCAACGAACGATCAGGTCATCGGGGGTTGTTCATGGACAGAAGACGATAGACGAACCCAATTCCAAACACCCAACGCGGCGGGCAGGCAAGCAGGCGCCTGAACCTGGGCACCAACGGGTATGGCGGCAAGCTGGATAAGCAGCAGCGTCAGAGGGAAGGGAAGGGCGGAGGGCGATAGCAGGGGCAGGGACCCGGGCATGATGGAGGATCGGACGATGGGGGTTGAGATCGAAGAAGGGATATGATGACCAGATGGAATAAAACGGGTGGTGTCGACTGGAAGCGGGAGGGCCTGGGGTTACGTACTACAGCTCGGGCATGTTCATCTCACCGGTTCACTTAGAGCCATTATACTGTACTGTATAGCCCCAGAGTGTAATGAGCGCAAAAACGCCAGGATTCAGGGCACGGACTAATATTAGCGCTGGATCAAGGATTGCCCCCACTGAGCGCTTTTAGCGAATCGGTAATCACGGCCAACAGTCGGTCAACTCGGACTCCACGGGAGAAGTCCCACTGAATGGGGATACAGCATTTGCACAGTACTGCACAGCGAATGAGCTGCCTCAGGCTATGGATGTGTGGCGTATAGCGCCGTCGTGGCCGTCCGCAGTCAACCTGATGCCTAAGCCCCCCTATTTGACATCATAGGCGCCCAGACGGACCCCCAGATGTCACTTCACGCCACACTGCTACATATGGAGAAAGGATCTCCAAGCCACACCAGCCTACTGTAATACAGTACAGCTGACATTCTAACGCGTGCATCAAATTCGATCTAAAAACAAAATAAAAAGAACTAGAACACGTGCTGAAAACAAGCCCCGAATCCACAGTAGACGCCAAAGTGGTGAATGCAAATGTGCACCGAATGACAACTTGTTCATCCGCGGAGTTCAGATGTTACGACAGTACAGTAGAAAAAAATGATCGACCTGGTACGAATCCGAGCTTTGACGATTCGGGGTCACCTTGACAACACAGACTGGAGCGAATCGAGCAGCTGTTGTCGGTCGAACGAATTGCCCGTCTCACGCACGTGATCAAGGTCTCTCATCTCATCATGTGATCAGAAGCGCGTCATACGGTCACCTATTACATAGCGTAGTTGGCCGTATTATGATCACTTATCACTTTCAATTGAGAAGTCTAAAACAACCATTTCAAACCTCTCAAGCAAATGTGTTAGGTTACCAGTAGGTTTCTCGCGGAGTCCAAGAGAGCGAGTACGCAGGGGCTACATCCTGAGGCAAACGCACGAGGAGCCTCATCGTATACAAACATTTCTGTTCAATCACCCACCGGATCCAATGACAACGCACGTTTGTGCGCTTGGTGTATACGTGGTACAGGTGGTCACGCGTGAGTGAAATTGCGGCCTGGTTGTCGGAGAACATGGTGGTGGCCTCGGGGATGGCACCAAAGATCTCGGAGAGAAGGCTCCTCAACCAGAGGGCCTCCTTTATCCCGTGTGTGGCCGCAAAGTACTCACTCTCTGAATACAATCCAGATCCTTTGAAATCCTACAAAGCATCCTTATTTGTGTAGAAGGTGCTGTGAACAACGTCCAAGTGACACGAACCTTCTACCCGTCCTCTCTGCGGTCTACTGATCGCCCATGTTTCGTATAGATTGTGAAAGCGCATGAGAGTACTACAGTAATACTCCCAAATCCGTCTGCGCGCTTCTAACGCACCCATCGTTCCAGCGCCACCACATCGCGCACATCTGATGCGCTGGCTGATACCTAATGCCTGGGAGCTCGATGAAACGGTGCGCACCTCTATGGGTGTGGCGCTTGCTGTGATGGTATCCCTGGATGATGAGGATGAGATCAAGGAAGAATTGAGTCTGGGGATCCGTACCGTGACGGAATTTTTTAGGTAGCCCAGCAAGGTCACGGGTGGGAGCGCGACTGCACCGAGAACCCGCTATGCGAATATATCGGACCGCAGGGCCCGAACAGGTGTGTCCGTCCGTAGAAGCATCAGGTCACTGTACTTTCTTCATGTCATACAGGTATACCTTTTCAGAAAGCACCATTGTTCTGTACATCAGTGTTTATGATGGTTGCATGAATTTGATGACATTGGGCATCTTGGCATCTTGACTATGATGATCCAAAATAACTGCGATTGATTCCGCTATTGCACCCGTCGACCAGATGTTCTGTTCCCAGAGCCAGTTTCGGAGGACGCATCTCTCCCTTCCCGTAATCTGCACGTTCTCCCATTCCACCCCCACAGACGGGCTGCTTCTCCGAGTCGCTGACTTAGCAGTGTGAAACGCTGCGATCATGCCCTGGGACATCAAACGGCGGGAGTTATCCAACTACCAAAGCGCGCGGAGGCTTCATTATCAGAACCCATGCAGTACTACAGATGGTCAACTTTCTGGGGTCCTCGTGATAGAAGGCATGATGAAAGGCGTAAACCTTATCTTTTGAATGTCGCATCTGGACGAGACTGTGTATCGTCCATCTACAGTCATGGTCGCCGTCTAAGGACTTGAAATACACTGGCACCCTCTGCTTTCGAGCGTCAGCGATTCGGATGGATGCCCAAAATAGGAATTTATGAGCGCACTACCAGCCGGCGGGGCCACTAGCGATTAATCTCGACCTCCCTCTTGGAGGCCTCGTTATTGTGACACATCGTTAATGTTACGCCTCCGGGTCTGTCGCTGATCACGATGAATCTTTCTTTGATGTCGAATTCATTCCCTCCTCATTACACGAAACTCATCCCCTGGCCCCTGCATGTGCTCAAGGGTCAAGCTCTTGGAGCATCACAAACGCTATCTATTGTTAAGTCAGGACCGCCCAATTCTCCACAAGGGTCATATCCTTCGCACCGTTTGAAAACGATTGAAAATAGCTGTAGCTTTGCTGAACGCTGATCGTGTTTCACCCCTGAGCTTATCCAAATATACAACGACGTTATGTTGACCGTGCCGCAAATATCTCGTTGGTGATTGAAAAATATAGTCAGGTCAATAATGA
>Ga0307512_10006564_pt1 | contig 11755 bp, 9 predicted proteins | sample 14_EM_MG_FD_200267 | JGI IMG/M metagenome (GOLD analysis project Ga0307512, IMG submission 200267) | Populus trichocarpa ectomycorrhiza microbial communities from riparian zone in the Pacific Northwest, United States - 14_EM | ecosystem: Host-associated > Plants > Roots > Unclassified | place... | reverse complement strand
CCGCCGGCCGCGTGCCACTGTTCGTCGTGCTGGTCCTGATACTCGCCTCGGTCGTCGCGGTGCCGTCGCCGGTCCAGGCCGCGGCCGCCGTCGGCACGCTCGCGCCGACACCGCCCATGGGCTTCAACAACTGGAACGCCTTCGGCTGTGACGTCAACGAGGCCCTCATCGAGGAGACGGCCGACGTCATCGTGTCGTCCGGGCTCGCGCGCGCGGGGTATGAGTACGTGAACATCGACGACTGCTGGTCGGCGCGGGAGCGTGGCCCCGACGGACGTCTGGTGCCCGACCCGGTCAAGTTCCCTCACGGCATCGCGGGTGTCGCGGACTACGTGCACGGCAAGGGGTTGAAGCTCGGCATCTACGGCGACGCCGGCACGAGGACGTGCGCCGGCTTTCCCGGCAGCCTCGGCACGGAGGAGCTGGACGCGCGGACCTGGGCGGACTGGGGCGTCGACTACCTCAAGTACGACAACTGCCACAACGAGTCCGACGGTTCGCAGGCCGACTTCATCCGGCGGTACACCGCGATGCGGAACGCGCTGGACAAGGTCGACCGGCCCATCGTCTACGCCATCTGTGAGTGGGGGCAGTCCCAGCCGTGGCAGTGGGCGGCCGGCGTCGGCGACCTGTGGCGCACCACGGGGGACGTCAGCGACAGCTGGCAGAGCCTGCGTTCGATCATCGCGGCGAACGCGCCGCTGTACCCGTATGCCGGTCCCGGTCACTGGAACGACCCGGACATGATGGAGATCGGCAACGGCGGCATGACCGGCACCGAGTACCGGACGCACATGAGCATGTGGGCGATGATGGCCGCGCCGCTGCTCATCGGCACCGACCTGCGCACCGCGTCGCAGGACACCCTCGCCATCCTCGGCAACCGGGAGATCATCGCGATCGACCAGGACCGGTTGGGCGTGCAGGGAAAGGTCGTGGCCGACCGCGACGGGCTCATGGTGCTGGACAAGCCTCTCGCGAACGGTGAGCACGCGATCGCCTTGTACAACGCCACGGACGCGCTCGCGACCGTCGACGTGCCGGTCGGTGACACCGGGCTCGCGCGTGCCGGTGGCTACCGGTTGCGCGACGTGTGGAGCGGTGCGGTCCGCCAGGCGCGGTCGGTGATCTCGGCCGCGGTGCCGGCACACGGCACGGTCGTCTACCGCGTGCGGCCGCTGCGGGACACCTCGTCGACCGAGCCGCTCGTGACGGCAGGCGCCGCCCTCGGCACTCTCGTCCCCGGCCCGACCGGCGGCACGCTGACGACCACGGTGACCAACCGGGGTGCGGGCACGCTCAAGGCCGTCGAGGTGAGCGTTCAAGGGCCGGCGGGGTGGACGGTCACCGCTACCTCACCCGCGCGCCGGCGCACTCTCGGCACGGACGCGTCGCTCGGGACGACGTGGACGGCGGTGGCACCCGATGGCACGGTCGCCGGCGCCTACCCGCTGACGGTCACCGCGTCCTACCGATGGGGACACCGGGCTGGCACGAGCGTGAGCGAACTGGTCACGACGGTGGTGACCGCGCCGCCGGACGGTAGGCGACACCTCAGCACGGTGCGGCCGGTCAGCAGCGCAAACGCTGTCGGGCCCGTGGAGACCGACCTGAGCAACGGCGGCGCGACCGATCGCGACGGCTCGCTGCTCACCATCGGCGGCCGTGTCTACACGAGGGGCCTCGGCACGAGCGGGCCAAGCGAGATCGTCTACTACCTCGGCGGCCGTTGCTCATCGCTGACTACTGATGTCGGCCTGGACGACGATGCCGCGGCCACCGGGCCGGCGACCTTCACGGTCTACGCGGACGAGACGGTGGCCGCGTCGGCGGCGGACGTGGTCGCGGGCGAGATGAGAACGCTCACCGCCGACCTGACCGGCGTGACGTGGCTGCGTCTCGTCACGGCCGGCGGTCACACCGACTGGGCCGCACCGGTTCTCACGTGCGGGACCGCCGGTCCGGTGCTGCCCGTCGAGCGGACGCTGGTCTCGTTCGAGTCGGGCACCGAGGACTGGACGATCGCCAACCCCGGCGACGGCGGCACGGTGGCGTGGTCGACCGCGTTCCACACCGAAGGCGAGCACGGCCTGGCGGTGCGGACTCCCTTGTCCGGCAACTGGTTCGGCCGTGGACTGGCCGAACCGCTCGACCTCACGGGGGCGGCGGCGCTGAAGTTCGACGTCCGTGCGGGCGCCTCCGTCGGCACGGTCGGCGAGATCGCCGTGCAGGTCGGTCCGGACTGGGCGTGGTGCCAGGGCAGCCACTGGGCGTGGACCAACCCCGGCGCGAGCCACACCATCACGGAGTCCGTCGGTGAGATCGAATGCCCGGCCGGCGTCACGCTCGACCTGAGCGAGGTCCACGCCGTGTGGGTGTTCCTCAACGGCGGCGACGACGCGATCGTCGACAACGTCCGCGCCGAACTCAGCGGGTGAACACCTCGAGCAGCAGTTCCGCCAGCACCTGCGCGTCCGCGCCGAACGCGACGTCCGCGTTGGGTTCCTGCTTGCTGCCGACCCGGGTGTCCATCACGGTCCTGCCGACCGTCAGCGGGCTGGTGGTCTCGACGGTGACGTGCACGCGCCGCGTGGTGATGATCTCCGGCCGCACGAGGTAGGCCGTGCAGACCACGTCGTGCACCGGCGCGGACTGGTCGGACACGGTGCCGCGGTAGGCGTCGATCCGCCGGGAGATGAACCGGGCGGCCGCGATCCCGGCCGGTGTACCGGATTCCTCGAGTGCGGTACAGGTGTATCGCGTGACGAGCGCCTGGTGCGTGGCGTCGAGCGGCACCAGGGTGAGGCGGTCGAAGCCCGCGGCGAGGACCATGTTCGCGGCCTCGGGATCGGCCCAGATGTTGAACTCGGCCGACGCGGTCACGTTGGTCTCGGCGTGGCCGCCGCCCATGATCACCACCTCGTCGACGGCGTCTGTCAGGGACGGGTCGATCGCGAGCGCGGTGGCGATGTTGCTCAACGGGCCGACGGGGACCAGGGTGATCGGCTCGGTCGCGGCGCGCAGCGTCTCGACGAGGAACTCGACCGCTCCGGTCGCGCGGCGCACGCTTCGCGGCTCGGGGATGGGCAGTGCGCTGCCGTGCGGGTCGTCGCCGGAGTCGCGCTCGAAGTGTTTGATATCGGGAAAGTCGAGCCGGACGATGGGGCGGGCCAGGCCGGCGAAGACGGGGATGTCGGACCGGTCGATCCAGTCGAGCACCCGCAACGTGTTGTCGGTGGTGTTCTCGAGCGGCACGTTGCCGTTGACCGTCGTGACGCCGATCAGGTCGAGCTCGGGATGCAGCGCGGCGAACATGATCGCGACGGCGTCGTCGGTTCCGGTGTCCACGTCGAGGATGACTTTACGAGGCAACGTGCTCCTTCCAGAGGCCGTGGCGAGCGTACGTGATTGACGAGTGGGCAAGCGCCCACTTAAGGTGGGCGCATGCCCACTACGCCACAGTCGCCACCACCGTCCTCCGTGAACCAGATGCACCGGCAACGGCAGGTGGCGGAGTCGTTCGGCGAGGACGCCGAGCGCTATGACCGGACCCGACCCCGCTATCCCACGGAGATGGTGGCGCGGATCGTCGCCGCCAGCCCAGGGCGCGACGTGCTCGATGTCGGTTGCGGCACGGGCATCGCCGCCAGGGCGTTCCAGGCGGCCGGCTGCTCGGTGCTGGGTGTCGAGCCCGATCGGAGAATGGCCGAGTTCGCGCGCGGCAGGGGGCTCGAGGTCGAGGTGGCGACCATCGAGGACTGGGACCCGGCCGGCAATACGTTCGACTTGGTCGTCGCCGGCACGACCTGGCACTGGGTCGACCCGGTCGCGGGAGCGGCCAAGGTGGTGCGGGTGCTGCGGCCAGGTGGCCGGCTGGCGTTGTTCTGGAACGTGGCCGAGTTTCCGCCCGCCCTCGCGAATGCCGCCGCCGAGGCATTTCGGCGCGTGCTGCCCGACCTGCCCGTCCTCGGGGCGGGGTTCACCGGAGGGCTGGACGCGTACCAGCCGATCCTCACGAAGGCCGCCGACGGCATCCGGGAGGTGGGCGGCTTCAGCGACCTGGAGCAGTGGCGGTTCGACTGGGCGCAGCCCTACACCCGCGACGAGTGGCTCGACGTGATGCCCACCCACGGTTTCCTGACCCGGCTTCAGCCGGACCAGTTGGCCGAGGTGCTGGCGGCCGCGGGAGCGGCCATCGACGGGATGGGTGGCGGCTTCACGATGTCCTACGGCACGGGCGTGGTCACGGCGGTGCGAGCCGGTTAGTGCCTTTCCGCCAGTGTGCGCAGCGTCCACGTGCCTGGCCGTCCGGAGAGGACGGTGCGGGACAGGGGCGGCACGTCGATCCGCCAGAACGACTGTGGTGTCGCGAGAATGGCGTGCACCACAGCGGCTTTGATCACCGACGCGTGGGTGACGGCCACGATCTTGCCGTGGTCGTGGGGAAGCGCGCCGACCCACGCGGCCACCCGGTCGAGTAGGTCCACGGTGGACTCACCGCCGGGCGGAGCGGCCGCCGGGTCCGTGAGCCAGCGGGACACGGCGTCCGGGGCTGACGCGGCGACGTCGTCGAGGGTGTGGCCGCGCCAGTCGCCGTAGTCGCAGTCGCGGAGGGCGGCGTCGGTGGTCGCGGTCAGGCCCAGTGCGTCCGCGGTCTGCCGGCACCTCGCCTCCGGGGCGGTGAGACACACGTCGGCCCGAGTCGGCGCCGCGGGCGGCGGCGACTCGATCGGCTCGTCGACCGGGAACGCGGCGCGGCGGGTGGCCGAGGTGGCGGCGTGGCAGATCAGAATGAGACGGCTGGTCATCGGGCTCCTGCGGGTGGTACGTTCCGAGGGTCCTTGATGGTACGAGGAAGCCGGTGGAATTCCGGCACGGTCGCGCCGCTGTGTGTGTCCCCCCGGGGCACGAGTCAGACCCCGTACCGTCGTTCCGCTCCACGACCGGGTCGCACGAGCCCGAGGAGGCGACATGTCGCAGGCCGTCCACGCGCCGATTCCCTTGGCCATTCCCGTAATCCCGGTTCGGCAGATCCTGCCATGGGCGGTGTTCGCCGGGCTGCTCTTCCTGATCGTGATGTACTTCGTGAGCACCGAACAGGGCGCTCTCTCGCTGTTCAACGGCATGACCGTGCATGAGCTCGTGCACGACGGCCGGCACCTTCTCGGCTTCCCCTGCCACTGACCATGTCCATGCGCTCCTTGCTGGTATGGGGCCTGCTCGCGGGGCTCCTCGGTGGCGCGCTCGCGTTCGGGTTCGCCTCGGTGTTCGGCGAGCCGTCGGTCGAGGTCGCCATCACCCTGGAAGACGAACACGCCTCGGCGGAGGAACACGACCACGCGGCCGCTGATGAGCCGGTTTCCCGTGACGTGCAACGCACCGTCGGTTTGGCGATCGCCACGTGCGCGTTCGGCACCGCGCTCGGTGGGGTGTTGGCGCTGGCGTTCGCCTTCTCCTACGGAAGAATCGGCCCGCTGTCCCCGCGAGCGACCGCGTTCACGGTGACGGCCATCGGTTTCGTCGCGATAGAGCTGGTGCCGTACGTGACGTATCCGCCCAACCCGCCCGCGGTGGGCCATGCGGAGACCATCGGCGACCGCACCGCGGCGTACTTCGGCATGATGGCCATCTCGGTGATCCTGGCGATCGTGGCCGTGAACCTGGCCCGCCGAGGCTGGCTCGCGGCGGTCGGGGCCGGTCTCGCCTATGTGGTGGCCGTGTCGGTCGCCGGCGCGCTACTGCCGGCCTTCCACGAGGTGCCTGCCGACTTCCCCGCTCAGACACTGTGGGAGTTCCGGTTGGCGTCACTGGGCACACAAGCCGTGCTGTGGGCCGCGATCGGCATCGCCTTCGCCGCACTGCTGCAACGCGCGACGAACCGGGCGACCGCCGTGGGCGCCGCGGCCGGGTGAATGTGCACATAGGACGCATGGATGAGGTCGGTCGCGAAACCGTCCGCGCCGCCGCGCCACCGCCAGGCCGGCGGCTCACCGTGTGCGGGGTCGACGACCGTGCGGTGAAACTCGTGTCCGGTCAACCGAGTGCCAGCCGGATGGAGTAGTGAGTCGGCGACGGCGACGACGTCCCGGTAACCCAGGGTGAGCCGGCTCGTCATGGTGGCGTCGGCGGCGAGGATCCCGCACATGGGTTGCCCGTCCAGCGACCGGGCCAGGTAGAGGAGCCCGGCGCACTCGGCGTGAATCGGCACGTTCGCCCTGGCCACCGCGTGCCGCAATGCCGTGTTGGCGGACAGTTCAGCGGCGTACTGCTCGGGAAACCCGCCGGGCAGCACGATCCCGGCGGTGCCGTCCGGCAAAGCGTGATCGCGCAAGGGGTCCACGACAGCGACCTCGGCGCCCGCGGCGTGCAGCAGCTCGGTGTGCTCGGCATACCCGAACGTGAACGCGGGCCCACCGGCCACCGCCACCACCGGCCGCCCGGCGACGGATTCGACCGGGGGAGCCCACGGTGTGAAGGCCGGACCACCCTGCGCCAGCGCGACGACCGCCGCCAGGTCGACGCTGTCGGCGACGAGCGTCGCCATCGCGTCGACCGCCTTCCGCGCTGCCGCGCCATGTTCGGTGGCCGTGACGAGCCCGAGATGGCGCGACGGCACCTCGACAGCGGCGTGCCGGCGCAGCACACCGACCACGTCGAGCCCGACCTCGTCGCAGGCGTCCCGCAACACCGACTCGTGCCGGTCGGAGCCGACCTGGTTGAGGATCACCCCGGCGAGCCGCACCTCGGGACGCCAGGTGCGGAAACCGTGCAGCAGGGCGGCAAGGCTGGTGCTGTGCCCTCGCGTGTCGACGACGAGCAACACGGGCGCGTCGAGCAGTTCGGCGACGTGAGCGGTGGACCCGGCACCGCTGTCGACCCGCCCGTCGAACAGGCCCATCACGCCCTCGACGACCGCGATGTCCGCGCCGGCGGAACCATGCGCGAACAAGGGGCCGACGAGTGACTCGCCGACCAGGACAGGGTCGAGGTTGCGTCCAGGGCGGCCGGCGGCAAGCGTGTGGTAGCCGGGATCGATGTAGTCGGGCCCAACCTTGAACGGCGCGACCGTGTGCCCGGCCTGCTGCAGCGCGGCCATGAGTCCCGTGGCGACAACGGTCTTGCCGCTTCCGGAAGAGGGCGCCGCGATGACGACCCGAGCTACCACTCGATCCCCTTCTGCCCCTTGGCGCCGTCGTCCATCGGATGCTTGACCTTGGTCATCTCGACGACCATGTCCGCGGCGGACAACAACTCCGGCGCCGCGCGGCGGCCGGTGATCACCACATGTTGGTGGCCGGGCCTGGCGGTGAGCGTCGACACCACCTCGTCGACATCCACCCAGCCCCAGGCCATCGGATAGGTGAACTCGTCGAGCACGTACAGCGTGTGCCGCTCCTCGGCGAGCCGCCGCGTGATCTCCTGCCAGCCCTCGCGTGCGGCCTCGGCATGGTCGGTCTCGGTGCCGTGCTTACGAGACCACGACCAGCCGGCGCCCATCTTGTGCCACTCCACGGGCGCACCCTGCCCGGTCCGCGAGTGCACCTCCCCGAGCGCCAACAACGCGGTCTCTTCGCCCACCTTCCACTTGGCGGACTTGACGAACTGGAACACCGCGATCGGCCACCCCTGGTTCCACGCCCGCAACGCGAGCCCGAAAGCCGCCGTGGACTTGCCCTTCATCTCTCCTGTGTGGACGATCAGCAGCGGCCGGTTGCGGCGCTGCCTCGTCGTGAGGCCGTCGGACGGGACCTGGGACGGTCGGCCCTGCGGCATCAGGCGGCGCTCCGAGCAGCCCGCACGACCCCGGTCATGACGTCCGTCGACAGCTCGTCCAGCCGCACGCACGCACCGCCGAGTGCCGCCGCAAGTTGCGCCGGCAGCCCGAGCCGGACGGGTCCGCGTTCGCAGTCGACTACCACACTCGCCACGCCGTCCGCGGCGAGCAGACCGGCTGCTCGCAACGAGTCCTCGACGGGGTCGGCACGCAGCGGCACGGTGGCCCGGCCATCGGTGACCACGACGAGCAGGGGGCGCCGGCGCGGGTCCCGCAGCCGCTCGACCGTCAGGGTTCGGTGGGCGCGCAGGAGGCCGGCGGCGAGCGGGGTTCGGCCGCCGGTGCTCAGGCGGCGAAGCCGTGCCACCGCGGCCTCCACCGACGACGTCGGCGGGAGCACCAGGTCGGCCGCCGCGCCGCGGAACGTGATCAGGCCGACCTTGTCGCGGCGCTGGTACGCGTCGAGCAGCAGCGACACCACGGCGCCGGTGACCGCCGACATCCGCTTGCGAGCCGCCATCGAGCCGGACGCGTCCACGGCGAACAGCACGAGGTTGCTTTCCCGCCCCTCGCGGACGGCGTGGCGGATGTCGGTGCGACGCAACAGGATCCCGGCCCCGGTCCGGCCGCGGGTCAGCTGGTGGGGCGCCGCCGCGGTGAGCGTGCCGACGAGGTGCACGCCGTGCCCGCGTGACTGCGTGGCGCGCAGTGTCCTGCCGAAGCCGGCGCGAGCCCGGGAACGGCGGCCTGGCGCGCCTTCACCGACCCCGTCCACGGCCAGTAGCCGGGCACGGAACGCCGGATCCGGCGCCGCGGTGGGCTGCTGCGACCCGTCACCGTTCGGTGGCGGCGTGCCATGATCGCCAGGCGGATCGTCCATAGTGGACTCACTGGGTGGTGGCTGGCCGGATCCCGGCCCGTCCGGGTCGGGATCCGGTGGCTCCACGCTGTCCGCCGCGTCGCGCAACGCCTGCTGCAGCTGCTCCTCGTCCAACCCGGGCTCGTCGAACGGATCTCGCCTGCGGCGATGGGGGAGTGCGAGCCGGGCCGCGACCTCGACATCCTTCTCCGCCACGGCATCCTCACCCCGCCACGCGGCATGCGCCACCGCGGCGCGGGCCACGACGAGATCCGCTCGCATCCCATCGACCCCGAAGGAAGCACACAACGCCGCGATCCGCCGCAACTCGACGTCGGGCAACCGCACCGAGGGCAACATGGCCCGCGCCGCGACGATCCGCTCAGCCAGCTCGGCGTCGTGCGCGGCCCAGGTCGCGGCGAAACCGGCAGGGTCGGCCTCGAACGCGAGTCGCCGCCGGATCACCTCCGCGCGGACGTCCACGTCGCGAGCCGCCGCGACCTCGACCGTGAGCCCGAACCGGTCGAGCAGCTGCGGCCGTAGCTCGCCCTCCTCCGGGTTCATCGTGCCGACCAGCAGGAACGACGCGGCATGCGACACCGACACGCCCTCGCGTTCGACGTGTGCGCGCCCCATGGCGGCGGCGTCGAGCAGGAGGTCGACGAGGTGGTCGTGGAGCAGGTTGACCTCGTCGACGTACAGCACCCCGCGGTGGGCTGAGCTGAGCAGACCCGGCTGGTAGGCGCGAACACCCTCGGTCAGCGCGCGTTCCAGGTCGAGCGACCCGACAAGCCGGTCCTCGGTGGCGCCGACGGGCAGCTCCACCAGCCGGGCCGCGCGCGTGACGGCCACCGGGGAGTGGGGCGCGTCAGGGCAGGCGGGATCGGGTGAGGCGGGGTCGCAGCTGAACCGGCAGGCCTCGACCACGCTCACCGGCGGGAGCAACGCGGCGAGGCCACGGACCACAGTGGACTTCGCGGTGCCCTTCTCACCCCGCACGAGCACCCCGCCGATGACGGGATGGACGGCGTTGAGCAGGAGCGCCAGGCGCAGGTCGTCGTGGCCCACGACGGCCGAGAACGGGTACATCCGCGATCCTTCCCCGGGTCCGCGCCCGAGTCGGTGCTCAGCCGGGGCGAGTGTCTGGCTTCCCGGATCGCTCCGGGTCACAGTGGCGGGACCGCACCAGATTCACGCTGGTTTCCTCGCACACCCTGCTGTTGGTGTTCTCGCATCGTGTCAGACGGGGGCGCTGCTGTCGATTACCGTGCTGGACCCGTGGGAACTATCACCGTGGTGGGGATCGGCGCGGACGGCTGGCACGGTCTGTCGCCCGGCGCTCGGGAGGCGTTGACGGCGGCCGAGGTCGTGCTGGGCAGTGAACGGCAGCTCACGCTCCTGCCTGAGTCGCCGGCGCGACGGGTGACGTGGCCGTCGCCGATGTTGCCGGCCGTCGAGGCGCTGCTGGTCGAGCACGCCGACCGGCGGGTGTGTGTGCTCGCGAGCGGCGACCCGATGCTGTTCGGCATCGGCGGCACGCTCGCCAGGCGGGTCGGGCCGGACGTGTTCCGCGTCGTCCCGCACTCGTCGTCGGTGTCGCTGGCGTGTGCGCGGCTGGGCTGGCCCGTCGAGGACGTCGAGGTCGTGAGCCTGGTCGGGCGGCCGGTCGAGTCGCTGCTCGTGCTGCCGAACCGGCGGATGATGGTGCTCAGCGCTGGCGCGGCGACGCCGGCGCAGGTGGCTGAGCTGCTGCGGACCCGAGGGTTCGGGCCGACCCCGATGACGGTCCTGTCGCAGCTCGGCGGCCCTGAGGAGCTGCGGCACGACGGCACGGCCGCGACCTGGGACACACCCGTCGACGGCCTGAACGTGATCGCGCTCGACCCGCGGCTCGCGCCGGGCGTGTCGCCGCTCGGCCGTGGCGCCGGGCTGCCCGACGACGCGTTCGACCACGACGGTCAGCTCACCAAGCGGGAGGTGCGGGCGGTCACGCTCGCCGCGCTGGCCCCGCTGCCTGGGCAGCTGCTGTGGGACGTGGGCTCCGGGTCGGGCAGCGTCGCGATCGAGTGGATGCGCACGCATCCCAGCTGCGGGGCGGTTGCCGTCGAGTCCCGCGCCGAGCGTGCCGACCGGATCACCCGCAACGCGCAGGCACTCGCCGTGCCCGGCCTGGTCGTGGTGCACGGTCGTGCGCCCGACGCGCTGGCGGACCTGCCGAGACCGGACGCCGTCTTCGTCGGCGGCGGCGTGTCCGCGGACGGCGTGCTGGCCGCGTGCTGGTCGGCGCTGTCCCCGGGGGGCCGGCTGGTCGCCAACGCGGTGACGCTCGAGTCGGAAGCCGTGCTGACCCGGTGGCAGGCGAGCGTCGGCGGCACGCTGACCAGGATCGAGGTCAGCAGAGCGGCCCCGGTCGGCGGCTTCACGGGATGGAAGCCGATGATGCCGGTGACCCAGTGGGAGGTGGCGAAAACATCATGACGGTGCACTTCGTTGGAGCCGGGCCAGGTGCCGCGGATCTGATCACGGTGCGGGCGCAGCGGCTGATCGCGGCGACCCCGGTGTGCCTGTACGCGGGGAGCCTGGTGCCGGCCGAGATGCTCGCCGACTGCCCGCCGGGCGCCCGGCTGGTGGACACCGCGGACCTGACGCTCGACGAGATCATCGCCGAGCTGGTGGCGTCGCATGAACGTGGCCAGGACGTCGTCCGGCTGCACTCCGGTGACCCGTCGGTGTTCAGCGCGGTGGCCGAGCAGGCGCGGCGGCTGGACGCGGCCGGAGTGCCGTGGGAGATCGTGCCCGGGGTGCCGGCGTTCGCGGCGGCCGCGGCGTCGCTCGGGCGTGAGCTGACGGTGCCGGGGGTGGGGCAGACGGTCGTATTGACAAGGGTGTCGGCGCGGGCGACGCCGATGCCGCCGGGTGAGGACCTGGCCTCGCTCGGGCGGTCCGGGGCCACGATGGTGCTGCACCTGGCCGTGCAGCGGATCGAGCAGGTGGTGTCGGAGCTGCTGCCGAACTACGGGCCGGACTGCCCGGTGGCGGTGGTGGCGTACGCGTCGCGGCCGGACGAGGTGATCCTGCGGGGCACGCTGTCGACGATCGCAGCGCAGGTCCATGCCGCTGCG
>Ga0307512_10006563_pt1 | contig 11757 bp, 14 predicted proteins | sample 14_EM_MG_FD_200267 | JGI IMG/M metagenome (GOLD analysis project Ga0307512, IMG submission 200267) | Populus trichocarpa ectomycorrhiza microbial communities from riparian zone in the Pacific Northwest, United States - 14_EM | ecosystem: Host-associated > Plants > Roots > Unclassified | place... | reverse complement strand
CTGTACCTACAGTTGTTTCACTAACACGTCTGTTAGGTACTTGAATATTAGTTCTTTCCAATCACTGAGGATTGTTTCACTAACACGTCTGTTAGTTTCAACAACGGGCAGATATTCGCACCCATGAGTTCTGGGGTGATGTCACCGATGACCCAAATAGACCAGGGCCAACTCAGGCCGAGTGGTTCACCAACTGAAACCCAAGCGTGCCAAGTTATTCGCTCGAAAGTAAGTCTGGTCACCATGGACGAATCTGAGCCCTCCACAGAAGGTCGAGGCGTCCCGTCCACAGTATTCTAAATTGCATGCGAGACGTCCGACTGAAACGAGTTTGCTTGTGACTGAGCGGTCCTTCGATGTACAATATCTATTCCAGCTGTCTGCGAGGGTCTAGTTACTTGGGAAATAGATGAACCGGTCGTGATCCATGAGTATATACTCCATCTCCAACTCTTCCGCCTCCTTCGGCCACTTCAAACTCCTCGAGAGATATAGGGGGTATCGCGCCTCGTTCACCTTTCCAGCCCAGTCGAAATCGATCAGGAATACTTTGTCCCCAGAGACCATGACGTTGACTGCGCGTAGATCTCCAAAGACAAGTTGGGCATCGTGTAGTTTCTGGATCGCCTTCTCGGCCTTCTCGCGGATATCCTTTGGCAAGACGGATGCCTTGTCCACAGTATCTCCTTCGATATATTCCATGACGACCATGTCTACTGGACAGGCGTATAAGCCACCAGGACTGACCTGAGTAAAACTCCCGGCATTCCTGACGTCACATTCGCCATCCAGTAAACCACAATATAGGAGCCGGGGCGCCATACCCGCATCGGCCAGCAGCTGATGGGCTTCCACGCCATATCGTTCGACAAACTTTATCAACAACTTTCGATCCGATGACTTGATCTTGGCGATAAACGTGACATTGGTAGGGTCCGTGCGGGGAATGTCGATGTACTCGAATTCTGTCCACTCGGGTTCTGCGTCGGCCTCAGCGCGATACTCTTTGAATCTAGTAGGGTGGGGGAAAAACGGGGATGGGGTTCGTCGGGAATCAGAGTGGGAACATCCGGATCCCCCGAGACCCGGCCGTAGTACTTATCCAGAGCCGCGATAGCGAGACGTAAGGATCAAAAGACTCGTGCGAGATGGTCTACCCGGGCTTGTTGGTGGGTGGTGGCCACTCCGACCCACTGTTCAGTGAGTTGTTGAACGACGAACTTGTCGGTGTAGACGACGCCGAATATGGACAGATGAGGACCACTACCAGCAAGGAGGAAAGATGGGCAATAACACTTTTGAGGACGCTCTCGAACTGAGGGTTGTGTTAAAAGAGGTGCAAAAACACAAGGAAACCACAAACATCATCCTTAACAAGAAACTCTCCAAGGGAATGCGCTGCCTGAATCGAAGGATCACATCCCCCTTCGCCAAGTGCGCGCTTGTACTCGAAGCAAAGGAAAGGAGCGAGGCACGTATCAAGCGTTTTGTACCCCACGCCATCCGGAGTACGTGTCCCAGTCGATATCGCCTGCCTTACATACGCGCCCAATAACTGGGTGAGGAGTGGACGCGGTTCCCCAAGAGCGTGGTCTTCTGAAGGGCATATCTCCGCAGTGGAAAGCATAAGTTCGGATACACAGGAAACGACCTCCTTATCGGGTTTGAATGTGGGATCGTTAATCCTATCTAAGAACTCCTGAAAGACTGGGTGAAAGATCTGGACGGGGGGCGCAACGGGGATAACTGTTGGATGTTGACCCTGTACGTAAAATCCATTGTATACGACTGTCTCCGAATTCTTCTGCAATCTGGCGTACCCCTCGCGGAAGCCTGACGAGGTTTAGAGCCTGTAAGGGGGGTGTCGAGACCTGAGACTCACGACGGTGCATCTTTTGCAGTGGCAACTCTGGCACATCATCCCTTTCCTCGCCAGCCTTCGCCGGACTTACATCCTCCACGGCTTCCTTAGCCGTAATCAGAAGTGGACGTGTTCGGGGTCCCAGGACTGATCAAAAGCTTACTAAGACGGAAGACAGGTTGGCAGCGGCGAGCCACCTTATTGATGTCTGGGTGATCCTTGATCCAATCCACACCAACGTCGTCCATATGCAGGGAGGTAGACGGCTGAGTAAAAGAGTCAGATGTCGGGAGAGAAAGAAAACAGATCAACGACCCACCCTCCAGAAGTCTATGTTGGCCTCATTTGTCTGGAAATCAAACTTACGTTTGAGGCTGGTGATCCAGTCCAACTGGTGTACGACGGTATCCAACGCGTGACCGGGGATGGCCGTGCCCCGTACCGTGCTTTTAGCATTCGCCGGGTTGAAAAACAGCCAGTTAACGTTTCTCGAAGGGTTTCCGTGGGTGTTGGTGGTTAACTTGTTCTGGCGGAGTTTTGATCTCGTTGATGGTGCCGACAAGTGCTGAGCGCTTCAACGTTGAACGTTCTGAACGCCGGTGCATCAGCGAACATCTGTTTCCAGCCGTTTGTGCGGTGTAAAATTTCCGTATCTGCTCTCGGTTATGATGGATGTCCACCTGGGAGGACTTGGAACGATCTGAACCTCGGGGCGGACTCAAGTTGCGAGGTGCGGAGCCGTAGAGATCAGCATGAGCATCGGAGGAACTGGTTGAGGGATGATCGATGATCTCGGATGATCTCGTTCAAATCGAGGGCCTGCGGCCGACATTGGGTGAGGTTCTCCATAAAGCTCGGCGTCAGAATTCATCGAAGACATCTCTGAGCGAAGCCTGGAATCACCCTGGGACCAAGGGATGCCACATCCTCGACCTCACGTGGAACAGAACCAAGCAAAACGAATGAGGTATGTGACATAGATTGCGTACGGATCGTATTGCGAGGTTGCGTGGACTTCGGGTGGAGGTAGAAAAATCCGTGCTGAAAAATTTGTCCAAGTTAATGGTGGAGGATATATGATTACTCTGTTATTGAAATCAAGAAGTGAATGTGAAATCCAGTTACCCTGGAGTGATGCATCCGATACCAAGACCGGAATAACTACGCACGGTTGACAAAGCAGTGGCATTCGGTGACCACCGGGGTAGGTATGTATGACCTCTGTAAGTGTTACATTTGACTGGCACGAACTGTCGAAACACTGGCGAGCTGCCGGGGCCCAGTGGGTACCGCGAGAACCAAATGGCGATATACATAAAAGCTTCGTTCAGAACATTATTTAGTATAATAATGACCTTTTCCCCCAAGGGACATTCAATCAAACCGACGCCGATTTTGTATTTGCGATAGAAAGGTCACTTATTTTCCAGTCTGCAGAGCAGTGTGCCGACGTTCGGACTGCTGTTTCCCCCTTGAACTTTTCCTGTTTCCACCCCCACGCCCATGTTGTCGCTTCCCGGCTCCCCCACCTTTCGGCTCGCCCTTCGCCATGGAGATAGCAACCCTCACTGCCTCCTCTTCTTCTTCCCTCACTCTCTCCTCCTCGGCAGCCCACCACTTCAAGAAGTCTTCCTCAGCAACTCTCGCTTGCTCCTCCTCTTGGATCTCCTTCAGCGACTGCTTCTGTTTCCCTTTTGGTAGTTTTTCTTCTTCCTGAAATGATTGAATGGCCGCGAATGACGTTATGCGATCATTGGATGATTGTCCATTGGAAATTGGATTACTGGCCGTACTTGCCCAAGGCTTTCCGCCACTCCTAAAACAATAAACTCCAGCTCCACGAAAGGATAACCGATGGTGAGGAAACTCACGAAGTACGACGGATGCTGGGAGAGCTGACACCCGTTCTGACGGGTATGACCGGTTGAGATACTTGGGTACTCTGACTCCGGGTCAGGGGTGGAAGGATGTGAGCTGGAGGCCTCGAGGGGCCCTTCAGTGGTGACTGAGACTGCGATTTCGCTGCTCCGAGTGCGGGACTAACTCCCTGAGGGCGCGTTAGTGACAAGGCCGAACTTGTAGTATCGGGCCGAAGAATAGTCGAGGATGTCTGCGTGATAGCAGGCTTTATCCTCAAGTCAACCTTTGTACCAGGTGACGACGACACCGGCGATCCGTGGGTAGGAGGCATCCGCTCTGATCGCGGTGGTGTTCTCGGTGTCCACTTCGCCATCGACGATCCATCCTTTGGAGGATTTTGAGGAAATGTGTTCCTCTCTGTTTCCGCGATAATGCTCTTCATATCATGTCTGAAAAAGATTTCTCAGCCGCTTTCGGTAACAAAACAGTGGGATAAGCCGTACTTGATGACAGGTCCAATCGGTCTCCATCCCGATGGTGGCTTCTTGACAATGGGTAACTCCGACGAGACAGGTGGTGACGAGGACACGCCATCCATAACAAATATATCCTCCGAAACACTCCTTGGCATTTGCATAGGTGAAGAATCATCGGGAGCCGACCTCCGTCGAGCCGCCTCCGAGCGATCCTTGGTCAGCTGGGTCCGGACGATCAACTGAGGGATGTCTTGCAGACGAAGCCAACCTCCATATTTCTCCATCGCCCTGTCCACGAAGAACGATGATCGTGTGATGGGAGACTTGTTCGATTGCTTCATCCGTACTGCGATCGAAATCCTTTTCAAGAGGTCATACGGAAGCGCCCCGAGCATGCGATGGTCGACGAGTGCCTCCATGTTAATCACGATGTATGCTTCCAGCCGAGTCACGAGTTCGGACAAGTTATAGTAAACGGCTTCGGAGTACAGTGCGCAGATGTTGTTCAGGTTGATGTGTCTCAGGATGATCGAGGAGCAAATAAGGTTCAATCGGTCAACGAGCAACTCGTTCTATAGCAGGGGTCAATCGCACACAAGTGGAGGGCGGGGGACGGCATCTTACAGAGATAACGATGATCTCTAACATGAGATTCAACAGGTCCTCGGATGAGCTGATGCAATCTGCAAGCCATGAGCACGTCACTCCACCGAGATGACCGGTCCAGCAGACACACCTAAGGAATCAAACATCTCCGCATCTTCGCCCGCGCACAAGAATCTCAACACGAACTCCATAGGCCTCCAATCCATATGCTTCAAGTAAACCACAATGGTCCTCTCGGGAGTCCACCGCTTCTTCGTCCAATCCTCATCGTCGAGGAACGCGGAAAAAAACTCGGACCTCGCACGTAACACGGCGGAATGACAATAAACCGTTCTGTCCGCCAACTCGAGGGCCATATCCGGTTTGTATACCCCCTGCCCCGCCTGATCCTGCATGGCAACGAACACACGAGTGAAGTCCTTGACCGATGATTGTTTTGGAATGAGCTTTGTGACGACCTGGAGGGACGGTACAAGAAGCGGAAGGTCTAAAATTCTCGCAAGGGCCTTCAGTTCCGACCGAACTTCGTGGGGATTGATCTTTCCGTAAACCCGCATCCGGCCGACAACGTCTCGCGATACTCGGGGATCCCAAACTGCGAGTACCTCGTCTGAGTATAGATAGTAGAGGAGTATAAGCACAGAGATAGCGTGACAGCCAGTGATGGATAAAGATGTCGTCCGGGGATGTGTCTTCGAACTTCCTGGCAGGACCTCGATCACGATGTTTGAGGGTGCATCCTGAACCACTGTTATTTGACCGGACAGGAGGCAAGCCAAGACCGAGCTGCGAGCCACCAAAATGCAACGGTGAACAGAAATCTCGGGAACTTTCTGTACCCGGATGGAGATGTCCGCTCCAGGTGCTTTGTAGGTGCCCCCAGGGACCTTGGATTTTGGGTCCTCCAAAGAGACCGGGAACAAAAAATCACAGAGTGCGCGCAAACAAGGGACATCTATACCCAATGGGTTCATCTCTTCCTCTTGGTCTACTCCGTCGAGCACGGTATCTTCGGGTATAGAGAAGAGACCAGCCCACGTCGGGCGATGATCCCAAAACGGCAGCAGATTGACGAGGTCCTCATTCAAGAGGTTCCCGGTGAGGCGAATTGGGTCAGGTACGAAGTCCGCTCGGAGAACAGCAAATGCCCCCACGTTGTTACCGTATACGCGCTTGACGCGCTGGATGTGCGGGATGCGTCTAAACTTGAAAGCCTTGGTACCGCTCTGGGCCGCTTTGGGGTTCCTTGTCCGCAAGAAGACATGACCGGATTCCGTGCAGAGGATTACGGATCCATCAGCTGCCATTGAGAAATCCTACAAGCAAGATGTAAACACTGGTCACGATCAACGACCCCCCTCCTCACCTTCACAGCGGTGAACGCCTTTCTCAGGGCCCACACTAATTGAGGTTTAATCGCAGCCTTCTCTCCCCCTGAAGTAGCCTTTGATTCTGGCAGAGAGAAGGTAAAAAGTTCTCCGTCGATAGATAACGCCCCGAAGACATCGTCGCATGCGGAGAGTTTTCTTATAGCAGCAAACCTAGCGGACTGAGTATATTTGTTGGAAGCATGGGGAAACATGGTGTTTGGAAGTTGGAAACTACGAAAGTCAGAGGGATGGCGAATGAGATCAAGAATATATGGAACATACAGGACCCTGACGGAACGACTATCCCAGAGGCAAACTACAGCCCCAGAAGTTCCGAGGCATACCATGGTCGAGTCCTAGCATCAGAGTTATGAAAGTGAACGCGATGCAGAGGGTTGCTCAGCTCACAGATAGAGCGACATCCACCACACCCTCGTCCACCTTCGTCACGACTTTGGGGTTCGCCAGAACGGGGTTATATTCCTTGCTCCAACCTACGAAACCTCCGGTCAGAGTAAGCCCGGACATACCCCACCGATGAACGTACCAAATTGGCCGTTATTTGTACCCCACACGAACAACTCGTCCGTGGACCAACAAACAGAAGCCGTTTTGCAAGCGGCTATACCGTTGATCCTTTTCCCCCTCAGAGGACCAGTGATTTTTCGAGCGGTAGGTTGAATCGAATCAGCACTCTCGACCACATATCCCAACTGGCTAAATCTGTTCAATCCCCAGCTCATGACCTCTCCGGACTCTGTCAGGGCCAAAGTGTGATCTTGGCCCAGAGCCACCTTGACGATTTTTTGAGGGATCTGCATGGGAATGAAATCATACTGCGTGTGCTGCGTCTGGCCCAGCCTGCCACCGAGCCCAAACCCACAGACCCTGACGTTGTTCGCAGGGTCATCTGTAACGACCGCAGTATGAAGTTTTGACATTCCAACCTGGGCGATATTGGAAGGCAGTTGGGAGGAAGTTTTAGTTTTGGACGTGGGGTAGAGCTGAACGTGTTCGGGGTGGACTCGGTCGTTCCCGTCCCCAAGGCCCAGAGTCGCGTTCCTGTTCGCACCCCAGGTGTATAACTCCGTGATAGCGGCGTGCCTTTTGCCAGCGACGCGAGGTCTCGTATCCACGGCTGAAGGTTTGGTATCGTTGACCGTCGAGTTGTACAAGTCGATGGCCGTGTTTCCCTCGGAATCTCGAATCGTCACATCGATATCACTGCGTTCCAGCAATAAGACACTACAATGCGGTTATGACATCATCGATCCCTGGAAGTAACTAAATACTCACGCGGTGACGATGTTGCCGTTGTACAACGCTCTGTGTAACGGAGTCCACTGGTTTTCGAGGTCTTGGACGTTCACGTTGATCCCGGAGTAGGCCAACAGAAGCCGGACATACTCCGGTGCAGATGCTTCGGCGGATGAACAAGCCGAATGCAAAACCGTCCTTCCCAACCAATCCCTAGCGTTCACATCGAAATCGTAGGGGTGAGATTTTAGTTGGACCGGACTCGACTTTGCCCAAGACTTTCCCCCGCCTTGACCGGAACCGGGATTAGAGCCGGAGGCAGCGGTTCGGGCCCTCTCGAGCTGGCGTTGAAACGCCTGCTGATCACGTTGAGCAAAGAGAGCATGGAGTGCGTTCATGCAAGATGGTCAGAGTCCACAGACACGACTCTGACGGCGGTCCCCAGATTTCCCTAGGACCACTCCCCAGATGAAGTTGTGTCTGATGGATGGATGAATGCACTCTAGATAGTGCACTGGCTGTTGATCTCTGTCCGGAAGCCAAGAGAGGCGAAAGGTGGTGTAGTTAAGACGTTCCGGAGGTCCGAAGGGGGACAGATGGGGGAAAATGGCGGGCGGAGCTGGGGAGTCAGACGAAATCACCTGCGCCTCTTGGTGACTTCACCCGTTCGATCGCCGAGTGGGCGGGATCATGGTGCACGTGGCCCGCCCTGACTGCCTCGCCCTTCCACGTCGACAAAACGTTCGTCGGGGGCTCTAATTCCAAAAACCCATAGAAATTCCTAGAAAAATCCATCTATGCGATGGACCAGGTTACTGCTCTCTACGCTCTCGTGTCTTTCCTTGTCTTGCTGATCACTTTGGTAAGTTTCTCCAAATCAAAATCCGAATTTGGACCTCGTGATGAATACACGTTCATCCTTGTTCTTCGAGCCGCGAGCCTTCCGGCGTCATGGCAAAGACGAGAAATATCGACAATGGCCCTGGCACCTTTCGGTCGTCAGCGGTATTCTGACCTTGAACTTTTAACGCGATTTCGGTTTCATGTTGTTTACTGAAACTCAAGTTGTATGCAGCTCTCGTCTTTTGGTCCCCCCAGGCGATCATTACCTATTCCTCTGAGAAGAAATACCGATGCCGCACGTCGCCCAACAAGCCGATACCCCTTCCGTACATAGATGACCCGGCAACCGTGGACCTCTCAATCATCGTGCCCACGTATAACGAGACCAAACGGATGCCCAAGATGCTCAAGTCCACAATCAAACACATCTTGTCCATACCTGAACGGAAGACTGAGATTCTAATCGTAGACGACGGTTCGACGGACGGTACTTCTGACTTGGCACTCAAATATGCGAAGGAGAACCCGGAAATAGAAATCCGGGTCATAATCCGGGAAAAGAACTCAGGGAAAGGAGGCGCAGTGCGACACGGCATGCTGCACGCGAGGGGAGAAAGGCTGCTCATGGTCGACGCTGATGGTGCCAGCAGGTTCGAGGATTTGGAACTCCTCTGGACCGCATTGGACAGATTGGACGAGAAGAGGCCCAACCATGCGGCCATCGCTGTGGGAAGTCGTGCTCACCTTGTCCAAACCGAGGCTGTCGTAAAGGTAACGTCCCTCCTGCGCCTGATAATCTTGATGGTTAAATGCTGTCACAGCGGTCCTTCCTCCGAAACCTGCTGATGTACGGCTTCCACACTATCCTCCGTGTGCTTGGTGTTGGCCACATCCGCGACACACAATGCGGGTTCAAGCTTTTCACTAGAAAAGCTGCGCAACAAATCTTCCCTAGTCAACACTTGACGACCTGGATCTTTGACGTCGAGATTCTACTGCTTGCCAAGATGCTCACTATTCCGGTGGAAGAGGTTCCGATCGAGTGGCATGAGGTCGCGGGCAGCAAGTTGAATGTGGTCACGGACTCGTTACAGATGCTTAGAGACTTGTTGATCTTGAGGGCAAATCATCTCTTGGGTAGATGGAAAGTTGGTCAGAATACAGTTAAAGTAGTACCCTTGTAATCGATCTCCAGGACATTCATGTACGTTAACCCATTTATCTAATCATCTTTTTCGCCTTCCTGGGTGGCCGTTCTGACCAGTTCGCGACGGGTCCTAGAGAAATGTAAACGTAGATTGAGGTCCGTCGGACCAACTCGTTACCAGTATGATCTACACTGTGGGGTTCATATATATGATACACAGTTCTGAGAGATACACAAAGGCATGCTAAATAACCGTATATCTTCCTGACGTTAAGAGATGTGAGAAAACCCAGCTGTGAAAAAACGAAAGCACGATTGAAGCGGAGGTGAAAGGCGTGAAGCGTTAAACTATAAGGCATGTTCCTTCTGGGGAAAACAAGCCGAGCAGGGTTCGCCCCTCTTTGACGAGGGGAGTGCGGAACCAACCGTGCAATTGCATTCAATGAGATCCTGACGTCCCTGACCCTTGAAAGGCCCTTCATAACTTTGATCAGCTTCGATATGCATCTGGATTGTGTTTAGAGTGGAGAGGAATGTTGTCTGCTGCCTGCCGAAACTAAATCCTGTCCAAGTTCCTTCAAACTTCTCCCGTTCTTCCCTGGCAGCTAACGCGGGGACCAAGACAGGGAGGTTGCAAACGCTGAGTGCAACACAATTCTCAACGGCACCTGGGTGAAAAGCACGAAGGGATCAAAGGAGGGTCAAAAGAAACGAACATCAGAATTTGACAGGGAAGGGTCAAGATCATGGAAAGCATCCGTGACGTGTGAGATCGGAGAAGTTCGCGCTTCCCAGATTGTCATAGTGGCCATGCGGGGGGGATTTTTGATGATGACACATCTTTGCGTCAGGGGTTGGAGGGAGTGACTCACCCATTATCGCTTCCAGGGCCCCGGGCATCTTCAGCACCAGAACTGCATGGGCAATTCCAGCCATTGTGGTCATCACCGAGCACGAGAAAATGGCGATGAGGCGAATGCGAAGTCCTGAGGACACCCGTACATCTCTGAGAATCCAGAGCGGGGCTATGACGAGAATAAAGTCGGATATTGTCTCGGCTAGGGGATACCGCTCAACGGCAGAAGAACAATGATTGGACGAAACAAAACGTACTCGCTACTTGGGTGATACCAACCGCTTCTCCGAGCACACATTGGGGGTACTCGCGGTGTTTCCACGTGTTGTCTCCTTTTTCACATACCCAGTACATCTGAGTGATGAGAAGGGCCCATTGAAGGAAGAAGAAAATGGCAACCCCTGGGGTTGTAACCGGAGTCAGTGGTGGTATGATCAGATGACCGATGTACTCGCCGAAGAGAACTCGTATTTGTGACGGCCATGGGGCAATTCTAATGACGGTGAACACCATCGAAAGTCTTGCTGCCCATATTGTTGAGTAGAAAAGGGTGCCGACTGACCATCAGGAGGTCAGATAAGACGATCATTAACACTCGTCGCCGCCACTCACCGAGGTAGAAGGCGGCAATTCCCAAGTTGCGGTGTATGTTTGCTAGGTCCTGCACGTCAGAAGAGCACACAATCGAGAGGAGTGAGCGTGCTCACGTCCTTCGGCCATCAGGAACGCACCTAGAGAGAGGAGATCATTGATAGCACCAGCTCAGTCACGAAGATCGGTTTGAGGCTGATGAATATGCTTACCAGGTACAAATACAGCGAGGCATAAGAGGCCGAGGAAAGCAAAGAAATCGTCCCACCACCATTGCCTCTGACGCACAAAGCGGAACACAATGAGGCGCACCAAGGTTATGACCGCCGCGATGATGAAGAGGGCGAGGGTGGCATCTGGGGAATCCCGCCTCGGTCGTCAAACGGAGTACCAGGCTGAGAAAGGAATCGAGACGTACACTTGAACTCGTCGAGACCGATGGTCATCGCTGGGGGGAGCAGGAAGGGACGGGGGGCAGGGAAGCCGGGAACCGTGACCGCTCGTGCTATATGTATAGGCACAACTTTGGCGACGTTCGTGGAATGATTGTTCCTCAATGTTTCGAGGACTCGGCAAGTCGTCGGTTCACGAATTTGTTATCCTGCGGCCGCATCGGTTACTCCCAGATCACTGTTATCTAACGACAGCGACATGACAGCTCTCGTGCTTGTAATTTGTCAGCGAGATCTGGGCATGTCAGTTGACCACCTGTGTACCCTGACCACGCAGTGCAATCGATATTTCCCAAGCCCAAGGACGGTGGGTGTGTCACGGCGGACGGGAAGTCGCTTATCCAGAGGGGTTCCAATGGTCCCAAAAAAAGTGCCAAGGCAACACACTCGTCGTTGCTATCTGCCCGGTCGATAATTACCAGAGATTGCGTACCAAAC
>Ga0307512_10006562_pt1 | contig 11757 bp, 13 predicted proteins | sample 14_EM_MG_FD_200267 | JGI IMG/M metagenome (GOLD analysis project Ga0307512, IMG submission 200267) | Populus trichocarpa ectomycorrhiza microbial communities from riparian zone in the Pacific Northwest, United States - 14_EM | ecosystem: Host-associated > Plants > Roots > Unclassified | place... | reverse complement strand
TATAGATGGACCCGCTGTGCGACCCGCTGACAACCCGCCCAATTCAGACGGGTTGGGAGTTTACCATGGAACCGTACCCGAGTGGGCAGTTCGGGTTTATTGACGACCCGGACCGCCAATTTGGCAACGGTTCGGTTTGGACCCGGACCCGGACCCGAAGTGACGGTCCGGAACCGTTGCTAACACTACATCCCACACAATGTACTTTCAAGACCAACAATCATTGACGCTCCGTTGACACTCATGTTCAGCATGGGGCTGTTACCGTGTCACTTTCTCCTTTGCCTATAAAAGCTGCCGATACATTGATTATGGATAACAGCGATCAAATCGTGTCCCAAACAACGTACTTTCAAGACCAAAAATCGTTAATGTTCCGTTGCCGCTCATGTTCAGTATGGGGCTGTTACCGTGTCGCTTTCTCTTTTGCCTATCAAGGCGGCCGATATGTTAGTTATGGACAACAGCCAGCAAATCGCTTCCCAATTAACTCACTTACAAGTCCAAAAATCGTTGATGCTCCATTGACGCTCATTCTCAGAATGAGGCTGTCACTGTGTCGCTGTCTGTTTTGCCTTTGACGTCTGGCAATACCTTGATTATGGATAACAGCGAGTAAATCGCTTCCCAATTAAGTTGCTTACCAGTCCAAAAATCGTTGACGCTTCAGTGACGCTCACCATAAATATGTCCTCAAAGTTGTTGTATGGTGAATAATTTTGTACAAATAATCATATAGTCATTATTGACAGCCAAATTATAATTTGTATGAATACTCAGTTGTATCCAAAAGCTTTGTGGCGTCTCAATGTTGGATCCACTGATGCACATGATCTCTGAGTGATGGATGATGTAGCGCTGTCACATTCCAGCGCTTTCAGCTGGCAATTTACCGCATGTAGATCCATACACTCATTTTTCATCAATATAGCCTAACTTCCTCACTCTGCCCCATGCAGGTCCTTCTCCTCGATTTCCATGACATACCATAAGCAATTTTCAAAATGATCACTATGTGCACCAGATCTGAACGCAGAGTGACGTAGTTGGATGTACGGATGAATGCAACATGATGGTGGTCATTCATACAGATTCGCGTTGTGCATTGACCGCTCCTTCTATGACTGGTACACCATTACTGACTCAAATTTTGTTACTCAATTTTGTCTCCAATTTAGATTGCGCGTTGTTACTTATCTGTATGAGGCAGGACGATATCCGGTTGATCAACCATCAATCAACTCAGTTTGGAGTCTAGAATTTTCGTATGGCCCGTATGACCCTTGCACATGCACAGACAAATTATTATGTCTCACAATTTGGTCACTGAAATCAAAGAAATGTTGACACGTAGCGAAATAGGTACACCAATTACTTTTCGCGGAGATAGGTCGTCAATAATTGCAAATTGTGCAGGTAGTGTACCAATGACAAACGAGCCATTACAGTATGTTCATCTGAATCCAATTCCTGTTTGGTAATGAGCTAGGGAGGTTACACGCAGGGGTAAAAGCTTGGCGGTTTAACAGGTTTCGATTTGTTCATGGGTGACGAATTGAGTACCTCATCGGGCGTCAGTGCCGATAGGCCTATGTAAGACCGTGGTTCCCCGGGTGCCAATCTCAGATGGCATCTTTCTGTGTGTCAAGTTCCATGCCGCATTGCAATTTTCTGCTTTCACTATTGTGTATCTCCATCAGCTCACCAAATGTTGTCTGTGCAGTAGCTGGTGCACACTGATCCAATTGCGGGTTAATGACTGCCTTAACTGTCAATATGGCTGTTCTGTACCTCAAATCTTACTAATGATGCAAGACGAGAAATCGTTCACGCTCAACTTCATGATGTAGCAGCGAGCATGTCTCTGCTCATTTTGATTATAAAGGCAGCCAATAAATCTAACAAAGACAATGATGTACCAAAGTTAATATTTTGCACAAGACAGTGGGATATCTGAATGCGACCATAAATAGAACAACCCGAAAACTAGAACCAGAGATTGGACCCGACAGGTCTAGCCAGACCTGGCAAAACACACGGGTTGATGGGTACACGTCCGGGTTTGGCCCGCCAAGAAGCCGCGGGTCGGGTTTTTGGACGGGTCTGGAACCAAACTGAACTGTTTTTCCGGTTCTAACCCGGACCACTGGTGGGTCACCCGGACCCTTTGCTAACACTACCGTAACAGTTTGTCAGAAAGTTGATTTTTGCGGCTTTGACATTGACAAGGACGGCATCCATGCCCAGGAGCATAAGACTCATGCGGTAATTGATTGGCCTCAACCTGAGAACAGTAAGGACGTCAGAGGCTTCCTGGGCCTCACCAGTTCCTATAGAAAATTCATTGAACACTACACTCACATTGCGATGCCGTTGTACGCAATTGGCACACCTCCAAAAGGCACAGGGGATGTGGGGCGGTGACATGGAGAACCGAGGAGATTCAGGCACACTCCATTCGCTTCGGATAGAGAGTGCCAGCATGCGTTCGACATGCTCAAAAAGGCTCTCTGCAATGCTCCGCTCTTTGCTTTACCGGACCCCAAAGCCAAATACTGCCTGCACATCGATGCTAGCCAATATGCATTGGGCGTGGTGCTCTCCCAGGTGCAAGATAAGACAGAGAAGGCACTGGGTTATTTCAGCCGTAAGTTACATGATGCGGAGACGCGATACCCTCCATACAACAGAGAACTATTGGGCATCCAAGATGAGATATTATACTGGAAATTCAACCTACATGGAGCCGAGCAGCCATTTTTGGTACACACGGACCATGCAACCTTGCGTTGGATCCTCACACAACCACACCTCACCGTACGTCAGATGGATATCTTGACAGTCCTACAGAATTTTCACTGCGAGGTCAAGCACATCCTGGGAGTCAAGATTCAGGTTGCAGACGCAGTGTTTCGCTGCCCCGATATCCGACAGGAGCGATGCAATCCAATGGCACTGGGACTTACTGCGGCTGGAGAATGGGTTGATGACATCAAGGCAGGCATAATTGATGATGAATGGTTTGGGCCTATTGCACATTGCTTGGCCAACCCAAGTCCCTGCCCCCCGCCATCCACTGCATCTACCAAGGAACGCAAATTATGGGTGGCAGCGCAACGATTCCATTTGGAAGAAAATGGCCTACTGTGGTTACGTGGAGATTTGGAAAAGACACAGGTAATCAAAGCAGCAAGGGCAAAAGGGAAGGAGGAAGACGAAAAGGCAGATATGAGAGGACAGTTGTGTATTCCAAGGACGATGCAGCGATGAATCCTCCATGAAGCCCACGACACTCGAGCTGGGGGACACTTCGGTGCTGACCGAATGTACTTACGTATGAAAGACCGGTATTTCTGGAAGCAAATGTGGCGTGATACCCAGCGAAACGTTGCAGGTTGTTACTTGTGCCACCGAACTAACCACCGGAGTGGGAAACCCATTGGCCTCCTACAACCACTTCCAATAGCCAAAGGCCGTTGGCAAAGAATTGGCAACGACTGCATAACTGACCTGCCGATCTGGGGAAATGGCCACGACTGCATTGTAACATTTGTCGACCACATGACGAAGAGAGCACATTGGCAAGCCTGTGAGAAAACAATCGGTGCCCCGGCCTTCACGCGCATATGCATCGACAACATCATCCACCTGCACGGAGCGCCTCAAAAGGTTGAATCGGACCGTGATGTATGTTTCACAGCACACTATTCGAGGGAAGTTGCGAGCATTCTGCAGACAAAGCTGCTCATGTCTACGGCATTCCATCCTGAAACGGATGGTCACTCTTAAAACTCAAACAAGACGGTTGTACGCTATTTGCGTGGCTTCGCAACTCACAATCACACCTATTCGGACAACTACCTGCCATTAGCAGAGGATGCTTACAGTTCTTCAGCACACCGTTCAACGAAGCAGACGCCTTTTGAACTTGATCTTTGTTATGAGCCGCCTTTGCCGCTGGACTTAATTGCAGACCTCCAACGACCGCAGGCCAATGAATGAGCGAAAACCTTACAAGGCCACAAATTTGTCGAATGATTGCAGCGCATTTCGGAAGTTGCCAGGGATAAGCCGCGCGATGCTCAGAATAAACAGATGGCAGAGGCTAATAAGTCACGATGCCCAAATGACCCCGCCATGACCGCGGGTGCGAAAGTATCTTTAGATACAAAGGATTTGCCAATCACATATGCCAATGTCAACCCCACGCGACGCAAACTACATCAGCAAAATGTATTTTAGTCACTGGAAGCCTCCAGGAGTGTCTCAGAGGATGTGGAGTGTAAACTTAGATGCGTCAATTTCAGGAGAGATTCAGACCCTAGGAGGGCATTCGGGCCAGCCTTCAGAGTAACTGTGATCTCTGATGACCGGTACAGGAGTACCATGGGAGTAATTGTGAGAAGTTTGAGAACATCTCGGTGCACTGGAGAGAACTTTGGGTGCACCTGGGAGCACCTGGGAGCACCGGCGACAAGTCTGGGAGCACCAGCAACAAGTCTGGGAGCGCCGGCGACAAGCCTGCGAGCGCCGACAAGTCTGGGAGCGCCGATGACAAACCTGGGAGCACCTGGGAGCACCTCAAATCACTGTAAAGCAGTCTGGGAAAAATGACATCTTCTTTGGGAATGTTGCTGGTGCGCCTGGAAATCATAGCTACCACTTATCGTTCAACAATTTTTAAAACTCATGTATTCAGTTTGTATTCTCATCTATCTATTTATATGGCTACCCATCTACACTCAGTATATCTGGACTGGCCGCAGGCGGTGCTTGAGAGGGATTGGAGGTGCGCCTGAAAATGACGATCGAGTGAACTCCGACATACACTGCGAGGCCGTGTTCAAGTGAGTTTGAAGATGCACTTGGAGCCGGTGTTCGAGCGTCTTAGAGATACACTTGGAGGCCATGATCGAGTGAACTCAGAGATGATCTCCAAGATGGTGTTCGAGCGGGTTTGGAGATGCACTTGGAGACCGAGAGATGGAGTGAACTCAGAGATGCACTTGGAGGCCATGATTGAGCCAGATTGGAGATGCACTTGGAGGCCATAATCGAGCGAGTTTGGAGATACACTTGGAGCCCGTGATTGAGCGAATTTGGAGATTCACTGGGAGGCCATGATCGTGCGAACTTGGAGGCCATAATCGTGCGAGTTTGGTGATACACTTGGGAGGACATGATAGAGCGAGATTGGACGAGTACTTGGAGGCGGTCGATGGACGGCGCGCCGGGTGCTGAGACTCTATTTATCAGTTAGTTGACTCGCGAACGTGGGAATGTGACAAGGTGACTTTACCTTTGAGCTCTCATGGCGAGCTGGCTGATGGCGGTTGATCGTGTAGGGAGGCACGCCGGATGCTACATTCAGGGGTCAACTCGTAATCATGAGAATGAAGGGCAGACAAACGATCTTGGGCGGATGCTGTACTCGGTGTATGCTGCACTCGGTGTATGCTGTACTCGGTGTATGCTGTACTCGGTGTCAACTCATGATCATGGCATGGAGAGATAGGGAGGGATGACTTAACATTGTGTTCTGTGATAATGGTACAGTTGTGGACGAGAAAGAGAGATGGGGGATGAAGATGAGAACAATGTGGAGGATACGACCAGATATGAGATATCAGGGGTACAACTTGCCTAATTGCGTTGGGAAGATCTCGTATCGGTGTAGTTATACTGCGGATCGGGACTCGTACCTGCTGTATTGGGGATGGTAAATTGACTCCCACACCAAATTCTCTAAGTACCAGTTTCTCATGATGATTTGCCCCATCTCTTCTCATCTCTCTCCTTCTCGTCCTCAACTCTACCATCACCTAAGAACACGAAGTTAAGTCATCCCTCTCGATCTCTCCATGCCATGATCAAGAGTTAACACCGAGTACAGCATACACTGAGTACTGCATACTCCGACTGCTACATACACCGCGTACTGCATCATCCCAAGATCGACTTGTCTCCCGCTCCCAGCCAGTCTCTCAGCTCTCAGCGGACCTTGTTGTACTCAATTCTCTACATTCCCACAATTACGAGTTAACCAATGGATAGAGTCTCAGCTTCCATCGCACATGCCTCCCAATCTACCGCCTCCAGATTCAGTGCCTCCAGATTGACTGCCTCCAGATTGACCGCGTTCAGATGAATCGCCTCCAGATGAACCGCCTCCAACTACTCCTCCAATCTTGATCGATCATGGCCTCCAAGTGTATCTCCCAACACGCTCAATTACGGCATCCAAGTGCATCTCTGAGTTCACTCGATCTCAGCCTCCAAGTGCATCTCCAAACTCGCTCAATCACAGCCTCCAAGTGCATCTCTGAGTTCACTCGATCTCTCGGTCTCCAAGTGCATCTCCAAACTCGCTCGATCATGGCCTCCAAGTACATCTTCAAGGATTGACAGTAGTTGTTTGGAGATACAAGGGTAACAGAGGTGGACATAGTGAAGGGGAGTATATATTTAGCAGACCCCAGAGTAGATAGACATCATCTCATTTCCATCTCATCTTATCATACAATGATAATAGACACTCTATCTTTCCCAACTTGTGGTCTCACTCGCTCTGTCCGAGATTTCGTGGATCCTCAACGCCGGATAGTATCATATCTTCTCACCTGATTCCTATGCTCCTCGAACCAGAACTGCTCTTTCTCATCAATTCAGTTTGGATGTCGCGAGAGGTGTGGTGGAGTGTTGATGCTGGGCTCTCCACCTTCTAGTTCCTTTGTTTCACCACAACGGCCTCCAAGTGGTGCATCTCCATCAGCAAAAAACATTTCTGTCCGGCGGGAATTGCTCCGTCAGAGTGGACGCGCTCCGTCAGAGCCGTCAGAGACACCCCGGTGGCGGATTACTCCACGCTGGGCGTCAATAGCACGCATCGCGTTGCATATCGCCCTCCGATCACCGTTTAGCCGTTTCTTCTCGCTCTCTCGGTCTACTATTTTACACAAACACTCTGGCGTTGTGGCCAACTGTGACCATACATCGGGATGGGTTCAGTGTGTACACGCTTGCATCGGGATTGCAATGCAATGGGTGACACTGTGAAAATCTCTCCTCGCATTCCTTCTACATTAAGCTCGAGGAGTGTAGGAAGAAGGTGAGAAGATATGATACTACCCGGCCGTGAGGATCCACAAAATCTCGGAAAGTGTGAGTGAGACCAAAAGTTGGGAAAGATAGAGTGTGTATTTTCATTATATGACAACATGAGATGAAAATGAGATGCTGTTTATCTACCCCGGGGTCTCCCGAATATATACTCCGCGTCGCTCATTCCACCTCCATTACCCTTGTATCTCCGTACACCCACTGTCGCACCTTAACAATATACTTGGAGGCCGTGATCGATTGAGTTTGGAGATGCACTGGGAGGCTGTGATCGAGCGAGTTTGGAGATGCACTTGGAGGCCGAGATCGAGTGAACTCAGAAGATGGACTTGGAGGCTGTGATCGATCAAGTTTGGAGATGCACTCTGAGGTTGTGACCGAGCGAGTTTGGAGATGCTCTTGCAGACTATGATCGAGCGAGATTGGAGGAGTACTTCGAGGCGGTCGATTTGGAGGGAGGCACAACAGCAGCTGCGACTCTATTCATTGGTGAACATGTAATTGTGGGAATGTAGAGAGTTGAGTACAACATCCGCTGAGAGATGAGAAACTGGCTGGGAGCGGGAGACTGTCGATCTTGGGATGATGCAGTACGCGGTGTATGCAGTATGCGGTGTATGCAGTACGTGGTGTATGCAGTATGCGGTGTATGCAGTACGCGGTGTATGCAGTACGCGGTGTATGCAGTACGCGGTGTATGCAGTACGCGGTGTATGCAGTACGCGGTGTATGCAGTACGCGGTGTATGCAGTACACAGTGTATGCAGTACTCAGTGTATGTTTTACTCGGTGTATGCTGTACTCTGTGTTAATTCTTGAGGTCATGTCAAGGAGAGATCGAGAGGGATGACTTAACTTTGTGTTCTTAGGTGATGGTAGAATTGAGGACAAGAAAGAGAGAGATGAGAGGGTAAAGGGGAAATCGTGTTCTTAGGTGATGGTAGAGTTGAGCACAAGAAAGAGAGAGATCAGAGGAGATGGGGGATATCATCATAAGAAACTGAGACTTAAGAGAGTTTTGTGTGCGTGTCAATTGGCCATCCCCGATACGGCAGGTACGAGTCCCGATCCGGCATGTAATTACAACGATACAAGGTCTTCAAAACCCAATCAGGCAAGTCGTACTCCTGATTTCTCATAGCCGCTTGTATCCTCCATATCGTTCTCATCTTCATCCCCTATCTCTCTCTTTCTCGTCCACAACTCTACCATCATCGCAAGAACACAAAGTTAAGTCATCCCTCTCTATCTCTCCATGCCATCATCATGAGTTAACACTGAGTGCAGCATACACCACGTAAAGCATACACCAAGTACAGCATACACTAAGGACAGCATACACTGAGTACAACATACACCGAGTACAACATACACCGAGTACAACATACACCGAGTACAGCATACACCTAAGATTGTCTGTCGTCTGTTCATTCTCACGATTCCAAGATGACCCCTGAATGTAGCTTCAGCTTCCGGCATACCTCCCTACCGATCGACCGCCACCAGCCAGTTCTCCATAAGAGCTTCAATGGTAAAGTCACCTTGTTACATTCCCATGGTTGCGAGTTAACTAACTGATGAACTGAGTCCCGGCGCGCCGTCCATCGACAGCCTCCAAGTACTCATCCACTCTCACTCGATCACGGCCTCCAAGTGTATCTCCAGCCTCGCTTGATCACGGCCTCCCAGTGCATCTTCAAACTCACTCCATCACGGCCTCCAAGTGTATCTCCAAACTTGTTCAATCACGGCCTCCAAGTGCATCTCCAAACTCGCTCAATCACGGCCTCCAAGTGTATCTCCAGACTCGCTCAATCACGGCCTCCAAGTGCCTCTCCGAACTCGCTCAATCACGGCCTCAAAGTGCATCTCTGAACTCGCTCAATCACGGCCTCCAAGTGTATCTCCAGACTCGCCCGATTACGGCCTGCAAATTCGCACGATAATGGCCTCTAAGTGAATATCTCCAAACTCGCTCGATCACGGCCTCCAAGTGTATCTCCAGACTCGATCGATCCTGGCCTCCACAAGTGCATCTCCAAACTCGCTCGATCACAATCTCGGAGTTCATCTCTAAGTTCACTTGATCATGGCCTCCAGGTGTATCTCCAAATACGTTTGATTACCGCCTCCAAGTGCATCTCCAAAGTCGCTCGATCACAGCCTTGGAGTATATCTCTGAGCTCACTCGATCATGATTTTCAGGCGCACCTCGAATTGCTCTCAAGCACCGCCTGCAGCCAGTCCAGATATACGTGTGTAGATGGGTAGCCATATAGATACATAGATACATAGATGACAATACAAACTGAATACATGAGTTTTGAAAATCATTGAACGATTGGTAGTAGCTATGATTTCCAGGCGCACCAGCGGCATTCCCAAAGAAGACGTTGTTTTTCCCAGACTGCTCTACTGTGATTCGAGGTGCTCCCAGGCTTGTCGTCGGCGCTCCCAGTGACTCTGAAGGCCGGCAGGAATGCCCTCGTAGGGTCTGATACTCTCCTGAAATTGACGCATCGAAGTTTACAATCCACATCCTCTCAGACACTCCTGGAGGCTTCCAGTGACTAAAATACATTTTGCCGATGCTATGCAACGGGAAGCGTGTAATTCCCCGTCAGAGACTACGAGGTTCCATCAGAGCCGTCAGAGCCGTCCGGAACACCCGGGTGTTTCTGATGGAAACTAGGGTTGTTGCTGATGTCTCTCAATGGGCGTGTCCAGGTGCTCCTCCGGTTATGCTCGAGTACCATCTGCGGCCAGATTGACCAGATGTATATATATAGAGACTTAATTAATTCATGCCATATTGTGATGTAGCGAATCTTGTGGCTGTAACAAAGACGAATTTGATAAGACGAAATGCCTTTTGGTTATCTAAGAACCACTGGGGTGAGAATATGGCACCAAATCTCCTGCAGAGCTGCGCAGCTGTCTCGGCTGCTCTCGAAGTCTCCCGCAAATCTGTGCAGAGGTCTCAGGAGCTCCGAAATTTGACTATTCTATAAGTCAAATCTCGTAGCATCCTGAATACACCTCCAGAACTGCAGGTGCTTTCAGGAGCACCTGAGAACGCTCTTAGAGAGTCTGAGAGCACTTTGCTTAGCTCAAGGGGGGTCTGGGAGCATCTAGAACTACTTAGAAGCACTGGTGAGGTCGCCCAGAGTGTCTGGGAGCATTGTGTGTTGCTTCTGGCCTGATTTACATTTTGCTGATGTAGTACACCGCTACCTTGGCCAATACGAGATCCTGCGAATACGCAGAGACACCGTCGAACTAGATCACCCAAACGACATGAAGATCTACAACACAGTTAACGCTAGCAGGCTGAAAGTTGTCCGCACGGATGGTTCTAGGATTGCCTGGCGGCTGCCACCTCCCCCGGTACGTACCAGCCGTGCAGGCACAAGTTACGTCGTTGAATCAATCACAAAACACCGGCCAAGCTCTATCGGAACTAGTTGGGAATACGAAGTGAATTGGGAAGGTTGGGATGAGTAGGATAATACATGGGAGCCAGAGGAGAATATGGCAAAAGCAAAAGAAATGGTGGAGCAGTATTGGAAGAAGATGGGCGGCCAGCCAAAGGCGAAGAGGAAAACGAAACGAAAGACGGCGTGCAGAGCAGGCGTGTCTCGGATGATTGAGAGACATCGCAGAGGCATGTTTGGTTTTCAGATCAGGGAGTTTTGTTTCTTCGAGAGGTTTCTAGAAGATAATTGGAGAAGGTTGTGATGTAGGTGGTGGTGTTAGCAACGGGTCCAGGTAACCCACCAGCGGTCCGGGTTCGGACCGGAAAAACGGTTCGGTTCGGTTCCAGAACCGTCCAAAAACCCGACTCGCAGCGTCTTGGCGGGCCAAACCCGGACCCGTACCCATCAACCCGCGGGTTTTGCCAGGTTTGGCTAGACCCGTCGGTTCCAATCTCCGGTTCTGTGTTTCGGGTTTTTCTATTTATGGTCGCATTTAGATACCCTACTGTTAATTGCAAAATATTAACTTTTGCACATCATTGACTTTTTCGGATGAATCGGCAGCCTTTATAACTAAAAACAAGAGAGACACGCTCCTTGCCCCATCCTGAACATGATAATCAACGGCGCGTCAATGATTTTTGGTCTTGCATCATGAATAATCTAGATGGCGATTGGATGCAAACGATCATAAACGATGTATTGGCGGTATTCCAACCCAAAAGAGAAAGAAATACGCTCGCTGCCCCATTCTGAAAATGAGCGTCAACGGAGCGTCAACAATTTTTGGTCTTGCAGGATGGTTAATCAAAGCGCGAGATAGCCACTAATGTCTATATATGGAGTTTTGACTGGTTTTATTGGCTAAAACGTTTAGGATCACTGAGTTGCAGCATTGAAAATGAATTAGGTTGTGATTGTCCGGGAGGCTGTCGCGGGACGACCTCTTGCTTATTAGCCTAGAAAGGCAGCCAAAACCTTGTTTATAGATCTCTACGATCATTTACCACCAAGATTACCCAAGATTCAAGACCAAAAATCATTGTCGCTCTGTTGATGCTCATTGTCAAGATGGGGCAGGGAGAGTGTAGCATTCTCTTTTGCCTAAAAAGGCGGCCAATACAATGATTATAGATAACAATGGTTAATTCACATTTTAATA
>Ga0307512_10006559_pt1 | contig 11760 bp, 15 predicted proteins | sample 14_EM_MG_FD_200267 | JGI IMG/M metagenome (GOLD analysis project Ga0307512, IMG submission 200267) | Populus trichocarpa ectomycorrhiza microbial communities from riparian zone in the Pacific Northwest, United States - 14_EM | ecosystem: Host-associated > Plants > Roots > Unclassified | place... | reverse complement strand
AAGAGACTGGCCAGTCGACTCTGTACATACATCAGCACCGGGCCAGGGTGGAGGTGAATGCTGGTTCGTATGGTAGCTCGAGTTTCCTAAGTAGGCTCGGCGATAAAAGATGCTCATTGCACCGCAGTCGATTTGTGCGTTGACTCGCTGCATGTTGCCATGTATATTTGGTACAAGGTAGGTTTTGTGGTCTCCGCTGCCGCAGCGAGTGCATTACCGGTTTGCCTTTTGGCTTTCGTATACTTCCTTTGAAAGCCACGGCGCTGGGGATAAGTTGGCACGGCTGCCTCCACTGGGCTTATTGGACTTGACCGATCTTGAATTCCCGGTATCGGGATTGTTAGAATTATTGGAATTGGCGGACGTGCTTTCCGCAGGTTCGGAGATGAATGGTCGGAAGTTGCATTTCTTATCGCCGCCATTCTGAGACTCTCCCAATGGCCTTTGTTGTTTTCACTGTCCTCCGGGTTTCTTCGAGGTTGCTAGAGTTGTAGGTGTACACTATGCGCTGACTCGCAATCGTCTGTTGACCTCGCCTTCAGTTCTCGGTATTGCCGATTCAGGGGTAAGATCGCGCCATTGATTGTAGGTTCTCGGACTCATGATCGCGCTCAATTGACTTGTAGGAATGGTATTCGATTTCTCTTGTTGGTCGTGTCGAATCCTGTACTCGTGATAATCGTCGTCATTGTGGCGACGCGTCTCGTCCATTGTAGCTTCTCTGGCTGCTGATCGCACTCAATTGACTCGTAGGAATGAGGTTCGACTCAATATCTCGATCGTATTCGGTTTCTCTCATTGGCCGAATCGAATAGTGGCGGCCTTTAGTCATCGCCGGTCACACGTCTCGTGCGACAGTTGGTCTCTGAACTCTTCTCCGCTGCCATCAGGGTGCTCAATTGGATGATGCGACGATCGATATCCTTTCTTGCAGTAATCATGCTTCGATATGTCGTTTTTAAGGCTTTAATCTCAATTGTAGACTGTAAGATGTGGCGCGTTTAGGGGTATGGCGATCGTGTAGACTTCGACAATGGCTGCTCAATGCAGCAGTCGGTATTTGAACTCGTCTCAATCGACCGTATGCAATCAACTCTTTCGACTTTTGGCGCAATTCGGAGTCCATTCTGTTGAACTCGTATGCGACACGTCGAATCGGGGTAAAACTCGTGAATCCCGTGAGCGAAACATATGCGTTTACTGAAAAAGCGATAATAGTGTAAGGGCACGTACGCCAGTGTTCGGCCTTGTACGCATACGTATGGTAATTATAGGTATACGGTTGCAAACGTGGACTCGAGTGATAGTAAAATAGGTGTATAGGTAAGAGTATCGCTAGAGATCTAAGTCTCGTGGCGAGCTGACTATATAGATGGCCGTTACCCGGACCTGGGTCACGTGCCGCCGTTACACTTCTATAATCCAAGGGCTGTGCTACGGAATTTGCCCATAATCAAAATATTGGCCGCCTTTATAGGCAAAATCGTTGATCTCAATGTCACTTCACCTGACAAAGGGTGTCAACAGAGCATCAACAGAGCGTCAACAGAGCGTCAACAATCTTGGATGTTGCATCTAGTTTAATCAAAGGGCTGTGTTATGGTATTTACACATAATCGGCGTGTTGGCGGCCTGTATGCTCAACAGGGACAGCAACACGGTCACAGCCCTATTATGAGCATGAGCGTCAACAGAGCGTCAACGAATTTGGGTGTTGCATGTTGTATAATCTAAGGGCTGTGCTGCGGAATTTGCTCATGATCCAGGTATTGGCCGCCTTTATAGGCAATATCGTTAATCTCGATGTCATTTCACCTGAAAATGAGCATCAACACAGTGTCATCTGAGCGTCAACAAAGCATCAACTGAGCGTCAACAGAGTGTCAACAATCTTGGTTGTTGCATCTAGTTTGATCGAAGGGCTTGCTATGGCATTTTCCCATAATCAATGTTTGGCCGCCTTTATGTGCAATATGGTTATTGTCAATTTCGCTACCATTTTGAACTGATCGTCAACAGAGCGTCAATGCTTTTTCGTAATTTAAGTAGGGTAATTCGACAGGGATATGCTTGCTGTTGTGCGTAACCAACATATTGGCAGCCTTTATCAGCAACAGAGCAAGCGACACGTTCAGTTCCCCATTCTGAACATGAGCGTCAATGCAGTCTCAAAGATTGTTGGTCTTATACATAATGAAATTTGTAAGGAATTTGCTCACTGTTATCCGTAACAAACGTATAGCCAGCCATTGAAGCCAATACAGAATGTGACATGGTCACAGCCCCATTCTGAAAATGACCGTCAACCTACCATCACCTTAGGGTCATCAATTTCTGGTGATGCATATTGGGTAATGATGGCGTCGCATGGATATTTGAGCTTATAATTGCATTATTGACCTCCTCCAAGGTCAAAAATACACAATATTGAAGGAAAAACATGAATTCAAATATTGTCGATATCGCAACCTGCAAAACATGCGAAATGTGATTCCTGGATGTCAAATAATCGATTTTCATTGAGAACTATTATCAAACAGCAAAGGCAAGCACATTATATGCATTTACAGATGGACCCGCTGGACAACCCGCTGAGTACCCGCCCAATCCAGACGGGTAGGGAGTGTTCTAAAGAACTATACGTGAATGGATGGTTCGGGTATATTGACAACCCGGACCGCCAATTTGGTGCTGGTTCGGTTCCGACCTGGACCCCGACCCGAAGTGACAGTCCAGAACCGTTGCTAACACTAATCACAACCCACCGGCAAAATGGGTTGCACAAAGTTGGCCAATCTGGCATCACCATACAATTTGTGTCGCCCACTGTGGTAGATACCACTATGATGACAAAGATACTATCCGGATGCTGCATTTCCGGTATTCACATCGGACCATTCCGGAGTCGAAGTGCCAGGATGTGAGTCTATTGGGCTGGGCTGGTGCGAGATACATCAGCCCAATATATCAGTCCGGTGAGCGTCCACAATTTTTGCCTCAGGAGATAATGGTCTGTATTGAGCGGGTCAAGGAAGTCTCAACATGGCTCGAACATGCTTGGAGCACCGCTATCCCGAATCCGATCGGCCTTTTGTTGGCGCTGGCTGCGCCCGATCCCAATTGAGGTAGGTTTCTGGCCACAGATACGTACTCCCTTTGCTGACTGCAGTCAACAACATTCGCCCGGTTGGTGAACCTCCTCTGGCTTGTGGTATAGACTGAGTTTCTGAATTGCTTCATTTGTCATAGGGGTTAGTATCATTGGATGGTCTTCTGCGGGCCTTCGTTTGGTTTTCTGCTGGTGATCGATCAAGGGCCACTGTTTTTGTCATTTGAAAGGTATTTTGTGGGATTTTGATTGGTTTTCCTGCCGGTCATGTATCTTGGCACTGTTTACCTGATATTTGAATGGTATTCTGTTGGCTTTTGTATTTTGTTTACTTGATTATTGTTGTTTGGATATCGTCACGTGGATTTCCCTACCCTACATGTATATTGTATCTCTTCCATATCAATCATGTGCTATTGTTATCCAATGGTTCTGCATCACTACCAGTGGCCTGTGAGGATCATCCACTGGAAATATGAGTATGGAGATCTAGATCAAGCTTGTCTAGCGGAATTAAGGTGATGGAGATCTGAATCAGAGTCTTTGTCCTGCGGCAACAAAGTTACGGAGATCTATCTGTTCGCCTAGCGGGATGTAGGATATGGATATCTGGATCAAAGTCTTCGTCCAGCAGTGTGGTGAAACGGCGGTGCTAGAAGGCATGGAGCTCATCATCAACACTCGACCGCACCTCTCACCGCATTCAAAAGGGAATTAGTGAGAAAGAGCGGTTCTGGCTCAAGCAGTGTAGGTAGATGGTGGGAAGGTATGTTACTACCCGGCTGGGAAGATCCGCACTATTGCGTGGATCCACACGGAGTCTCAGAAAGAGAGAGTGGGATCACCAGATGGGAACGATAAATTGTGTAATTCGTTGTATAATGAGGTGAGATGATATGAGATACAAGATGACATGATGCAAGCTATCTACCCCGGGGGCTCCCAAATATATACTCCCTGTCTCTCCGTCCATCACCGCTTCCCCTATATCTCCGTACTCCTGCCGTCACGTGGTCCATTTCAATCATCCCGGTAACTCTGCGCACCCATCATCGCTGAATCCTCTGCCAAGCTGATTGGCGGTGGTGGTGAGAAACGGATTTTCAAACTACCGCAGCTACCAAGTTGCAGAGCTCTGTATCGATGGCTTCGTCGAGCGCGAACAAAGTTATCGAGATCTAGGTTTTCACTCCTCGGGATTCAGGTTATGGAGATTTGGATCACAGTCTTAGTCCAGTGAGATGACGGTTACAGAGATGTAAGTGTTCGCAGAATAGAATGTCGGTTTTAGAGACCTCGATCAAGATCATCATCGAGTGGGAACAATGTTACAGAGAACAGAATGTTGGTTATAGAGATCTAGATCACAATCTTAGTCTATCGGAATGTAATGGTGGATCACTGACATATGTGGGAGATTCGGACCCCAACCAAATACATATACTATGACAAGTGCACTCAGCAGGATACTCTCCCTTCCACCCCCTACCTCTGTTGGTATTCTTTCAACACACCTCATCCATTAGCGTCGAAATGGCAAGAACAAACACTTGGAGACCCACTAGCAATGCTGTTGCCAAATGCAATGCCACCAGCCGATCGATGAGACTGCTCAAGGAAAAGGAAGACAGGGAGGAGGAGGAACAAATCTCTTCTTCTAGAAGCGAAGATGAGTATACTGAAACCCCACGCCCTTCATCCAAGTCGTCATCTCGGCCACTGGTGAGCTTATACCCTGTGGCCTTGGTGCCATGCTAATGCAGGATAGAATCCACCAGATGTTGAACTCATAGACGACCAACTCTCAGATGTACTGATTAATATCCAAGATACAGATGTCGAACTTCTCCATGACTCGGTCACTCCTACTCAGAACCGTCCCATTTCGAATGCAGCCACCGGATGCTTGTCGACTGCTGCAAGTGTTAGCACTGGGTCCGGGTAACCAGCAGCCAGTCTGGGTTTGGACCGCAAAGACAGGTTGGTTCGGTTCCAGAACCGATCCAAAACCCGACCTGCACACTCTTGGCAGGCCGAACCCCAACCCGTACCCGTCAGCCCGCCGGTTTCGCTGGGTTTGGCTAGACCCGTCAGTTCCAATCTCCGGTTGTGCGTTTCGGGTTTCACATTTGTGGTCTCATTCAGATATGCTACTGTCAATCGTAAAATATGGACCTTGGTATGTCACAGTTCATTTTCGACGTATTAGCCGCCTTGATGTGCAACACAGGCATAGTCAAGCGCCCAACCACATCATGAGAATTAGCGTCAACAGAGTGTCAATGATATTTGGTCTTGCATCTTCCGTAATATGAGTGGTGCGTGATCACACATGTCCATAAAGAAGGATATGACAGCTTTTATAGGCAGATATGTATGGGATATTCTATCCACAGCCTCTGAGACAGTAACAACTTATTTCATTTACAGAGCTACCACTAAGTATTCTTGAGCCTTTAGAGTATAATACCAGTCAAAACGACAAATATGGACGATAACCGCCACATCGCGCTGTGATTAACAATGATGGAAGCCCAACAATGGTTGACACTCTGTTGACGCTCATTTTGAAGATGTGGCAAGAAGCGTTTCACTTTCACTTTTGCCTATAAAGGCAGTCAATAATCGATTTATGCCAATGTGCAACCTGTCGCCCCCGAGATTACCCGTGATAAAGGACCAACAATCGTTGACGCGCTGTTGACGCTCATTTTCATGATGGGGCATGGAGGGTATTGCAATCTGTGTTGCCATTAAAGGCAGCCAAGAATTCCTTTATGACTGAATACACATTATCGGAGGTGTCATTTCCCAGGACGCATGACCCAAAATTGTTGACGCTCCGTTGACGCTCATTATAATGATGGGGCATGGAGGGTATTGGAATCTGTTTTGCCTATAAAGGCAGCCAAAAATTCCTTTATGACTAGATACACCCTATCGGAGGTGTCATTTCCCCACACGTATGACCAAAAATTGTTGACGCTCCGTTGACGCTCATTTTCACGATGGGGCAGGGAGGGTATTGCTATCGGTTTTGCCGATAATGGCAGCCAAAAATTCCTTTATGACTAACTACAACCTATCGGAGGTGTGATTTCCCAGGACACACGACCAAAAATTGTTGACGCTCCGTTGACGCTCATTGTCATGATGGGGCAGTGAGGGTATCGCTGTCTCTTTTGCCTATAAGGGCGGCCAAAAATTCCGTTGTGACTGACTACAATTTATCAGAGGGGTGATTGCCGAGGACGCATGACCATAAATCGTTGACGTTCCGTTGACGCTCATTTTCATGATGGGGCAGGGAGGGTATTGCTATCTGTTTTGCCTATAAAGGCGGCCAAGAATTCCTTTGTGACTGACTACAACCTATCGGAGGTGTGATTTCCCAGGACGCATGACCATAAATCGTTGACGCTCCGTTGACGCTCATTTTGCCATGACTGTATCCACAATATGCAATCATTTATTCTGGCACAGTCCATCATTCACATTGTTTTGGCTGCCATTCTGGCGTTCTCATTTACTTTCTTCTTGATAACTACATTGTTCTTTAATAATACATAGATATATATAATAATAATCTCCAAAATCCCGTGTCTTTCGGTCAATGCTCGTCATCAGTAGCAGGATCGCTTAATCAGCTGCTTTTGTCTTCAATATGAATGTTAGCCGCATTACCACACAACGGATAGTGTACTAACCATGGTCAGTCAGCATATCTGGATCAAAATTGGTATCGTGCTCGGTATCCTCTTCATCTTCGAAAAATTCAGCACAGGGATGAGCTGTATGCGAATACGTATATCCGGCCAGCATATTGACGGTTTCAGACGGTTGGGCTCCGGATGGGTTACCGGTTGGGCCGGGTGGCGCGCCGAGCTGAGGTGGAGTCAGCTCGGGAGTCCGCACTCTGCGTCGGGAGTCCGCACTCTGCGTCGGGTGGGGGGCGGTTCACCTGTTTCTTTGCGTCTCCAACGTGTCTGCGGATTCTTTGCGGTGCCATTTTGGCAAGAAAAGAAGCCGGACATTTGGTTATGACGTAGCATCGCTGGGTGTCTTTGTATCGCAGCCTTCACCTGTTTATGCCCAGGAGACTCAACACCCCGCTTCTTCTCTTCTCGGACCTCGGCGCGTAGTTTCTTAATGAGATAGTTCGTTTCCGCAATTGCGGTTCGCGAAAAGCCTTCTTTGGCCATTTTGGCCATATTCAAGGCCAGGCGCATGTTGGACTGTTCCAGCTGTACCCGACCTCCTTGCTTTGCCATAGTTGCAGACATGTTGAAAACCTACAAGACATGAGTTGCTGCTTCTAACAATGAAATTCGGCTGTTACCTCTACCATAAACACTTCTGTAGCCTCCTCTAAGGTGATTAAAGCCTGTTTCGTCCACTCATGGGACGCTTATCAGGAAATTCATCTGCGAAAATCCCAGACCTCACAACATCATGATGGTCGATTTCGCGGACTGTGCGGACAAATGCCTTTCTCAACCGTGGAGGTTTCCCGTTACGGGCATTGATGAATTCGTTACGTAGCTCTCTACCGAGACCAGCTGTAGGTTATACAGCTTATTGACCGCTGTTTGCCACGATAAGGATATACTCACATCCAACTGCATGCTGCTTCTTGTTTTTGCTGCTTCCAGTCTTGCAGACAATCTTTAAATGTGCATCCTGGGTCATATGATTGGTCGCTGCATTGGCAGCATCACGGTGAACTAACCTGTGTCTGCGCACTTGTTGTGTGGCAAGATGTTCCGTATTTGATGTAGTGCCCGCCAATCTGCTGGTATTTGTTCCGCTCTCACCTGCCGGAGGTGGTTGTGTATCCATAATGTGCTGGTGTGGAATAGGAGAGGAAGATGATGACAAGAGGAAATGGGAAGTCCTGAGGACTAAATGGTTAGCTTCATGTCAGAATAGAATATATCGCAGACAACAGGATCGTTATGATGAAGATGAATCCTACTGAGTATGGCTGCAAGTTGGAGGGTTGTCCCACCGCCCTGCAATTTGCAATCAGTCGATCTGATGTTGTCTATTTCATAACAGGGATCAATTGCGGTGTATGACCACCGAAATCGCCCAATTGCTGGACATTTATAGGATGTAGTTCGAGTGAAAGAACGTCTGCTGATGTTTGTCTCAAATGATCCCTGGTATATCACATGAAACTGGGGCTAACAATCATGACATGTTGTACGGTTAGCGTCATTATTCCTGATTTATTGACAGTCAGGAAAGCGATTTTGCTTTGTTCAAGATGAGTCAACATACTAACCTTGATGTACAAGATGCAGCTTACCTCCATATTGTCTATAACTTGCAACATCCAACATCTTGCCCAACAACAAAGTCCACGAAAACTAGAATGGTCAATGCTCAGAAAAAGAACTTTTCACCACTTGTGGCGGGCAGATATGGCAAATCGAAGAAGCGGTCAACCCAATGACGTCATCAAGCAAATGAAGTCATGAGCGGCTTGGAGGCAGAGAGAATCCGAGCTGTTGGGGCATTGCGCAGCTTGTGATCCAAAAAGAAGCTTGCGGCGGAGAAGCGACGAGAAACACACATCATGAGTAATGAAGAGAAAGAGAAATGGATTGAGGATTATGTGGAGAGAGAAACCGCTGGGGCAAGAAAGCGAGTTGAAGACGCAGAGGCCGCGGTTCAACAGGAGCAGGATGATATGACGCATGCTGAAATAGCGGGATTGACGTCCAGAAAGCCCGAACAGACATTTCAGGAGATACTGGTTGGTATCGGAGACAGTCTGAGTGATCTTGCAAGTTCCGACGCTGGGTAGGATGGGGAAGAGGAAGATGATGAAGAGACTGAGCAGGGCAATTTGAGCAAAGAGGACGAAGCAGACTGGGTGATGGGCACCATCACCAAAACGGTCCAGCAGCGCATGGAGAAGTTTCGGCAGAAGGAGATGAAGCTCGACAAATTGACTCAACCGGGATGGGAGGATGCAGCCGACTACTTCTGTGAACAAGATAAGAAGTACGGCACCACCAAGTTGAGGGTTGCGGCCATCGTTCAGCCGCAAACAAACAATGACGCTCCGGCACCTCCACTGGTGTTAGCAACGGGTCCGGCTAACCTGCCAGCGGTCCGGGTTTGGACCCCAAAAACAGGTTGGGTCGGTTCCAAAACCATCCAAAGACTCGACCCTCAGACTCTTGGCGGGCCAAACCCAGACCCGTACACGTCAACCCGCGGGTTTCGCCGGGTTTGGCGAGACCCGTCGGTTCCAATCTCCGGTTCTGCGTTTCGGGTTTCACATTTATGGTCGCATCTAGATATGCGACTGTTAATCGTAAAATATTGACCATGGTACGTCACGGTTCGTTTTCGACCTATTAGCCGCCTTGATGTGCAAAACAAGAATACTCAAGCGCCCAACCACATCCTGAAGATGAGCGTCAACACAGCGTCAACGATATTTGGTCTTGCATCTTCGGTATTATGAGTGGTGCGTGATCACAGACATCCATAAAGAAGGATATGACAGCCTTTATAGGCATATATGTACGGGATATTCTAGCCACATCCCCCGGGACAGTAACAACTTATTTCATTTACAGAGCTACTACTAAGTATTGTTGAGCCTTTTAGAGTATAATCACAGTCCATACGATATATATAGACAATAACCGCCACATCACGCTGTGATTAACCATGATGGAAGGCCAACAATCGTTGACACTCTGTTGACGCTTATTTTGAAGATGTGGCAGGAAGCGTTTCACTTTTACTTTTGCCTATAAAGGCAGTCAGTAATCAGTTTATGACAATGTGCAACCTGTCGCCGCCCAGATTACCCATGATACAATACCAACAATCGTTGACGCTCTGTTGACGCTCATTTTCATGATGGGGCATGCAGGGTATTGCAATCTGTTTCGCCTATAAAGGCAGCCAAAAATTGCTTTATGACTCAATACACCCTATCGTAGGTGTCATTTCCCAAGACACATGACTAAAAATCTTTGACGCTCCGTTGACACTCATTTCCACGATGGGGCAGGGAGGGTATTGCTATCTGTTATGCCTATAAAGGCAACCAAAAATTGTTTTATGACTGAGTACAACCTATCGGAGGTGTTATTTCCCAGGACACATGACCAAAAATCGTTGACGCTCTGTTGACGCTCATTTTCATGATGGGGCAGGGAGGGTATTGCTTTCTGTTTTGCCTATAAAGGCGGCCAAAACTTCTATTGTGACTGACTACAACCTCTCGGAGGTGTTATTACCCAGGATGCATGACCAAAAATCATTGACACTCCGTTGACGCTCATTTTGCCATGGCTGTATCCACAATATGCAATCATTCATTTTGGCACAATTCATCATTCACTGTGTTTTGGCTGCCTTTCTGGCATTTTCATATACTTTCTTCTTGATCAATACATTGTTCTTTAATAATACATAGATATATATAATAATAATCTCCAAAATCCCATGTCTTTCGGTCAATGCTCGTCATCAGTAGCAGGATTGCTCAATCCGCTGCTTTTGTCTTCAAAATCAATGTTAGACGCATTACCACACAACAGATAGTGTACTAACCATGATCAGTCAGCATATCTGGATCATAATCGGTATCGTGCTCGGTATCCTCATCATCTTCGAAAAATTCTGCACAGGGACGAGCTGTATGAGAATACGTATATCCGGCCGGCAAATTGACGATTTCAGACGGTTGAGCTGCAGAGGTGTTACTGGTTGGTGCGGGTGGCCTGCCGGTCAGAGGTGGAGTCGGCTCTGGAGTCCGCACTATGCGTCAGGCGGGGGGAGGTGCACCTGTTCCTTTGCGTCTCCGGCGTGTCTGCGGATTCTTTGCGGTGCCATTTTGGCAAGGAAGGTAGCCGGGCGTTTGATTATGACGAAGTATTGCCGGGTGTCTTTGTATCGCAGCCTTCACCTTTTTATGCCCAGGAAACTCAACACCCCACTTCTTCTCTTCTCGGACCTCGGCGCGTGGTTTCGTAATGAGATATTTCATTCCGTCCATTGGGGCCCGCGAAAAGCCTTCTTTGGCCATTTTGGCCATATTCAACGCCAGGCGCATGTCGGACTGTTCCAGCTGTACCCGACCTCCTTGCTTTGCCATAGTTGCAGACATGTTGAAAACCTACAAGACATCAGTCGATGCTTCTAACAATGAAATTTGGCTGTTACCTCTACCATATACGCGTCCGTAGCCTCCACTAAAGTGATTGAAGTGTGTTTCGTCCACTCATGGGGACGCTAATCAGGAAATTCATCTGCGAAAATCCCAGAGCTCACAACAGCATGATGTTCGATTTCGCAGACTGTGCGGACAAATGGCTTTGTCGACCATCGAGGTTTCCCGTTACGGGCAGAGATGAATTCGTTACTTTGCCCTCTACAGACACCCGCTGTACGTTATTCAGTTAAATGACCGCCGTTTGCCACGATAAGGATATACTTACATCCAACTGCATGCTGCTTGTTGTTTTTGCTGCTGCCAGTCTTGCGGACGATTTTTAAATGTGCATCCTGGGTCATATGTTTGGTGGCTACATTGGCAGCATCGCGGTGAACTAACTTGTGTCTGCGCTCTTGTTGTGTGCCAAGAAGTTCCGTATTGGATGTAGCGCCCGCCAATCTGC
>Ga0307512_10006558_pt1 | contig 11762 bp, 15 predicted proteins | sample 14_EM_MG_FD_200267 | JGI IMG/M metagenome (GOLD analysis project Ga0307512, IMG submission 200267) | Populus trichocarpa ectomycorrhiza microbial communities from riparian zone in the Pacific Northwest, United States - 14_EM | ecosystem: Host-associated > Plants > Roots > Unclassified | place... | reverse complement strand
AAACTCTCACCACGCCACATCCCGTTTACCGACCAGCGAATATCATACGGGCTCGTTTCCATAAGAAGAATGGCGTTGGACTCTATATTTTCCCATCGGAAGTCCTCGGCCTCCTGCCTCAGCCGCAGGAGGTGGGTTCTTGTTTTTACTTGTCCTGCCTTCCTCCCTCTCCCTTCCCCGGGTCCCCGCGTGTACGTACGTACCTATCACAATCGGGAATTGATCTGCACCGATGCTTGTTACCATCAATCGCTCCACACTCCACGCCCTCGTTCCTCTCCTTCTCTCCAGGCGAAGAGGGGATCGGCCGTGCCTTGCCCACTTCTCACATGTTTACATCGGCGACCACCTGAACCCTCAACCGTTCGCGTCGACGCGGTTATCCCTCCCTGCCTCTCTTCCCTAGCACCCGTCAGGAAGGTTCTCCGCTCTTGGCCCCTCACACACACCGTATCCTATTAGCCAAAGCAATTATGCGTAAATCCTGCCATATTTATCCATTCGAGGCTAAAACGAGCTGACGTGTGGGATTTGCGCAGTGCAAATTCCTTTTACCCGACTTCTTGTTTTCGATCTCATCTCTATTGAGAGCGAACCAACTCTCTCCTCCATAATCAATCCTGGTTCGCACCCCATCTGGCTTTCTTTTCTCACCTTGGCCGCAGTCACCAACGTACAGCGTGACCAAACACAAGCTTGATGAGTTAGTCACGCCCCACACAAATCCCGCGTGCCTGCCGCCCGAAAATCCCCCGTTTCGCGAGAGGTTTACATACGTTGCTTTTTCGGGGGTCCTCGCAAATCCTTGCAACAAGGGATTGACTCTCCACCTGAAACAGTTCCTTCAGGAACGCTTGCACTGGGGACCAGTGCGGTCTAAGAGATCTAGCCCACCGATCCCATTCCAGCCAGAGATTGCCGATTCTCAACCGCAGGGGGGGGGGGCCGTAGCCGCCTCCGCGTTGCCCGGACATGCCGCAGCCAAACGGGGACACCTGCAACACCGCCGTCCACCCGCCCGCGGGCTCGGCCCAAACCAGGTCTCACCCTCGGCCACGGGGAACCAGATCACCAGTCCGCGATCGCATAACTCTGCTCGAGGCAAGTTAGACCCCAACAAACCAACCAGGCTTCTTAAGAGAAGGATCCCTCGGTCAATTCGGCCCGGATCCCCGAAAACCGAGATACCGCGGCGTCAACCAAAAAAAATACCCGTTGCGTGAATCAGGAAATAGCCCCCGCGTTCGAGAGTATGGAGGATCTATTACGTGTATTGTGGGTGTACGGTTTGGTTCCTGGGTAAGTAATGCTGCGAAAAAAATCACTTGCGATACCTGCGAAACCACCTCTCAGTACGCCAAGAACACGACTTATAGAGGTCATCGAAACGCGGACGTACCAAAACACACCCTTCCTGCTCCTCCTCATCTTACGTTGCAACTGCAACATACCGTACAGCAGAGCCTCCGCCGTCGGTGGGCAGCCGGGCACGTAAATGTCGACGGGCACGATTCGATCGCAACCGCGCACGACCGAGTACGAGTAATGGTAGTATCCGCCTCCATTCGCACAAGAGCCCATAGAAATCACCCAACCTGATCCATCACGGGCACAAGAAACGAGAGAAGCGGTCAATGGAACGGTCACACGAAACGTCCCTTCCCCCCCAGGAAACTCGGAGACGCGGGAACGACAGAGAAAGATGACGAGCACTCACGAGGTTCAGGCATTTGGTCGTAAACTTTTCGCAGAGCCGGAGCCATCTTGTTTGTCAGCGTTCCGGCCACGATCATGATATCCGACTGTCGAGGGCTGGCACGAAACACCACCCCGAGCCTGTCTTGGTCATACCGAGCGGCGGCCATATGCATCATCTCCACAGCACAACACGCCAGTCCGAACGTCATCGGCCACATAGAGCCCTGTCGGGCCCAATTGGCGACCTTGTCAAGTGTCGACAAAACGAACTCTGAGCCCCCGGAACAAAACGCGTCAATCACTCCCCGGAGGTGTTTAAGACGTCCGGGTGGGACGTACCGGCCTTGTTTTGTGGTTCGCGGACACTTAGTTGCGTTGAACCGCGTTCGGCGATGGTGGTGATAGGTTCATTCGGGTTTGTCGAGAACAGCGGTGCATCGTTCGAGGAAGTCGGTTTGGAAGAGTGTAAGGATCGAAGGGCTAGAGAAAACCCGAATGCGAGGCACGGGTGAGACGGGGATCACGCCATTCGGAGGATAAGAAAGTAAAGTACTGACTGCCTAGACCGAGGGAGGTCGACGGCTTTAACGTCGCTCTCGTTGCCGCATTTCCAGCTAGTTTGGTTTCAAAACCAAAGAAATCAGGACCAAAGTCGCACATTATATCAGCGAAATTGCAGTACCGGCGGATCTGAGGACGGAAAGAGACATGGTGGGGAGTTCGGAGGTGCAGTTGCAGAGGTAGAAGACCTTTGGTGACAAATCCGAGCACCCGATTGGCCCACGGTAACTTCCGGGTCCCGGCGTCTTTTCCCCCCCGTTCACACACAGATGGAAGATACGGTCGACTACAAATCCAGGTTACGCGATTATAACAGAATGGGAGAGGGAGAGGGAAAAATAAGTAGAGAATAATGTAATGAAGGCTCGCGAAAATAGAGTGTACTGTGATTCTGGTCAAGAAGAAGGGCCGCTGCCCCCGTCCGGCTCATTCTTCTGTCAACCACCTGTGATTTCTAACCTCCTCGATGGTCGCGCGTCTGTCGGGCTCTGGTTCCAAGCACATCCTCATCAACCCCAACACACTGTTGCTCAACTTTTTCTCGATCGCGGCCTTCAGCCACACCCTGCCTTCAATTGCGTCGCTTTCCGTCGGGAACGGAGAGCTTCCCGTGAGGAGATATGAAAGTAGAACGCCGAGGGTCCAAACCTCTGCCGGCCCTGCACGATACGCTTGCTTCCGCAGTACTTCTGAAGACGCGTAAGCGGTTGTGCCGTAGAACACGTCGTAGAATGGTCGGGGCTTCGCTTGATCTTCAATGACCGCACTACCAAAATCGATGAGTTTAACCTAGATATGAAGATCCGCACGTCAGCTGTATCTATAATGAGGAGGGCAACAGATGAAGAAAACGTACCCTTAGCTGCGCATCGACCAGGATATTCTCGTCTTTGATATCGCAATGGATGATCCCTTTTCTGTTCAGATACCAAACAGCCTCAACTACCTGCCTGAATACAAACTTGGCCTGATGCTCCGGAAGCCGTTTCCCAGGGGATTGTTCAATGCATTCGAAAAGGTCATGGGAAGCTCTTCTCTGTGAGGCGGACTTCCCGGTCTTTAGGGGTTCGGTGTGCGCGAAAGAGCCTTCATCTGGGATTGAGGTGAACAGCTGCTCTCCGAAAACCTCGGTCGTCGGTGACAATAGACTCATTGGTGTGAGAAGTACAGAATCTGCGGTAGAGGTGGTCGAGAACGAGCTGGAGAGACCAGGTACGCTGTAATTCCTCGAAGTAGAATGGCCATCCGTTTCGGACGCGCGTTTTGAGACCCAGGGAGAACCATGCAGCTCTTGGACCTTTCCGTAGTAGTTGAGCAGCACCAAAGGTATTTCGGATCATCGACCTTACCAGGTAATAATAGACGTCGTCCTCGAAGTACTCCAGAAAATCCGCAATGTTGGGGTGCCGTATCTTACTGAGAAGCCAGACCTCGGTCGGGAGCAAACCGAGTTTCGAATCTTGCACCCAGGCGTGCGAAGGCACCTTCTTCCTGATGATGAACTTGACAGCGACATCCCCAGGACCGCTTCTTCGCGAAGCTACCATGACAAAACCGTAGCCCCCGCTACCGATCTCTTCTCGAAGAGTGTACGAGCGAGCGAAGCGTTTGTTTAGACGATGCCCAGTTGGAAATCGATGGGAGTACATAGTTGCGTCCGGATGGTTGTAGGCCAAGGGATCGGGTGAACCAGAGGAAGAATCAGAGCCTAAGAAGGGCAGAGAAAAGGGTCTAGTTCCAGCAGATGATTCAAGTAGGTCGACAGAGTTGTGGTCATTATGAACGTCAGATCCGGGAACGAGGTGAGGAGAGGTCCAGGCGACGGGAAGATTAGCAAGTTCCAAAGGCAGGGGATCCAACATTTTTTTTCCACAAGAAGAGAAGGAGAGGCCACCGAGAAGGAGAGTGAGAACACAGTGTGGAGAGGGGGATGAGGAGAAGAGAGCGGAACGCGTGAGAAAGCTTTCGACGACCCGGCTCTTTTACGAACAACCAACTCACCTGAGATACGCAAAGTTGAACTCGAACCACGCCTTCATGGAGCCTTCAGTGCAAGTTCGAGATCTGAAGCGGGACAGGGTCAACTTCGTCCTAGAAAACGTCGATCTCTCGTACGCCTCGATCCCAATAACACATGACGAGCACTAAACCCCACTGGACACCCCCTATCCAGGTTCGCAAACTCACTACGACGCGTAATGATGGCAGAGATTCCTACTGTCGGTCAGTCCGACGAACGTTGCGTGGTGTAGCGAAACGCGATTTCTGAACGTTGTTTTGGATCGAACGGACGTTATCCAGCCATCGACATCGTGGAGGTCGAAATGAACACCACGGTACTTCCGGACGAGTTTATCGTCCACCGTTTGGGGATGGTACCGCTCAATAGCATGAATTGCGACGAAGCGTTGAGGTACAACCGGGTATGCTTCGTCATTTAGAACGGAATTGAGGTGACTGAGATAGGGTTATTAGGATTGCACTTGCAACGTGTCGTGTCGATATTGCGCGATTCAACTCGTGCTACGGATATCATGTGATGATAATCAAACATTGCACGTCACGAGTGACCACCTAGAAGTTGTGGCCCAAGCCTCATACGACGATGAAGGCGATGCTGGTGACGAGTTGTCCAAGAGAAGTGAAGAATTTGGTCAACCAGTGGGCAAGGGTACGTTTCGTTACGTGGGCAATTAAGTTTATGACCTTGACCTTCATTAACTCTCATTTCCAGGCGATCCCAACCACCAACCAGTACTGATCTGCAAAATTCGCAAAGGGCAAGAGCTGCGTGTAAAATGCACCGCCAAAAAGGTGCGTGTCTACCTCGATACTCTCATATGTCTTTCATTCAGTACTGACTGCAGACTGCATTGTAGGGGATCGCCAAAGAACATGCAAAGTGGTCTGCATGCTCAGCGGTATCGTTTGAATACGATCCATACAACAAGCTCAGACATACGACGCATTGGTACGAGGTTGACGAAAGAGCGGAGTGGCCACTGAGCGATAATGCGAAAGAAGAGGAGCCGCCCAAGGAGAATGAACCGTTCGATTACAGTGCGATTCCAAAACGGTTCTACTTTGAGGTGGAGACGGTGGGCAGCGTGAGTCCGCAAGAGGTTGTTCTGAAGGTGAGCACGAGCTCCGACCATAATACAGATACCCAAGAGCTAATACCATTTCCGCATGCAGGGACTCCGTGAGCTGCAAGCAAAACTCGCGAACCTGATCCTCGCCGTTCAGTCAACTTCAGATATGCCGAGCATCGAAGGTGCTGATGTTCCAACTCAAATGGGCATGCAACCTCCGGGTCCAGCGTGGGGTGCACCCCCTGCCACTAGTCCGAACAACCCATATTCCAGTCCAAGCGGTGGGCAAACGAGTGCATGGGGTGGCGGAAGTGACCAATGGGGTGGACGAGGTCCAGGAACTAGCCCCAGCTCGAACACGGGCTGGAACTCGACGAGTCCCAGCTGGGATTCGGGTGGTGCATGGGGTGGTGCATCCACCTGGAATATTTAAAGTTCTGTGACCTGTAACATGTAACGAGTCACAGCGTACATTGTGATTATATCCGGCGTCTCGGCGCAAGCCCGGGTCCGGCTCTGCGGGATCCACCTTGATTAGTAATCACGGGTTTGGTACGAACCTAATTATATCCGGCGTCTACCTCCCGATCGGTTTCCTGTTCCGCACACCCTGGTTTCTTTTCGAATTCGCCGCTGACCTACCGCAAAAACAAGGGAAAAAAACATACGCTCGCCCCCTCCAACTCCAAGCCCTCGAGATGATAGATCTCCTAGAAGTCCGTTTGCCAACTCGAAGTTCCCCCAGTTCACAAACTCGCCGACAATTAGGTTACTGAGCCAAGACTTGCTTACATCACCTTGGGTGGTTTCGTCGTCGTTGTATGTTCTTAGCCTCTGCCCCAAGCATTCTTGGCCATTCTAACTTCACCTTCAGTTCAGCGTTTTTTCACTGCTTATTCGAGAGAAAGTTCGTCTTGATTTGGACCCAACGGACCAGCAAATGCTCACCGTCACCAACGACAGCTGTACATCAGCGAAGTCGTCATCGGGACGGCCTTTGGTGTAATTATGGGACCTCACGGTGTTGGTGTCTTCGACCCTCGCCGTTGGGCATCCGATACGGCGATGATCACCCTTGAGGTAATGAGAGTGGTATTGGCCGTTGGTCTGTTCGCCATCGGGGTGGAGTTACCGGAGTCTTACATGATGAAGCACGTTCGAGGTTTGCTCGTGCTTGTTGTTCCTACGATGGCTATCGGCTGGTTCGTCGTTGCTGGTGTGTACGCTCCTCTTTCTCTCAGAACGATTTCACTGTATATCTTTCCCCAGGGTTTATGTTGCTCCTCTTTCCGTCTCTTAACTTCGTATCCTGCTTGGCAATCTCCGCCTGTCTCACTCCAACCGATCCGGTAATCTCCGCCGCTATCGTCGGTGAGTCCTCCCGGAGTCTAGACCCATCCAAGGTGGATAAGCATTGATGAAATGGATTGTCCACTGGCCGTAGGTGGAAAGTACGCTCATCAACACGTGCCAACTAATTTAAGACGGATTATTGCTGCCGAGTCCGCCTCCAATGACGGGCTTGCTTATCCGTTCCTCAGCATTTCTATCTATCTCACGGTCGAGGCTACGAAAAGGGAAGCTTTCGGCAAGTGGTTCCTCGTCGGATGGCTCTGTAAGTTTTTCAGTCTGCTCGACGCCCCGTTCCGAACTGACCATCCATTGTTCACAGACCAAGTTATCCTGGGCACATTGTTCGGTGCTGTGATGGGTAAGCACTCGAGTGCTTGAGCATACGAGGTGCTTCCTGGTTCTGAGGGTTCTGTAGGATATGGGTTCCGCAAGGTCCTGAATTTCTCTCATGACAGAGGCCTGGCGGATCGCGAATCCTTCATGGCTCAGTATCTTGCCTTGGCGTTGTTTACCATCGGGGTCGCGAGTTCCCTGGGAATGGATGATCTGCTTGCTGCGTTTGCTGCAGGTACGCTCAAGTCGCCCTTGTCAATAACCCGAATTGATCTCAGTGGATTTTGCAGGCACAGCAGTATCGTGGGATGGTAGGTTCAACAGGGAGACTGAGACAGAATCATTCTCCTCTGTAGTCGATCTCATGCTTAACTGTGCCTGCTTCGTCTATATCGGTGCATGGTTGGACTTCGCGGCTTTTGATAGCCCCCACTTGGGTATCACTCCATGGAAGCTGGTTGTCCTCTTCTTGTGGATCATGGCATTCCGCCGTATACCAGCTCTGCTTATGCTCTATAAGTGGGTTCCAGAGATAAATACCTGGCAGGAGGCTTTGTTCACTGGACACTTTGGTAAGTGTCACTGTTCATGATCCCACTGGCGGTAGGCTAATCTTGTTACAGGACCTGTAAGTGTGGGACAACCATCCTCGCCTTCTGTGTTGGTGTGTTGATTAATGGACACGAGTTGACAAATTGGCCCTCTAGATGGGTGTTGGGGCGATATTCGTCTCTACCCTCGCCCTCTCCGAGTTGAAAGTCCCAAACGACCCACCCCAAAGCCAGGAAGAGTTCCTGGCGGCCACCTTGCAAATCATTGTCTCCTTTATCGTCCTATGTTCGATCATCGTCCGTAAGCTGAATCCTTCTCATCTCTGCGGTTTACAGAGATGCTAACAGGATCTCATTTGCAATATGACAGATGGTCTATCCATCCCATTCTTCTCCTTCAGCCGTCGTACGGTCTCGTTGACGAGGACTTGGACTTCAGGTCAGGGCGGGTGGAGTCAAGGACAAACGGATTGGGTGAACTGGATCAAACGGCCAGGGTCGGCACCTCCCTCCCAAGTCGCGTCCAGACGGGATGAAGAAGCTGGGGACCAGGCTGAGATCGAAGAGATATCCGAGGTGGATAGAAACGGGGGCGTGCCTACCAACGTTAACGTGAGGAAATATGGATCACCGCAACGATCTGAGTTCTGACTTTCTCCTGTTCTCAATTTCTTTGTTATGATATAGGGGGATGTACAGATCACCAACGTTTCCTATGGCCCTGAGGAAATCGTCGTTCAAAAGGATGAGAGCCACGATGCGCTTTCCGAGGTTAAACCATCCGAAGGCGGACAAGCAGGAAGAACCGTGAGGTTCCCTCCCAGCGCATCCTCCGATGAATAACACACGCTGGTGCCACCCCTCTGTGGCACTGCCGGGCACCGCGAGTTTGGAAATTTGAAAGTCCCTCGTTTAGATGAGAAACGAATCGAGACAATGCTACTGGTCATGATGTTTTATACCCCCAATGTATGCACGAAGTCTTCTGTTACGAAATACACCGTTTACCGCTCCATTGCGCGAAAGCATGTCGAGTTGAACACCAAGAGACCGCAGCTTGTATTGTTCTCATGGTCTTTGCCGTCAGAAGTACACAGTTTCCTTAAGATACAAGATACAATACGTGGAATTCGTAGTACATCTGTTCGGGGGACTACGTAACTTGCTAGTTGTGAAATATAAAAGGCAGTCCTTGTCCGCTACAGCCAGAGAGTATCCGTGAAGTAAAAATGCAAGTGGTATTTGGGGGCGAATAAATACGTCATCGTTGGACGGATTACAGCAGGGGTCGTAACCCAACCACCATAACTAGAGCACGCGCGAGGATGGGGTAAGGTCAAGGTACCCGTGGCCTTCAAACGTCCTTATTCGTTAGGGTTTGTCCTTCCGGACTACACCAGTACAGGATTAGGTTCTTGAGAGGGCGGAGAAGAGGTGGAGAACGAACCTGGTTATAACCGCCCCTGTCTGGACCCTCGCTGCAGCCACACAACCACTCCGTCCACCACTTTGTTTCCTTCTCCGATTCATCAGAATCCTGACTCGCCCCCCTCACCGCGGTAAATGGCGCAGCCGTCTGGTCCGGGGGTTCGTTAATGTACTCCTGGCCTTGGCCACCTCGTGGAGGCGGTGTCCGCGGTTTCGGTAGTCCCAAAGGCTGGGGAGGAGGGGGACCCTTCCTCCCCCGCTCAGCCGCGGAGGAACCCAGGAATATCGCGGGGGGTTCAGAGGATTCCGTGAGAATCGTAGGGTGGTCTGGGGTATTCAGAGAAGTTTTGGACGCGTTTCTAATGTTATCGGGGTTCTCGAACGGGTTATCTGTAATCGCCGAGTGTGGAGGGAAGGTATTGAACCTCTGTTTCAACGTCGGGGTGTTGGCGCCGGAGGGTGGGGGGGTGCGATCGAGATCCTCGAGGGGCATACCATCCTCATTCTCGTTGTCTGGCAGTACGTGGTGCTGACCGGGCCCACTCCCCAACCTCGACCGAGGTCGTTTACTACGCAGTCCCGCCCAAATCGAACTCGCGGTCTGGGTGACGTCTCGAAGCGAGTACTTAGAGTGGAGACCGGATTCTCGAGCGATCCTTCTCCGTTCTCGTTCTTCGATTTCCCATTTGCGGAGAGTCTTACGAGTAGTACGTTAGTTTTGTGGGTTGGAGGGAGGAAGGCGGGTGAACGGCGGGACCAAAATCGAAAACACCTTTGCTCACCTCTTCAATCCGCTTGGCCTCCATTTCATCTGGGGGGTATTCGTCGCTATCGTCATCCTGGTCGCTCTGTCGAGGTTCTATCGGGCTGTCTACCATGCGTCCTTTGCCCTTATTGGTTGTTGATAATTCCGGAGTTAGGTAGGCCTCGTTGATACTGTCCGGGACGTCAGTGTCCCGCTCGAGGGATACATGTGATGGAGAGGGAGACGGTGGGGGTGAAGGAAGAAGCTGAGGCTCTGCCGTCGTCGCCTTGGAAGACATGCTCGCCGCGAAGTCGTCTTCAGACGGTCAACGGCAGATTGGAAGAGGGCACTCGCGCTGCACGAGAGAGTAATAGCGTAATGGGCAGTGTCACACCGGGTTGTGATCCGAGTCCAAGATCGTGTCACACTTTGCCATTCTGTTTTTCGGTCCAATCACACGAATATGTAGAATGCTAGTGTCTAGTGGTCCGCAAGTGTTGGGATGGTATCGAACGGAGTGAAGATGATGTCCAAGTCAAGAAAATGAAGTAAGGGTCATGAAGAAAATCGAGTCCGAATCAAAACCTGCTCCCTTTGTATAACGTCTGAGGATTAGGTTGAGACATGTGAACAATAGAACTGTCGTCGTCTCTGTCGTCTGAAGTGGCCTGGCGCAAGCCACTAGACTTGGAGGCGTACTGCATGATAGGGGCATGGGAATCGTCGGACGAGCCGTCACGGTCGCGATGATGATGCAACATGCTGCTACGCGCGCTTAGAGAGCCCTGAGACAAGATCGAGTGTCTCGCGGTTTCTCTCATCTGTAAGATATTCTGACGGAAAGCGGTCTACGAATGCAATTAGTTTCGTGGGGAAAGACGGCACCACCAGTTGCACAAACCTGTTCACGCCAGTATTGCATACGCTTTTCACGTTCAACTTCACGCTGCTTTCCGTGGAAGAAGAACAGTCCGAAGAGGGTTGCGAACATTCCTGAGAACGAAACGTAAAAATCGGAAGCGTGGAGGAGGAGGGAGAATGCTCACCGCCGAAGATGCCGATGCCTACTATAACGTAAACCCAGATGGGCAGGTGGTTGGGTTCCGTGACATCCTTGTCACATCTTCCTTCAGCCCCGCAGTTGTAGGAGAGACACCTAGCAAAGAGTTAGGCCATGCTGGACCATCGCTGCGGTTTGAAGAGACTCACTGCTTGTCGGCATCGCACTGATCACCTATATTCCTCCGTTGATTGCAGACTTTCTGGGCGGAGTCGCAGTAGAGCCCGACTCGGCAGTTATCGCTAAGGAGAAGTTGTCACATCTCAGAGACGGACGTGAAGGTGATCGGCTTACCGCGAGACAATGTCAATGTATTCATCGGTGGCGCCGTAAGAGATGTAGGCAGTGTTTTCGACCACGCACGGTAGGCCCAGAGTAACATTAGCCCACCTTGAGGAATGTACCGTAAGCACACGTGTCCAGAGGTGGAGAGAGAAAGTCTGGGTCAAACTTACATGCATTTGAAGTTGAGGCAGACGGCCCCTTCAACGTTAAGTCCATGGGGTGATGTATCCCTAAGGTCGCTAGCATCCGGGGGAGGTTGGCATTGATCTAGTTGAGCAGAAATTTAGGAAACTTTTCGGTGTCAAAGGCAGTGAGACCGTCTTACCGTCTCTGTTTAGTTGGCAATCACTGTCGACGCGGAGTTTATCCTGGCAGTCATCCTGTTCGTCGGGACAAAATTGACCGTCGGGGCATCGAGGCGGAAGTTCTGCACCGGGGGAGTATCCAAAGGGAAACTCGTCGCGCCTGCATTTCTTTCTCTCACAAGTGTCCGTGTTCGGGTTGCAGAAAGTGAGCGAGTTGCAGTCGGTGGAGAATTCGTATGTTCCGATTTGAAGCCTGTTATTGTCAACCGAGCATGTGCCGCCTAGCTGTACGTCGCCGGCGTTGACGAGAGAGGATGATAGGAAAAGGAAAAAGAGCGTAGTGGGGAGGGA
>Ga0307512_10006557_pt1 | contig 11762 bp, 14 predicted proteins | sample 14_EM_MG_FD_200267 | JGI IMG/M metagenome (GOLD analysis project Ga0307512, IMG submission 200267) | Populus trichocarpa ectomycorrhiza microbial communities from riparian zone in the Pacific Northwest, United States - 14_EM | ecosystem: Host-associated > Plants > Roots > Unclassified | place... | reverse complement strand
GGAGGAGGTGGAGGAGGAAGGGGGGGAGTGGGGGTGGCGGTGATAGGCCCCACCGGCGGCGGCGGCGGCGGCGGCGGCGATGGTGATACCATGGCTGAGGCTTGTTGTTGTTGTTGATCCTCCGAATGCTGCCGCTTCTTCCCATTGGCGGCACTGGCAGCACTGGCAGCAGGTTCGGCCGGATCCGGAGCCCCCGGGGTTCCGGGGGGGGAGGCGGAGGTCTGTGGGGAATCCATTCCTTCCTCTCAGGGAATTTTTTGGGTACGGGTTGTTCGAGTGATTGCTGTTGGATGGATGGTATGTATGCAGTGTGCTCGTCAGGCTGAGCAAGGCCGGGTGATGAACATCCAACGTCGTACCCGGACGCGGGGTGTGTGGTGTGGTGGGGCTCTGTCTGCATATATCGAGAACGATGTCATCGTGTAACCTTGCACCACGTCGAAGCTCCCAAGCTCAAACGCGTTACATAGGTAGATACCTTCGTAGCTCTGCTCGCTCGACGAACCACCAAACCAACCAACCAAGCTCGATGCGCAAACCAACCCATCCGCAACCTCCACCGTCCGCTGTCTAGATATAACTGGATATCTACTTGCAGAGCAACCAAAAAAAGCAACCAAACCTCAAAAAAAAACCCCCATGAGCGCAGCGCACTGCCAGATCTGCAGTTCCCGCGCCCCACGACTCACGTGCGCCCCATGCACGCAGGCCGCGCTGTGGCCGGCGCGAACCGAGTTCCTGTTCCTGGCCGCGGAGCGCGACGCCGCGTCGGAGCGTGTGCACGAGTACCTCGAATCATCGTCGTCGGATGGTGGTGGGGCACGAGCAGAGGAGCTCCGTGCGAAGACGGATGAAAAGCGGGAGACGTACCGGAGGCTCAACGAGGAGCTGGCAGAAGGTACGTCTACCCACTTTCCCATCCCCCCCCCCCCTCCTCCCCCTTTATCCCCATGGGAACGCGATGTAGGGAGAGGGGCGCTGATGTTCGTCGTGTTGCTGTGCAGAGAGAGAGAGGATGGAGAAACTCCGCGCCGAGAACCGGACGAGACGGATGAAACTGGAGGCGGCTAGGGAAGCGGCGAAGAGCGAGGAGGCAAGGGTCGATATCCTCAAGGCGGAGATCAAACGCTTGAACCAGAAGACGAAGATACTGAGCTCGAGGATGGCGGAGGCGAGGAGCTTCCTCTGTCGGGATGCGGCAGGTCTGGTGGGACTACGGTTGAAGAGGCGGAAGAGTGGCAAGGTCGAGTATCTCATCGGCGGAGTGTTGATTCCGAACCTGTTGACGGATCTGGGTGGTATGCAGATAGCTCTGAACGAAAGAAGGAAAAAAAAAGAAGAAGAAGTAAAGGGGCTATGATGCTGATTATGGGTGCGATTTTGAATAGTACATCCACACACGAGCATCAACGTTTCGCTGGATCATCTCGCCCGCCTCGTCGTCCTGGTGGCACACTATCTCGGCCTCAAGCTACCAAACGAGATCACGCTTCCGTTCCGCGGGAATCCAACGACCACCGCCCGCGGCCAACTCAACAACCGCCACATGGCGGTTCGGCCACTATACGCCGACTCCCCGCTCACGACGATGGCGCGCGAGAACATGACGGCGCACTCAAAACTCGTCGAGGGAATCTCGATGCTCGCGCTCAACATCGCCTGGCTCTGCTACTCGCAGGGTCTCCCCGCCAACGAGGTCGAGGACGCGAGCAACATCGGCTACTGCATGTGGAAACTGCTGGTGGCGAAGGACAGCACCGCCGTGACGAGCCCGTCGTTCGGCCGGATGTCGCACGCGACCATCAACGGGAACCTAACGCTCGCCCGGCACGAGCCCGTCATGGCCGGCTTCAAGCTGCGATACAACCTCATCGCCGACCGGATACGCACCACGCTCCAGGGGGAGACCATGGTCGCCGACTGGGACATGGTCGTCGACGCCGACGAACACGGCAGTAAGACGTCACGCGGGGGACCCGTTACCGATGTTGATGTGAAATCGTTGGGGGAGGAGGAGGAGGATGAGGACGCGACGTTTAGCTTCGCCACGAGACCGACCACTCCCACCACCATCACCACCATCACCAGTGCCACCACCAATGGCAGCGGAAGCGTGGGGAAGTGGACACGCATTCGGTCGAGAAATGATGGAAGCGTTGGATAGTAAAGGAAGGGGGTATCCTTTCTCATTCCTCGTTTTTTTCCTCGTTTTTTTTTTGTGTGTGTCTCTACTTGTAGCCGGGGGAGGTACTTCCTTTTTTTTCCACTTGACTTTGCGGGTTTGGCATGGTTTTGGGGAGGGGGAGTTTAGAGGGGTGTACTACTTCATGAGTGGGGAATATAATGTATGTTTGTACATACATACAAGGTACTACATATGATATCGATCGTTACACGCAATGGGGAGTGGGGGTGGTTTGTTCATTAATATCTAGATCATGATGTACACAAGTCCACTGGTCTTATAGCTCGTTGTGGCACCCCCTGTCCTCTTCCCAATGGGAAGCGGGATGGAGTGGGATGGAGGGAGGGGCTCTTGCGGCGAATACGGCCAGAGTGATGTATCGTGTTGGATGCCGAATACAGTATCGGGGCATCTTCATGAGCCTAACAGAGCTATACCTTTGCACTTAGAAGCCGCGAGCGGAGAAGATGTCACAGTGGGATGTCGGAACAGGTAAAAGTACGTGCGATGAAGAGCTTAATCTGTAGCATCATGGAATGTCAACCGCCCGAAAAGTTTTGTTGATCATACTAGGACCCACCGACCGCGTATCCACCGTGACCGATTAATGAAACATCATCACCGACCGCGTATCCCGCACACGATTAATGAATCATCATCATCATCACCGACCGCGTATCTCGACCAGACCCCGCACAGCCAATCCTACTACATGGATGCATATTTATTTTTTTGGATCTCCCTAGACATCGATAGATCGATCACCCACCAGAAAACCTTGATATGCAATATAAATCGAACAGAATGATGAAATCGTACAAGACGGGGAAAAAAATACTATAAAAGTAGTTGGAAACCCGAGTCATTCAAGCTATCATTATTAAGCCCCACGGTAGAACGGCCCATCGGAGTAGACTCCATCTACACTCCCGAGTCGCCAGCGGCACTACTCGCCAACGTCCTTGCTGTTTAGAAAAGCGTATATGTGGGCTGGGAGCTTATATTGGATCATGCCAGCGTAGATCATGACCGATTTTATCCTGGCTCTGAGCTCGCCCAGCTTCTGATCCTTGTTGGCATCTGCGTATCCACTATCGCGCAGCTCCTGGCACAACCGCGTGCAGCAGTCGACCGCCATCTTGAGGAGGATGCCGACATTGCGAGCAACAGTCTCGTGCAGGGCGACAAAGTTTTGCGCGCGGCGGCGGATGTTGCCGACGTCTCCGCGAGGGTCGAGGGGGATCACGTCGACGTGATCGATGATCTACTGGTGGTTAGTTGCGTGGCCTGAGGGAGGGCGGTGGGGAAGAAGAACACACCGAGAGACAAGCAGCCCACTCGCCCATCTCATATTGCCTCTTGGCTTCAGAAATCTGCAGGAGGACACCACAGGCTTCACGGTTACGCGCGTTGATCTTGCTCGCTATGTGGTTGTTCTTGTACACCATAAGCATGTTGACCGCCAACTGCGTAGGATTATCAACAGAAGCGAGCGACATGCTGGAGCCGGGAGCAGCGTTCGGCGCGTGAAGTCCCTGAAACGGAATGCCATCGTCCAGTGCGATGTGACTGGATAGATTCTTATTGAGGATCTGCACGACCGTATCGTAGTCCTCGGCAAGATGATACAGCAACACGGCATCTGCAGCCCGGCCGTCATCGTCCGCCTGTACGGCCGCCTGTTCGGTGATGGTGTTGAGGAACATGTCTTGGTCCGAGAGTTTGATAAGCCTCATCCGTTTCTCAATCGCACCCTTTTCGCGAGTTCCGTCGGCACGAACGTCGCCCAAGAGTTTAGTAAACTCGCGAGTTGTGAGGACGAGCTCCCGCAGGGCATCGTGGCAGATCTTGAGCTGGGCGGGACCGACTGGCTCGGGGAGATCCCCGTTGAGGCATATAAGAGAAAGGTAGTCTACTGCTGCCTCCGTGTCCGGAGTGCGGAAATCGGATGTGTAGTAACCGATCATCCGGGGGAAGCTGATCCGCTTTTCACCATTTGCACCCAAGGTGAGCAGCTCTAGAGCCATGGGATTGTCCGACGGCCTCAACAATCCATAATATGTGAGGGCGATGGCAAAATGCACTCCATCGACAACTTGGAATCCGTACAGATAGTGAACAGCCTAAACCCGTTAGTGGTATCTTGGTGATGGGAGCAAGGTGGTACTTACGTCCTCGAACAGCCCACACATGAGCAACATTTGGAAGTAGAGGCCAAAGTTACTTCCCTTGCCCATGAAGTGTTTTGCACCGAATTGCGAGACACTCTTCTGGAGATCGTGGAGAGTGAAGACCTCGTGAGCAGGCTCAGATGTCCTGTCGATCTCTCTCGTCAGAACGAGCTGGAGCCACATCCAATCCTCGGCGGTGGGCATGATGCTAGGAAGTGACCGCTTCGCGAGTTCACACCGCCCAATAATCTTGTACACCGCCGGCTTGAAGGGATCTTTACAATCCTCCATGTGACGGATGCGGTTGTTGTACTCTCCGTTGATGCGATCGTGAAGTGGCCGCGACAAACGGCGGTCTTCGTGGGCAACATATGCATGCAAATACGATGCGAAGCCGCGGTCAAGCTTCTGGAACTGCGCCACGTGCTGCTGAACATAGCTGTCTGCATCCTTAAGCAAACCAGCACGGAGCAGGTAAAAGACCATCGCCCAACACGGCACTTCGTTGATGGATTGAAAACACCTAGAGTCCCAGTCTGGCTTGTCCTTATTCTGCGCCATCTTGACGTTGATGAAACCACGGAACTTATTCAATACCGATGGGACACCTCCAACCCTGGCGATTTGAGGGCTGTCAGTGATCGCCTTATCGACCACTTGATTGAACCTAGTTACTCTGGTCAGCCTCAAGTCCAAGGAGCCGTCGGAGATTCATAACGTACTGTTTCTCCAAAAATCGCCTAGAGCCCTTCTCAACACGTTTGCGGATCCGACCAGCCTCCTGCCCGTCGACTGCAGTATTCAAGATATAATCTCGCACAAAAAGCCGTTCGTGTGCGCCTCCAAAGGGATTGTCCCCGCCATCCTCGCTCACGATGTAAATCAACAGCTCCCATGAATCGTGCAGCTGTAGCGTCACCTACCCCAAGCTGTCAATAACTCCATCTTAGCTGAAGAGAGGTATGGCGTGACTCACCATGTCGTCTCCCGAGGCTCTTGTGAGATCACCAAACTCCTTCATGATCGCAAAATTCCCCGATGCTGGGGTTGTGCTCAACCGGGTCAGGTTCAGCTTCTTGACCGCCTGGGAATATCTCTGCTGCCTCAGTTGCACCGGTTTCGTGAGCTCCGCCTGCGTCGAAGGGTCCACATCGGCAAACAAGGTTCCCTGATACACCGACGAGGGCTGCTCCGCCGGTCTCGCCGAGACCGATTTGCCCAGTACGCTCTGTTCCAGGTTCGACTTCGCCCAGACACTGTTGGTCCCCAGGTTCCCACCGTTGCCCGCAGGACCAACGGATCCGCTCCATCTCGACCGTCCGAACGAAGACGCACCGAATGTGCTCAACCCGAACCCCCCGTTATCGCCACCCTGCATGGCAGACGCCGACTTGCCGCCAAGTCCGAAATGCTCGAATATCCGCTGCTTCTGCGCCTCCCATTCGGTGGTGACGTTCTTAGCGACGAAGGAATCGAAGTCGCGGGCAGTACGGCGCATGCCCTCCTCGATCGATGATTCAACGCTCTGGTCTCGTCGGTTGCGGAGGTAGGACTATTCCGCGTAGATGACCGTCAGCAAACATGGGAGGGCGAGGGACTAATGGGAAAATCTCACCTCGACGTCGGTATCAATCGGTCCGGAAGGCTCGTAAGCTGTTTGAAAATCGATTGACTCCAGATCCCTCAAATTCTGATCGGCATCGATGCCTCCGGCGCGGAGTAGGTAGCGCCTGCATGATATCCCATCAGTATCCCTCCACATTCCCGACGGCGAAAGTATCAAACATACGCCCTTGCATCGGTTCGCCCGGGAGCAGTTTTCTTGAGCTCTTTGGCGCGTCTTTCGATCTCTCCCAGGCCGAGCTGGATCGATGGAAGGTCGGCGTTGTCAGTTTCCTGTCGCAGCTTCCGTGACTGCTCAAGCAGGGAGCCGAAAAGTGAGTTGGTCGACATGTGGGTGGTAGTGTTTGCTGTGGCCATGGAGTGCGGTGGATGTTGATTCAAGGCGGACAACGTGAAGGCACAAAAGCCAAGGCTTTAACTCGTTCTTGGCGACGCGTTTGTCACGTGTGAGAATGGTCACAGAGTATGATTCGGTGACTTCCCAATCAGCTTAGTGCAAATAGGTACACAATCACCCAGCGGGTCTGAGAAGCCCTTGAACTCGCACTGCTATGGGAAAGCAAAAAGAGAAGTGGTCACAGCCTTAACGCTCCTCTGCTCTAATGAGTTGGCCAGTGATATTCGAGGCCTAGATGTTCCTCTGCTTCTCTGATAAATTCATCCGCCTTGAGAGGTTTAACTCCTAACCCAAGCAACGAAAGAAAAATGCTGAGTGATCTGGGAAGTCGTATGAAAATTCGCCAACTGGCCTTTAACGCGTCGCTGAGTTTTAGGACTTCTCTGACCCAGGTTCAGAGATCCGTGAATCTCATTTCACCGCCTCAATCCAGGAGTTTTCTTCTCGCTCGCCGTGTTCTAAATAGTTCTAGTTGTGAATAATGAGACAAAGGAACCAAAAAAAAACTCTGCTTCCCTGATGAGGCGAGACAAAGGATTCTACTCTGAACTATGTAAGTCGGTGAGACGCCGTGTCAATCAAGAGCTGCACGGGAACAGAGTCGCTGCATTTTTTAGTTGTGTGACATGAAATATCACTCGTATTTAACGATCCCTGATTGCTTCGGATCTGGGAGGGAGAGCCACAACGAGCCGTAAGGGCAGAGGACTGCACCGGGGAAGTGTGTATTGCAATGATCTAGATACTTAGGTCGCATGCAATTACTGATTTAAACAAAAGAAAGGAGAAGTGAGAACGTGTCGAAGAGGGTTTGGGAGTTTCATCGTAACCCCTATTTATTAGAGTTAGTGTGACTAAGGCACCTAGCTAGTTTTCAATTTGGTGAGTTTTATGGCTTCCCGGGCCCTTTCTCTTCGATCAGGGTATTGGGATTCTCTTCTCAATCATGGATCTTCTTCCAGGCTTGCCATGATCAAAACTATTCGCATTCGAGTAATGAATAAAAAAAAAAAAGGAGAAGTGAGAGGAACATCACATTTGTAACCGATGACTAATTTAAACTCCGTCCCTGCCCACCCATTACCCGATCTGGCCGGCCCTCTTTATACCAATGCCACAAGAACCCAGCGAACAGCCATACAACTCCCATCCGATCTGAACAGCACAAAAAAAACAAGATTTATTACGCCACGAACCCCGAAAGAAAAATGGAAAAGAGATCGCACCCAACATCTATCATATCCTATTCGTCATCATGACCCTCTAGTGACGGCGATGGCGGTACCATCAAGATCCCCGACGATGAAACAACAGAAGCCCTCGGTGTGGACTCGCTCGCACACTCCGACGGAGGTCTCGGTGATGACGGCGTATGTATGGGTGACGGTGCTGATACCTGCCTCATCTGCGGCTGCGGCCTGGGAGTCTCGATGTCCATTTCCATTCTCAGTGCTCCCACGCCCAGTGGCGACAATGATCGCTGTTGGATGCTTACGGCTTCATAGGATCTGATGCTGCCCGGGGGGCTGGCGGCTAGTATCGTGGGTGGGGCGCTGTTGGAGCCTTTATTGTGGGTGCTCCGGGCTTTGTTTTCTTCCTGCGGATGATCAGTTATTGGGAAAATGTGTTGAAAGACGGGAGGCAGCAAACGTACCATGCTATCCGAACTCAGTCCCCGTTGCATGGCAAGTCGTTTCGCGTGTCTCCGCATCCGCCGTCGCTCTTCTCCGTCATCTACCAGTAGATCTTCATATCTCGTACCATCATCTTCGTCCGTGCCAATGCCCAACCCCACCGCGTGCGTACTCTCCCCGTCGCTGCTCCTCGGGAACGCATCATCCCCGATAACGACAGCGTCGTCCTCATCCTCACTAGGCCACAAATCCATACGACTCCTAAGACTATCCCCCTGACTCGCCAAACTCGACTCAGTCCCACTTCTCTGTCTCCCATTACCTCGGGTATGCGTCATGTCCGCTGTGCTGCGCTGCGGGTGCTCCTGCAGATTTGCCGCGGACGGTTTATATCGCATCCCCTTTCCACGGAATCCAAACGTAGAAAGAAACCCAAACATGCTCGTCCCGGGAATCACCGTCGGATCAGGCCCCACGCCGCCGGGGTGGATGCCCTTCCTCCTTAGGCCACTAGGACCAGGCGGGTCATTGACAGCGCCGTAAAACATTCTCTCATTTCTAGTCGTGGGTGATTGACTCCCGCTCCCGGCCAGCAGACGATCAAGCTCGTCAGTTCCCCACGCTAGGAATCCTCGCGAGGCACGCTCATCCGAGTCGCTGTCATAATCGTCGTAGTCGTAGAATGCGAATGGAAATTCACTGCGCTGCGGCGCGCGGTGGCGGTGGTGATGGTGGTGACTGTGGTTCCTCGCTTGCGGAACGCACGTGGCGCAGCCATCTATTATGGCAGAGAAGCATGGTTCAAGGTACGACTTTGTGAAGGTAAAGCAGCCGGTGCGCGCGTTGTCCGCGGCGGACTCGAGCGAGGTCGAAATGCGGTCGAGATTCTGGCGGATGCGGGGGTCGTGGCGCATTTTGGATGTGGTATGTGTAGGAGTGCTGGTTTCGAGCGATACAGTGCGTAGGTGTGTTGGCGGCCCTGGTGATTGAAGGATGAGAGGGGTTGGATGAACGGAATTACAGCTGCAGGTGGGGCGAATCGCCAGCCCAGTTTGCACTCGGCCCAGGCCCGGAGGATCTGCACGCGGTCCGTATTGCTGCGGGAGGCGGTTCTTCGGGTTGGAACATCGGCAGCGCGCACATAGGCAAGACAGCCCAGAGTCGTTCGTTGGTGTTGACGTCGCTAATCGGCGGTGAGGTGGTTATGTAATCGTGCACTTTTGGCGGGGTTCCTTGTTGACGGTTCTCTTGAGGCTAGTTGTACACAAATCCCATTTCCTTGGAGCTTCCGAGCGTCGCATATCGGACAACTACGTGGGAACGATGAATGAATCTTCGACTGAAATAGGTGCCACCATCTTTTGTTCAATCTGGGCTTAGGGTAACTATGCAATGGGGACGAGTTATGTTTGGAACGATAAGTAGATCGCATCCGTCAATTTCACCTCCGAACGTCTCCCTTCTGAACCCCCTCCCGACCGGACGGCCCCGTGTCTTGATAAATGGAGGCTCACAGCGTGTGCAGACTATACTCTCATAACATTTTATAGTAGTATTAACGTCTCCATTCTGAGACTCCAAAGCGAACTAACTAGTGGAAATCCTGTTAATTCTTGCCATGGTCTGTCTTGCGGGAGGACTGGACTACGGGGCCCGGCAGTCTCTCCCGATCCTATCGCTTTATAAACCACGTTAATTTTGCCCATCACGGAGATGGCACTACCCTGAAAAACGGTCAGGCACCTATGTACTGGGCGGACGGACTATTGCGACGCCTGCTGGTGGTTGTCCAAGTCTCCACTCCGCTCCTCGAATGCGCTCATCACTCATCTCCGGCCCACCCCGTGGTGCATATACCGTACTGTACCCGTGCGCACCGCAGACATACATACCCACACATACTGATACATGACCGCAGTCGAGTTGCCGGTTATTTACCGCCAAGTACCAAAGCGACCAACAGCGGAGATGCCGGTTGGGGGAGAGCAAAGGAGAAAAAAAAACGAAAGAAAAAAAAAGAAAAAAGCCATGCAGTCTGTAGTAAGAGTGAGAGAGGTCATCTCTACCTGTCATCGCCATGCATGCATGCATATGTACATACATATCTCAGCCTTGCATTCATATTGGTTACTATCTGTCGAGTGGTATGGTGTGTACGAGGTGTGGTTCCCTTCGTAACTCAAAGCATGGTTACATACTACTGTAGCCTCGAGCAAGATCTTGTCTCCGCCATTATATCGTCATCTCTGTCTGACACTAAGTATTGAGCCTCAACATGGTCGACCTGCCGTCCATGCCGGTCCGTCCTCGGTCAGGGCTGGACCGAGGCAGTCCAAAAAATCCACCGGATCGGACTGGACTACCGTGGCCCGTCCGGTCATGGCCACCGTCCGGGTCCGGAGCATGGCGAAAATTGAATCCTGTGGTAACTATTCAGAGTTACTGTTTAACGGACAGCGTTGCTGGCTAAGGAGCTTGCTGCGGTACCGCTAAGACTGAACCTTCCAAATCGCATAGCACTGAAAATTTGGGCTCGGAGGTGTGACGGCAGCCATGAATAAGGCAGTGGGGGATAGATCGCGAGTGAGAAAGTATTTAGTTGTTGTCCGCACTCAATCCCGCGGGAATAAAAGATGGGGTATTTCACCAAAGAGGAGATAAGAACAAGATTTTGCGTCGGGGGATCCCGCCGAATAGCCAATGAATCTTTCGCTTCAAACAACCACTGCCAATATTACATGTACGTACAATAGACCAACAGGAAGAAACGCCTGCCTGGAGAGAATGAACCATCCCAACACCGTTTTGTGTGATACATAGAATACATAGATAAGATCACATCTCTAGCCAAAGTACACATACCTCTGCCCATGCATGCTCCTGCCTACCAGCCTACCTCGCCCTCTGTCCGCTCCCCGCCCACCGGAAACTATTCAACAGATCTGTGGCATCAGGAAGACTCGAGTCCGAATCCGAGCCGATAGTAGGAGCCTTCCGCCGTTTTCTCTTCGATGTGGCAATGGCCTCCTCATCGCCACTCGATCCGGGGGGAGGAGCTGCCCGCTTCAGAAGCTTGCCTCGAGTCCGAGCTTTTGATGGCGGGAATGGTGGTGGTGGTGCAATCTTCAAAACATCACAGTCGTCATCATTAGTATCATTCCGTGGTCCCTTCTTCTCTTCCGAGATGCGGAGATTTCGTTGGGACGGTGGTGGTTTCGCCGCTGGTCTTACGGGTTTGAACGCCACGGTTTTTTTGGGGCTCTCGAGGAGATTGCGGTCGAGGGTATCCTGGAAGCGCTCTAGCCGGGCGTCGTCGACCGCTCGCATACGACCGATCATGTCGACGAAGCGCTGTGTGACTGCACTATGGGGCACGTGTTTTGTTGGCCCCAGTTTTCTCTGTGTTTCCGGGAACTTGTCTAAAGGAGGCTGATCGACGATCACAGTGTCCAAGCTTGAGGAATCCACGGTATATACGCCATGCAAATCCCGTTGCTCTGCCTCCGTGAGGAGTGCAGCGGAATCATCGAGTACGGGAGCCAATGGCTCGTCTTCCGCTCCACCCCTCATTCTAAATGCATCTAGCCCATCCCCCAATTCACCATCAGATGAGTCAGTGGATAGAACATATTCCTTTCCTATCCGCGACGCTTTGGTAAAACCGGTCCGGACACCTTCTGGCATGAAGTATTTCTTGATAGGTGCCGCCCTCTTTGTTTTGGGCTTCCGTTTCTCTGGTTCTGGTTGCGTGT
>Ga0307512_10006556_pt1 | contig 11764 bp, 10 predicted proteins | sample 14_EM_MG_FD_200267 | JGI IMG/M metagenome (GOLD analysis project Ga0307512, IMG submission 200267) | Populus trichocarpa ectomycorrhiza microbial communities from riparian zone in the Pacific Northwest, United States - 14_EM | ecosystem: Host-associated > Plants > Roots > Unclassified | place... | reverse complement strand
AGCCCCCGAGACCCTCACCGACGCCCTCAACAAGGAGTTCGAGGGCGCCAACAAAGGTGTCACGGTCAAGTACGAAGTGCAGGAATGGAACGGCATCCAGGACAAGCTGACCACGGCCCTGGCCAGCCAGGATCCGCCGGACGTCATCGAGCTCGGTAACACCCAGGCGCCGTCGTTCGCGGCGGACGGGGTGCTCACCGACCTCTCCGGCGACGTCGACAGCCTCAACGGCGGTCAGTGGCTGCCCAGCCTCAAGGACTCCGGCGAGTGGGACGGCAAGCAGTACGCGACGCCGTTCTACGCCGCCAACCGGGTGGTCCTCTACCGCACGGACATGTTCCAGCAGGCCGGCATCGCGGCGCCGCCGACCTCGCGCGCGGAATGGCTCGACGCGATCACCAAGCTGAAGGCCAAGTTCGGTAGCGACCCGCAGTTCCAGTCGCTCTACCTGCCCGGCCAGAACTGGTACACGCTCCTGTCGTTCATCTACGACGAGGGCGGCGACATCGCCAAGAAGAGCGGGACCGACTTCAAGGCGACCGTCAACTCGCCGGAAGCCAAGGCGGGCCTCGAGTTCTACAAGCAGCTGGTCGACGCGTCCGGCACCACGGCGCCCAAGGACAACGACGAGCAGAACCCCGAGCAGGCCGGCATCTACGGGCAGGGCAAGGTCGCGATGATGATCGCGCTGCCGTGGGAGCTGGGCACCGCCGCGAAGGACAACCCGGACATCGAGAAGAACTCGTCCGCCTTCGCGATCCCGTCGAAGACGGCCGGCAAGACCGCGCCTGTCTTCCAGGGTGGGTCGAACCTCGCGGTCCCGGTCAACAGCAAGAACTCCGACCTCGCGAAGAGCTACCTGAAGCTGCTGCTGAGTGACAAGTACCAGGGCCAGCTCGCCGAGGCCGGCATGGTGCCCGGCGCCTCGACCGACCTGTCCGCGCTCGACGCGAAGCCGGTCAGCAAGGCCATGGCGACCGCGTCCAAGAGTGGCAAGGCCGCCCCGGCCACCCCGAAGTGGGCCACCGTCGAGGCGGGCCAGAACCCGCTCAAGGACATGATGACGGCCTATCTCACGGGCAAGAAGGACCTCGACACCGCGACGAACGACGCGAACACCGCGCTGGACGCCGTCTTCAAGGGATGACGGCGACGGTCCACACCTCGGTGCCGGCGGGGACCACCCCGCCGGCACCGGCGCGCGCGCCTCGCCGGCGGGTTGTCAACCTCGGCGAGAAGACGATCCCGTACCTGCTCCTGGCGCCGGCCGTGGTCGTCATGCTGGTGCTGCTCGGCTGGCCGGCCGTGCAGGTCATCGGCATCAGCTTCCGCAAGCTCGACCTCGGCGAACTGGTACGCGGCGAGCTCGTCTGGGTCGGGTTCGACAACTACCGGGCCGTACTCACCGACCCCGAGTTCTGGACGATCACGATGCGGACCGTGCTGTTCACGGCCGCGATCGTGGCCGGCACGGTGCTCGCGGGCATGCTGATCGCGCTGCTCATGCGGCACCTGTCCGGTCCAGTCCGGGTGGCACTCCAGGTGACGCTGGTACTCGCGTGGGCGACCCCCATCCTGGCGACCACCACGGTGTTCCAGTGGATCTTCGACCAGCAGTACGGGATCCTCAACAAGACGCTCGTGAAGCTGGGTTTCGACTCCTTCCAGGGCTTCTCCTGGTTCTCCAGCGGCACGAGCACGCTCACCGTGATCGGCCTCCTGATCGTCTGGCAGGCCGTGCCGTTCGTCTGCTTCACGATCTACGCCGGCCTGCTGCAGGCGCCGAAGGAGCTGTACGAGGCGGCGGCCATGGACGGCGCGACCTCGTGGCAGGCGTTCTCGACCGTGTCCTGGCCGTCGATCCGGCCACTGGTCACGCTCGCCACGTTCCTGTCGGTGATCTGGGACTTCAAGGTGTTCGCGCAGGTCTGGGCGATTCGCCAGGGCGGGCCGGACGGCGAAAGCACGACGCTGCCGCTGTTGATGTACCTGCGTGGCATCGCAGGGCGGCACTTCGGGGTGGCGTCCGCGGTAGCGGTGCTGATGATCCTCGTGCTCGTCGCGCTCACCGCCCGTTACCTGCAGTTGCTGCTGCGCACCCGGGAGGCTGACATCTCGTGAGCGGAGCTTGCGGAGCGAACCATCGATATTCAGGACGGCACCTCGCCCGCGGAGTGGCGACGGTAAGCGGAGCTTGCGGAGCGTTCCGGCGCCGCGGAGCGGACGAGGTGGCGGCGTGAACAAGACCCGAGGCCAGCGCATCGCGCTCAACACGGTCGGCGTGCTCGTCGCGATCCTGTTCGCCTTCCCGACCTACTGGCTGCTAACCAGCGCGTTCAAGCCGTCCACCACGATCCTGACACCGGACTACGACCTGTTCCCCCGGTCGCTGACGTTCGACAACTTCGTCAGCGCCTGGGAGAAGCCGGGCTTCCTCGTCCACCTGACCAACAGCCTCATCGTCACGGTCGGTGCCGTCCTGTGCTCGCTCGTCGCCGGCGTGCTGGCGGCGTTTCCGTTGGCACGCCTGCGTTTCCGGGGCCGCAAGGGGTTCCTGCTGCTGGTGCTGGTCGCGCAGATGGCGCCGCTCGAGGCACTGCTCATCCCGATGTTCCTGCTGATGCAGGACGCCGGGTTGCTGAACAAGCTGCCGTCGCTGCTGCTGGTGTACTTCGCGATCACGCTGCCGTTCACGGTGTGGACGCTGCGCGGGTTCGTGCAGGGCATCCCGTACGAGCTGGAAGAGGCCGCGATGGTCGACGGCTGCGGCCGGTTCGGCGCGTTCCGCCGGGTCGTGCTGCCGCTGCTCGGGCCTGGCATCGTCGCGACGTCGGTGTTCGCGTTCATCACCGCGTGGAACGAGTTCCTGTACGCGCTGGTTTTCATGCGCGACCAGGACAAGCAGACGCTGCCGGTGTGGCTGTCCGGGTTCAAGACCGTGTTCGGCACCGACTGGGGCGGCATCACCGCGGCCTCGGTGATGTACGCGCTGCCGGCGCTGGTGTTCTTCCTGATCGTGCAGCGCAAGCTGGTGTCCGGCGCAACGGCCGGCGCGCTCAAGGGATGAGGTTGTGGTCTGGACCACCCGTGGTCTATACCTGGAGGTCCGAACCATTCGGGAGGATCTTGTGTCCAGGTTCCCTGCGTCCCGTGCCCTTACCCTGCTCGCCATCAGCGCCTTGCCGCTGCTCGGTCTCGGTGTGCCGGCTTCGGCCGCACCTGCTCCTGAGGAGTCCCGTATGAACCAGGTGATACCGGCGCTCGTGTCGGTCACACCTGACCGCCACGGCGGCGGTTTCGAGCTGTCCCGCGACACCGTGATCAGCGCCGACCGCGGCGCCCGCGGCGTCGGTCAGTTCCTGGCCGGGGTGCTGCGCCCCTCGACCGGCTACCGGCTGCCGGTGGTGACGGACCGCCGGTCCGGCGCGATAACGCTGGCCCTGGGCTACGTGCCGGCCCGGCTCGGCAGCGAGGGCTACCAGCTGACCGTGAACCGGAACGGCGTGACGCTGAAGGCGCGTACCTCCGCGGGCCTCTTCACCGGTGTGCAGACCCTGCGCCAGCTCCTCCCGGCGAAGGTCGAGAGTCGCACCAAGCAGCGCGGCCCCTGGACGATGCCGGCCGGCACGATCGTCGACTACCCACGCTTCGCCTACCGCGGCGCGATGCTCGACGTGGCGCGGCACTTCTTCACGCCGGTCGAGGTGAAGCGCTACATCGACCAGATCGCGCTGTACAAGGTCAACCACCTGCACCTGCACCTCGCCGACGACCAGGGCTGGCGGATCGAGATCGACGGCTGGCCGCGCCTCACGACCTACGGCGGCTCGACCGAGGTGGGCGGCGGCCCCGGCGGGTACTACACCAAGGCGCAGTTCCGCGACCTGGTCGCGTACGCGGCGGCCCGCAACATCACGATCGTCCCGGAGATCGACATGCCGGGGCACACGAACGCGGCGCTGGCGTCCTACCCCGAGCTGAACTGCGACGGTGTCGCGCCGCCGCTGTACACCGGCATCGACGTCGGCTTCAGCTCGTTCTGCATCGACAAGGAGATCACGTACAAGTTCGTGCAGGACGTGGTCACCCAGCTCGCGGAGCTGACCCCCGGCCCGTACCTGCACCTCGGCGGCGACGAGGCACACTCGACCTCGGATCCGGACTTCATCAAGTTCTTCGACCGCGTGTTCCCGATGGTCGAGGCGACGGGCAAGAAGATCTCGGGCTGGCACGAGTTCCTGAAGGCCACCCCGCCGGTGTCCGGCGTGGCCCAGTTCTGGGGCACGGAGCCCACCAGCGACCTCGTCGCCGCCGGCGCCGCGGCGGGCCACAAGATCCTGATGTCGCCGGCGAACAAGGCGTACCTGGACATGAAGTACGACGAGAACACGCCGCTGGGCCTGGACTGGGCCGGCCTGATCGAGGTGAGCGACGCGTACGGCTGGAACCCCGGCGCGTACGTGGCGAACGTGCCGGAGTCGGCGGTGCTCGGCGTCGAGGCGCCGCTGTGGTCGGAGACGCTGGAGAACAGCGACAACATCGAGTTCATGGCGTTCCCGAGGCTGCCGGCCATCGCCGAGCTCGGCTGGTCCCCGTGGTCGACGCACGACTGGGCGTCGTTCCGCACCCGCCTCGCCGCACAGGGACCGCGGTGGGAGGAGATGGGCGTCGACTTCTACCGGTCGCCGCAGATTCCTTGGTAGAGGTCGGTATTCCGCTGATGCCGGCGACGGGCGCCCGCTTCGCGCCTTCGCCGGCATCAGCGCGGAAGACACCGGTTACGCCGTGCGGCCAGTGGTCTGCGTGACGTGGTCGAAGACCGCGCGCCACTGGTCGCCGCGGGCGTAGAACCGGTAGACCGGGACCTTCTTGGTGCGCCCGTCGGCGCGGGTGCACAGGATTCGTTTGCCCTCGACGAAAAGTCGGCCGCCGGTCGCGCCGCCGAACCGGCGCGCGGCCGGCCCGATGAGCGCCTTCATGGTGATCGTGGTGGTGGCCGGGTCGAACTCGAAGTAGCCGCGGGTCAGCTGCAGGATGCCGACCACGATGATCAGCGGTCCGGTGAACAGGGCAGGCCCACCGGTGCCGGAGACCTGGAGCAGCCACAACGCCAGGACCGCGTTGACCGCGCCGAGAACGATGAGCACGATGCCGATCGCGGGGTTGTAGCGGACGTTCACGATGGTTCCTCTCGACAGGACCGACGGCCGTGACACTGTATGGGCCGCTGGCGCGGCCATCCAAGCGGAAGGTTCCCAGACGACGGCGACTCTGGGATAGCGGTCGATGAGGTCGCCGGCCCTGCGCCGGGTCTCGGCGCCGACGGTTGATACGCCGCCGGCTCGGTGGCCAGTCGCGCCACGGTGAGGTCGGCCAAACCGGTGAGAGCTTCGGAGAACGCGGTGAAGTACTCGGCAACGGCGGCTGGCTCGGACACCATCACGTGGACCCCGCCGCCCGGCCCAGGTGGACGGGTCTGTGAACCGGCCGCACAGGGGACGGCGACCATCAGCACCGCTGCCAGTTTGTCCACGCCGCGCAGCTGGGTGATCAGGGAGCTGTCGCCGTGGCCGCAGGCGATCGCGGCCATTGACACGTTCTCGTCGACCTCGATTCCCGGCGTGAACCTGATCGCCATGCGAACGGCATCGACGAGCATTGCCCACTCCTGACGGATATCAGTCGCCCGCGGCGACGGCGCTCGCTCGGTGTAGGTGATTCTCGCCGCCCCCAGCCGCACCTTCCGGGCGGCCGCATGTCTGGTGGTCGAGTCGGTCCGCAGTGTGGTCACCATCCTGCCCCGCCTTCCCGAGCCGCCCGTGATCCACTGCGGACCGTACGGATCGCGCGCGGGACCGGGTCCCGGGTCAGAGGCGTTCCACCTGTCCGGAATGGCGGGAGCGCTCGGCCGCGAAGACCGCCAGGTGGGACTCCAGCGACTCGGCGGGCCCCGACAGGATGTGGGTCGGGTCGCCCGACTCCACCGCCGCCGTGAAGGCCCCCATCAGGCCCGCGTCACCGCCTGCGTGGCCTTCTTCCGTGCTCACGCCGTCGTTCGGGGTCTCCAGGGTCTCCGTGGTCTCCGAGACGAAGTCGTGCACCCGGACTCGGGAGCCGTCGCCGTCCAGGAAGCCCCGGGTGCCGAAGATCTGCGTCCGCCGGTCCACGTGCGGGGTGAACGCGGTCATCGTGAACGTCGCCGTCACGCCGCCCGCGAACTCCATCGCCACCACCTGGTGGTCGACCACGTCGTTGTCGCACGTGTACACGCACCGGCCATACGGCCCCTCCCGCAGCGCCGTGGTGACGCCGGCCTCCGTCACGTCGTCGGTCAGCACGCTCACCGGCCACCCCGTCCTACCCGCGCGGACCATGCCAAGGTAGAGCCGCGGCGCCGAGTACGGGCACGTGGCCTCGACCGCACAGTCCAGGCACCGGTCGGCCGCACCGGCTGGCTGCGACGAGCGCTGGAAGTGCCGCAGCGAGCCGAAGCTCGACACCCGCTCGACCGGCCGGCCGACGATGTGCCGCAGCCAGTCGATGTCGTGCCCGGACTTCGCGAGCAGCATGAACGACGCGAGGTCGCTGCGCCGCCAGTTACCACGCACGTACGAGTGCGCGTAGTGCCAGTGCCCCACCGGTTCCAGGTGCTGCACGCTCATGATCTCGCCCAGCCGGCCGTCGTCGACCAGTTGCTTGACCAGCCTCGTGTACGGCCGGTACCGCATCACGTGGCACACCGCGAACAGCACGCCGGCCTCGGTGACCGCGTCGACCAGCCGTGTGCAGTCCTCGGGCGTCGGCGCGAGCGGCTTCTCGACCAGGATGTGGTATCCCTTGCGCGCCAGGGCGATCGCCGGTTCGACGTGCTCGGAGTCCTGTGTGGACACGATGGCCGCGTCGGCAAGTCGCGGCGCGGCCGCCAGTTCCTCCCACGACGAGAACACGTGCTCGACCCCGTGCTCACGCGCCAGCGACTCCCGTTGGTGCGCGCGGGGTTCCGCCACCGCGACCACCTGCGCGCGGTCGCCGTGCCGGCCGATCCACGTGGCGTAGCCCGCGCCCCGCTGCCCGGCGCCGACAATCGCGTACCGCACCATCACGACTCCCTCACGTACGACGTCACGGTCACCGACGCGGTCACCCGCACCGGCGCGGGCAGCGCCGACACCCGCGTGCGCAACTCCAGCGCGTCCACGTGCCACGCACTCGGCCCCATCCCGACCAGAGCGATCACCTCCTCATGCTCCAACGACATCACGAACTCACAGACGTCCTGTGTGGACACGGCGAAGCCCGGCAACGAGGCCGACACCCGAGAGGCCTTGTCCGCCCCGACCGTCAACAGGTCCAACGCGGACACCAGCTCCCCGAGGTGCGCGGCCGTCGGCGACACCACCACGAGCCGACCGTCAGGCGCGAGCACCCGGGCGATCTCGGCGGCATTGCGTGGCGCGAACACGTTGAGCGCCACCGAGACGGCACTGTCCCGCACGGGTAATCGCCCCCACGTGTCGGCGCCGACCGCGCCCAGCCTGCGATGGGCACGGGCCGCCCGCCGCAACGCCGGCTTCGCGATCTCCAGCGCGATGCCCACCCGATCGGGTGATGCGTCGAGGACCGCCGCGAGGTAGTGCCCTGTACCGGCGCCCAGGTCGAGGACGCACCCCTCCCCCGCACAGGCCGCCACCACGGCCTTCTCGACCGGCGCGTAGTGCCCCGCGGACAGGAACTCGTCGCGGGCGGCCACCATCGCCGCGCTGTCCCCGGTCACGGAAGCCTTGCCGGCCAGCAGGTTCACGTATCCCTGCCGGGCCACGTCGAACACGTGCCCCGACGCGCACCGCAAGGAGCCCGCCTCGGCCGCGAGCGCGGCCGAGCAGTGCGGGCACCAGAGGTACGGGAGGACGTCGGCGAGCATGGGACCACCATCGCACGACCCACCGACAAGAACGGACGCCCCCGGGATCCGGGAGCGTCCGTCATGGCCGGATACCGGTCAGCGGCGTGCGCCACGCAGCCGCCCGAGCAGCAGCAACGCGCCGAGCACGATCAGCCAGCCGCCGTTGAAACCAGTGGACGCCAGGTCACCCTCCTCGGCGACCGTCCCGATCGCGGGCGTCGTCGTGGTGGTCGTGGCGGTCGTGACCGAGTCGACGGCCGCTGAGCTCGACGGGGTCGAGGTGTCCGTTGTGGACGCCGTCGACGAGGTGGTGGTGGTCGTCGACGTGCTCTCCTCACCGCCGCCGCAGGCGAACCAGTGGCTGATCTGCGCGGGCTTGCCGCTGGGCACGAGCGGCGAGTGCAGGTTCTCCCACGGCCCGGACGTGTACACGTTGTAGGCGGGGCCGCCCTTCACCACGACGGCCACGATCTCGGTGCCGCTCGTGATGCTCACGTAGGTGTTGGTGGCATCGACCGAATGCGCGAGGTCGATCGCGTGGGTGCCGGGAAATAGCTCGGCACAGTCCGCGGCGACCACGTTGCCGGCATGCGCGGTCGCGCGGTCGTCCCCCGCCGCGGGGGCGTCGCCGGGCTGGGCGGCGGCGGTGCCGGTGAGCAGGACGGTGGCTGCCGCGGCGATGGTGACAGCCAATGAGTAACGGCTCATGAGTCTTCTTTCCGAAACGGTGGGGCTAGCCCTACCTCGGATTGGGGTGTGGACGCCAGTGCTTCTCATCGCCTGCCAGAACAGGGTTGAGACATGCTGCGCCGACACCCATTCACCGCAGGCGGACTCGTCGTCATCGTCACGCTTGGCGTCATCTTCGGCTCATTTGTCACACCTGTTGTGGACCACCCACTGGGTGACCGCATCGCCTACGGTGTGCCCGCGTTCCAGGATGGACGGTGGTGGTCGGTGTTCACCGGCGTGCCGTTCGCGATCACGCCGCTGTGCTACCTCGCCGTGCTCGGCAGCTTCGCCGTCTTCGTCGGGCTCGCGGAGCACCGGCTCGGCACCGCGCGGGCGATGGCGATCTGGGCGATCGGGCACGTCGCGGGGGTCTTCGGCGCGATCGGCCTGGTCGACCTGACCGGCAGCGCGCTCATGTCGGCCGTGGACGTCGGCCCGTCAGGCGGCGCGATGGCGGCGGCCGCGGTGGTCACGGCCACTCTCCCGGCCCGCTGGCGCTTCTGGACGCGCGCCGGGCTCCTCACCTACGCCGTCGGGTCGCTGCTGGTCATCGGCCACCTCGCCGACGTCGTGCACCTGGTCGCCCTCACGGTCGCGCTGCCGCTCGGCCCGCTGTTCGTCCGTCGCGCCGAGCGGAACACCGACAGCGACCGCGCGGTGGCGCTGCTGGAGACCCACGGCGGCGGCACGCTGTCCTGGATGGCCACCTGGCCAGGCACCGAGTACCTGTACGGCGAGGACGGCTACGTCGCCTACCGCCGGCACGCGGGTGTCGCGATCGCGCTGGGCGACCCGGTCGGCTCGCCGCGGTGGCGCCAGGACGCGCCCGCCGCGTTCGCCGAGCACTGCGACCAGCAGGGCCTGGTCCCGGCCTGGTTCTCCGTCGGCGCCGAGACCGCGGCGAACGCCGGCACGCACCGCGTCCAGGTCGCCGAGGACACCCTCGTCGACCTGCCGGGACTCGAGTTCCGCGGCAAGAAGTGGCAGGACGTCCGCACTGCCCGCAACCGCGCGACCAAGGACGGCATCCACTTCCGCATGGTCACCCTCGCCGACGAGCCGCGGGCCATCATCCGGCAGGTGCGCGAGGTGTCGACGGGTTGGCTGAAGAGCAAGCACACGCCCGAGCTCGGCTTCACGCTCGGCGGCGTCACCGAGGCCATGGACCCGAGGGTCCGCGTCGGCATCGCGGTCGACGAGCAGGGCACCGTCCACGGTGTCACGTCGTGGCTGCCGGTCCTCGACGACAACGGCAAGCCGCGTGGCTGGACGCTGGACATGATGCGCCGCAAGGCGGACGGCTTCCGCCCGGTGGTCGAGTTCATGATCGCCGAGGCGTGCCTGACCTTCCAGGCCGAGGGCGCGACCCTGGTGTCACTGTCCGGCGCGCCGCTGGTCCGCTCCGACAAGGGCAGGGCCGGTGTCGTCCAGCGCGTCCTCGACGTCACGGGCAAGGTGATGGAGCCTCTGTACGGGTTCGCCTCGCTGCACGCGTTCAAGGCGAAGTTCCAGCCGCGCCGCGAGCCGCTGTACCTGGTGTACCGGAGCACGGGCGACCTGCCGAGGATCGGCGCCGCCGTGCTGCGGGCCTACCTTGCTAAGCCGGCCACCGCCGTGCGGCGGCAGCCAGCGTCGAGCGCGCTTCGCGGGCCAGCTCTCGCACGAGTTCCGCTGCTGGCAACGGCCTCGCGAACTCGTACGCCTGGCCTGCCCACAGCGACATGGCCTGCTGGTCACCGGCCCTTCGCAGGTCTCTGGTCAGCTGGTGGACGTGCGGATATGCCGCTGGCGCCGCGAGGTGGAGCGGGTTCGCCCCGCTCTCCGGGCAGGGCAGGAACAGCGTGCCCAGCTGCGCGGCGCTCGCGCCGGCGGCGAGCACCGCGGCCACGTCGGCGCCCCGCGACAACCCGCCGGTCGCCACCAGCGGCACGTCGACCGCGGCGGACACCTTGTGCAGCAACGGGATCAGGCCGGTGTGGTCGATGCCCTCGTTGGTGAAGGTCCCCCGGTGCGCGCCGGCCTCCTGGCCCTGCACGACAAGCCCGTCGGCGCCCGCGGCGACCGCCTCGCGCGCCTCGTCCACCGAAGTGACGGTCACGAACACCTCGGACCCGAGCCGCTTCACCTCGGCGATGACGTCCGGGGCCGGGCAGCCGAAGGTGAAACTGACGACCGGCACGTGTGCCTCGGACAGCAACGCGAGCTTGGCGTCCCAGTCGTCGTCCCCGCCCGTCGGCTCGCCGAGCGGGAAGCCGTCGGCCGCCAGCCGTGCCGCGTAGGCCCCGACCGCCGCGGTGTCCACTGTGGACCGTTCCGGCACGAACACGTTGAGTCCGAAGGGCCGGTCGGTCAGCTCACGGGTCTTCTCGACCTGGGCCAGGACGGCGTCCGCGGTCAGGTAGCCGGCGGCGAGGAAGCCGAGACCGCCGGCGTTCGACACGGCGGCCACCAGTTCGGGCGTCGACCCGCCGCCCGCCATCGGCGCCTGCACGATCGGCTCCGGCAACTCGTCGAGGATCGTCATGGCACCGGTTGTACGTCAGATGGGACTGGCCGGCAACGTGGCACGTTTCGCTCCGCTGCCGGCCAGCGGCTGTGATCATGTGCTTGATTCCATGGTGAGCAACGGAAAACTGCCAGGCAACGCCGCTCGACCGGCATTCAATCGACGCGAGTCCCAGCGGCGAGGAACACAGGGAGGGCGACGAACAGCCGGTCGGCGCGCGCCAGCGCGGCCTGCTCCTCGAACCAAACGCCGTCATCCATGGCGCGCAGCATGGGGAGGACCTTGGGCCCGGTGAACACGAACGTGTGCACCTCGACGGTGAGGTCCGTGAAACCGTTGTCCAGCAGGAGGTTCCGGTACCGGCGGGCGACACGCGGGCTGGGCATGGCGTCCGCGCGGGCGTGGACGAGCGCTCTGGTGAGCGCGGGGTCGTCGGAGTCGATGACGATGGTGTCCCAGTCCTGGCCGAGCAGCACGGCACGCCCGCCTGGTTCGAGCACCCGCCGAGCCTCGACGACGGCCGCGTCGGGTTTGGGGAGAGCGTGGAGCACCTTGTCGGCGCGGTAGCCGGTGACCGAACCGTCGTCGAGGGGCAGCGCGGTCGCGTCGGCGACGTGGAACTC
>Ga0307512_10006554_pt1 | contig 11768 bp, 10 predicted proteins | sample 14_EM_MG_FD_200267 | JGI IMG/M metagenome (GOLD analysis project Ga0307512, IMG submission 200267) | Populus trichocarpa ectomycorrhiza microbial communities from riparian zone in the Pacific Northwest, United States - 14_EM | ecosystem: Host-associated > Plants > Roots > Unclassified | place... | reverse complement strand
TTGATCTCACTTCAGGAGATGTTGGTTATAGGGTTGATCGCTGAGTTTTATGGCTTCCCAGGCCCTGTTGGTTCGCTAGTGTGTTTTGGTTTTCTCTTCGGGTTGAATCCTGAGTCTTTCGAACTCTTAAGGGCTCCTTGAGTCATTTTGGTTTAAATGGAAAGGCTTTAGCTCTCCATGATCTCAATAAGGTCGCATGAGAGTATTGAATAAAAAAAAAAAAAAAGACGGGAGCTTGTTGCAATGCGGGGGGACGGACGTCCTTTTCCCCTTAGCAGTATCTAGACTCCATTCCACGCGTGCGCCAAAAAAGTTCCCGTCGCATGTACGGAGCAGATCACACAATCGCACAGTTACCCCGCCATATTGCATTCGCGACATCTGGGTTTGTGACAAGGCAATCGATATAGGCCGACAGTGGCGCTGGGTATCTGGTATCCCCCAGCTTCTGACCTTATCGGACACCGTAGGTGATTTACTCTAATGATACGAAACGTTTAAATAGGTATTAGGTACACTGAGTGCTTTGATGACAGGGACGTGGTATCCAAACGGCTGGAGCCGAGAGCACAGCCCCGAACCCATACAGGCTCTCAACTCTAATGGCGGCGTTATCAGACTCTCTATCACGGTGAATGGTGCTTAACTGAAACCGGCGACGTCCAGCTGATTCAAAAAATCCCCACGCAGACTATGTATGGGGCAACGCAAGAACGATCAGCCACTAACTAATCGGAAAGAGAGATTTGATGCAAGCTGGGATGTCACGTAACGTAAGTAATTGGTACATAGTCGATTGCCCAGAAAATTCTGGCGTAAGTAAGGACTTTTTTCCTTGCGATTTCTGCCAATCAGAGCTCGAAATTCGACTACCAAACGCATCCGACTACCATACAGGCTCTCTAGTTAGTGTACGCCACAGTCCAACCCAGGTGGGTCACTGACATTGCTGTACTGTGGCGCCTCCTAATCCGCTTCAGACGGTATGTACTCTACCACTACTGCAGCACATGGTTTCGGCGAAACGCCCAACCGGAATACCAGATGGTCCTAGGGCTTGGTCTGCCCTCCAGCTGTCACGACTTTCCCGAGCTCGATGTTGCGTATGCATACCCCAGCGCTGTTTCCGATGGCCACATATAATCCGGCAAAGAATTGAGTCGCCCCCCCTCCGCCCTTTGTCAGTCGTTGTCCATCCTCACACAGGTACCGCGAGACGACCGCTGTTGATAATCCACGGTTCGGTCCGTTCCGTTGTTCTCGACCGGAATTTCTGGAGCTGTATCGTCGCGGTGTATCGTCGTGGTGGAGCGGCTATCTCCATCCAACCGAGGTTTGGTCAATGATGTTCCGGCGGCTCCCCGGCGGCTGGTGTCGGTAGAGAGTCAACTGCTTCCGCTTATCCTCCCCGCGGAAGGAAAATGCGGTCACTGGTTTCACATCTTCACTGATTCATCGAGATCAGATTGTCGTAGATATTGTTTGGACCGCATGGGGCCTGTGCATCATACTGTACAACACTCGGGGGTTTCAATTTGCTCTTGTGAAGGTATTGTGGATCTGGCGACGACGAGGTTATTAACATGCTAGGTAATCGAGGCTTGTTGGATCCCCAGTGATCTGGTGGACAGCAGGCATCTTTGAACACCCCAAGGTTGATTCGGAATGAGTATTGTGTGTGTAAGGACCCAAGATATAGTATAGAGAAGCAGAAGGGAGATCGCTGTTCAGCAGCCTGCCTAGAGTGTTTGTAAAGGCCTAGTTTGGTTCGATATTTGGCGTGGGGCGTGGAGAAAGCAGTGTCCAAATCCACACTTTCCCGTGCAGCTGGCTGAATGATTTGACGGAGGGATCGTATGATATGCTTAGTCTCAGCACAAGAATTGCTAACTAGAGCGCCTCCAACACGAAAAGTGGCTCTTCGCGGGTGCGGTTGTAATATATTGTCGTTAGCTAAGGCTCGAATTTCTTCCCGTGCGTTTGGCGGTTAGCAACACAACCTCTTTCCTGATGCTGAAGGGCTCCCTGGGCGCTTGCAAAGAGAGTTGCTGCAGCGTTTGATTCCACCGTGGTCGCGCTTATCCGGCGAGTATGCACACTGCTTTGGGGCGCCCATTTGCCCCTGCTGTCATGTTTCAGCGCTCTATCGTGTGGGTACCGATGCCCGTAGGGAAAGACGTGGAGCCGAATGAGATGGAGGATCAGCTGTCTGTGGTCAACAAGACCACTCACCGATGTCTTTGGCAACCCGACGGAGACAAGTCTGTTGGACAAAGTGCACGTTTCATTCGCTTGGCTTGATTCTTGAAGTCTCCAATTGGAAAAATTTCGAGCAATCCGAATTGGGCAGGCCTCTAAGGCTAGTGACCGTCAAATGTCTTTCGTCCACTAGACGGCAGTTTCCCAGGATCAAGATCATCCACAATTCTAGCGTGTGGATGTGAGGCTTGCATAGTGTCTTCCCCACTCCACACAGTCTTGACGGCCACGCCGCGGAGTCCGTCAAGGCCACGATACTGAGTGCGCTCTTCCCTTGGACAATTCTGTAACGCATGATTCCCTCTACGACGCTTGACGATCCGTGGAACGGCTTCAGATACCCTGATTGGCTAGTCTGGTGCAAGTGCAAATGGGCGCAAAGATGGATCCTATGTATCTGCCAGTAGCAGCAATTTCTGGCAGCGCATGCAATCTTCACACTCCCCTCAATCTGTGTGAAACGACGAATCAGGATTGATGATTGAGGTAGCAAAAGAAAAGCGTGAATCTGGCTGCTGAGTTATCGTCTCTCCCACCGTCCTGCACGTTGATTCGCCTCTGTGCCAGCCATTTCTTTCACTTGCAGGGGTCCACAAGCTCAGTGCAGAAAGGTGCGTGGTGCAACAAGGGTGGTCGTATGTAGAACACCAGCTCAATTTGAACCGCCATCTTTCGACCTAGTTAACTCCATAACTCGGAGAATCCCACCTCAGAGAAAGAAAGAGCCTCCGACTCCCCCGAATCTCCATCAACTCCAACAGCTTCGACCCGCCGACTCGAAGTGCAGTCGACTTCGCATAATCGCTTCCGTCCCGCAGACTCCTCGCCCCCGCTTCCGGACCCGCTACCCAGATCCCCGTACCCCTCGCTACCGCTCCCTCCTATGGCGAGTCCACAATGGGTTGTCACCCAGGACAAAACATTCAGAAAATGGTGCGTTCCCCGACAGGCCGTCGGCGGGGGATCGCTTCTGGTCCTCTCACTCCCAGATTCAGTGCTCACTGATAAACCGCAGGCTCAACTCCAAGCTCGCAGCAAGGCAACTGAAACCCGTTGAATCGCTGAAGACGGGTCTCAGTGACGGTGTACGTGCCCACCTCGTCGATGTGTTACATTGATATCGTGGGCCTAACGTTGAAACCGAAAACGTAAAAGGTGGTCTTGATTCACCTTCTAGAAATCCTCGGCAATGAGTCGCTCGGAAAGTACGCCTCGAATCCACGGCTGCGGGTGCAGAAATGCGAAAATGTACACAAGTCCCTCGAGTTCATCAAAGGCCGCGGCATCGGCTTGTACAACATTGGCGCGGAGGATATCGTCGATGGAAATCTCAAGTTGATCTTAGGTCTGATATGGACGTTGATTCTCCGGTTCACCATTACAGACATCAAGTACGTAGTCTCCGGCAACGACCCTCGACGCCTGAACCGAATGAAACTGACGATCCGAACAGCGCCGAGGGTTTGACCGCGAAGGAAGGCCTTCTACTGTGGTGTCAACGGAAAACGGCTTGCTACCCGGGGGTGCAGGTGCGTGACTTCTCGGCGAGTTGGAACGACGGACTGGCATTGTACGGCTCGGAATGTGACCTTGTCGATCTTTCCAATGTGCTGATTTTGGCAGCTGCGCTCTACTGGACATCCATCGTCCAGATTTGATCGACTTCGACCAACTCGACAAGAGCGACCACAAGGGCAATACCGCCCTTGCTTTCAAGATCGCAAGCGAAGAGATCGGCATTCCGTCGCTGTTGGACGTCGAGGATGTGTGCGACGTGCCAAAGCCCGATGAGAAGAGTATGATGACCTATATCGCGTATTGGTTCCATGCCTTCTCGCACCTGGACAGAATCGAGACTGCTGGACGGAGAGTCGAGAAGTTTGTCGAAGTCATGCAGAGCGCGTGGGAGATGCAGCATAACTATGAGAAACGAATGACGGAGGTTGGTGGAGAAAGCCCACATATCGCCAGTGCGACTATGCTAACGCCAACTATCTATCAAGCTTCTGAAGCAGATCGACGAAACTCGGAAACAATGGGAAGCAGCGACTTTCGAAGGCACTTATGCGGACGCAAAGCAGCAGTCGATGAGGTTCGCTGAGTATAAACGGACACTGAAGAGGGCATGGGTAGCCGAAAAGGCGGACCTCATGTCATTGCTAGGGAATATCAAGACGAAACTCGGTACATATGGTCTCAAGGACTACACCCCGCCAGCACACCTCAGCCTTCCGAACCTGGATAGAGTGTGGACCAGTTTGATGCAGGCCGAGAACAAGAGGAGTGTGCAGATTAACCAAAAGATCCGAGAGTACGTGGCGCAACTCTTGATGTGTCGCAGGAGGTCGTGCTAAAACCGGCTTAGGATCAAAGAGTGGCTCAGGAAGCAGTTCTCCGAGGCGGCCAATGAGTTTGCCCTCTGCCTGAACACCGTAACCATGGAGATCAGCGGGTTGGCGGGCGATCCAGAGGTAAGCTCCCTATTATGTATAGCGTGCCGATACCGGCGCTGACGGTGTGCTTGTCCAGCGCCAACTTATGATTGTGCGGAATCTACACAGCAACGTCATTCCTCTAGAGCTAGAGCTTCACCGCATCAAGAAACTGGACCAGGATTGCGAGGAAGCGAATATCGAGGAGAACGATCACACTGTGCACTCTTACGACGACCTGGAGTATGAGTATGGACTCGCCAAGGGGAGTGTGACCAAGAAGCTGGGCTTTTTGGAGAATCAGGTATTTATCACTAATCCGGCCAACCAGATGTCATACTAACTTGCAAGATCGTGGCGCGAAACATGACCAACCTCACGCCGATACAGCTGGAGGAATGGGAATCTGTATTCCGTCACTTTGACCGAGACCACTCCAATACCCTCCAGGAACTGGAGTTTTCCGCCGCGCTGGCTTCATTGGGTCTCGTATACGACGAAGAGGAGATGCACGAGGTGTTCGAAGATGTCAGCGAGGGCCGAAACCAGGTCACTTTCGAGCAGTTTATCCGCTTTATGGTGGAAGAAACCGAAGATCAAAACTCAGCGGAGCAGGTCTACCAAAGTTTCAGAGAGGTGGCCGACGGCAAGGAGTACGTGACGGAAGTGGACCTAAGGCATAGCCTGATTCCGGACTCCATGATCGATGACCTGGTAAAGACTATGCCAGCCATAACGCTTGAAAACGGAAGGAAGGGTTACGATTACGAGAAGTACATGGAGTCTTTGATGGCGGGACCGACCAATGGCACAAACGGTTCACACCGCTGAACGTCTGACTGCCTCTGGGTTGGATGGGATTGAGGTCAAGGGAGGCGGGGAGGGAAGGGCAATTCCATTCGTTTCTGCGCAATTTTGCATGGTCTTTGGGTGTATTGAGCTTTGTATTACCCGCTTCGGGTGTCTATGTTCCTTCTCCCCTGCCGCCTCCGAGATAAGATGTGTAGAGTAAGGGCCTGGAATGGCCGGAAAGGAGTTTCATGATATTGACGTGGCTTTCCATGGGGATCTTTGCTAGTACATACCTCTTGCTTCTTTAGTACCTAATTTGGTGATTCTGGATGATGACAATGGTATCTAATGGTGATGGTGATTGCTGATAATTCCGACCTGGGATGATTTGGATTTGTTGTACGGGTGGTGATTTGTGACCTCGCCACCCATAATAGACGGATTAGGGAACGAGTTGGGGTTGGGTTTTGGGACGTAACTGTGACAACCAGTTAAATTCAGCAACAACAATCGATTCCCAACCCCGAAGTCCTGGGAATCACTAGCGGGTTGGGAATGTTTTTGTTTGGAATCGTAAACACGCTCTTCTAAGGCAGATGAAGAACAGTGCTGATATTGTAAGGCCAGAGGTTAACTACTCAAAAATCTTCTGTACATAGTGGTAGTGCGACATCCCCCAACCCCGAATTTGCAAAGCCTCGTTTTCCTTGGGGCCTGTTCGGTTGCCAGCTGCATTTGGAATCTACCACACAAAATTTAGATGCAGCTTGAAACCTTGGGTTTCCAGGTGATGGGTGAGCGTTCAGCACACCACCTCGAGTTAACGATTTGAGAAACTGCATATTGTCGACTGAGCCACAAATAAACTCTACTAGCAACCACCAGCACATACCAGAGTGGCCTCTCTAGCCAACCCACCATCACGCCTATGATGTTCAACTCCCTCCACCGTTCCTTAGCCCAGCAAGGCTCCTTGCCGTTAGTGCCCTAATCGCCCAATACCAGAGCGCGCTGCATGGCAAAACACCTACCACACATCAGAGATGACTGGAAAGAATTGCCGAGGATCTTCTGGAGAGCACCAATAGCCGGCGCACTATTGATGTCCTCCGCATACCACGCGGAATTTTTTTCGGCGCTGCACGATTGGTGCCTGTGGAAGGAGGAGTCGTCCGCTGAGTCTGCGGATAAACAGGAAGGGCCACGTCACCGCTGTAAAAAGCCAGTTCGCGTTTCCGGAAAGTCTCTCAGAAACTAGCAAGCCTTCATGATACAAAAGTGTTGAATATTGGATTGCCGAACGGGTTGTCGGGGCGTCAGAAACCCAAGCGAATGGTTCCTAGCATGTGCTCCCATAGGGCTTAATTGCTGGGCAATTTAGTCCCGTCTACCGGTTCAGGGATAGGGCTGCCTCTGTTTATGGAAATCTGCGGAGCTTGTGAAGTGATTTTCGCAATAGAAAAAAGCCCTTCGGCTCTCTTCTCTCTCTCTCTCCAGCCTTCCCCCACTAGCGATTTCGTTCCACCGAGGAATCGTGTCGTCGAATCGGACGCCAGAGTAGTACCTATGTATACAAGAATACTCACACGTACCCCTGTACTCTCGCTTGCGCGACCTGTCCGTCACTTTGCCTTCTCCATAAACACCTTCAAGACAACACCTCCCAATTATGCTACTACCACCTCGATAAAAGCCCCTTTGCAGCCTAGATAATCTTTCCTACCGTGCTTTCAACGAATAGCGAGCGAACGGACGGACGAAGCTATGACACTAGTACTGGCACCGCTATGGCGACGACGCAGGCGAAAACCGAGTACAACAGCGCTACTCCTTTACATGCTCACAGTTATCCTTGTGCCGCCATGGAGTAGCAACGCGGAGGAGCATGGCGACGGCGCTGGAGAGTCCGGCTTCTACACCGACGCGGTTGGTAGTGAGTTGGGAGGACTGGGACGCTCGGGGTTGGGTATGGGCATTGGCGGGGCGCAAATCGACTGGGCCGTCTCCGCCGAATCGAAGCGGTCGACCTTCACGCGGGAGGAACAGAACGGCGTGGTCATGGCGCAAAACATCGGCTGGGGGGATAGCTGGGTGCACCACCTGTCGGCGGTGCAGATTTTTGGGGACGAGGAAGAGGATGGCGACAATGAACAGGGGAGGCGTGATGAATCGAAGAAACGCCGGGATGATGATGACGACGACGTGGGATTAGAGAAACGACAATCGGTCCGGAGTAGGACGGTTCATATCACCTTCAACACTTGTCTTCAGCCAGTATCGAATACGACCGACGACCATGCCGCGCGCCAACCGCCACAGCTCCAGGTATACGTTTCGAATTCCACGGGTAACAAAACACCGGGGCCAGGTGTGGACAACAAAGTTCAATATGTGATGCCGATTGATAGGGGATTCGGACGCTTGAACATCGTTGCGAGGGGGGATATCTGGGTGGGAGTGTATGCCGAATCACGACCGTCGAACCAGGCAACGGCATGGCTGGAGAACCCGCCATGGAACTACGAGCTCGCACTGTCGACGGACGAGCCTTACCATGGGTTCAGCGAGAACCAGTTCCTTTATCTGGTCGACACGGACGATTCTACGGCGCTGTTGGTAACGGGAAACATGACTGATCGTTCTTCCAGGAGCGGAGGAGCAGACGAAACCGCAGCTGATCTTGCGAACCCTTCGTATCATCCATACACGATGTACGCAGAGAACCGCGCTATCACGAGCCGGTTCGTAGGGCTGGAGAAGAGCTATTGCGCCGTGCGCCAGCTCGCCCGCATCCGTCCCGCCAGCTCGGCCGTTTCCAGGACCACGCGTGGCTTGGGAAACTTTCCCAAGCAACAATTCCACCTTAGGGAGCTGAATCGCTCCTCCGAATACACCGGGTACCTCGCACGCCCACGCAACAAAACATCGTCCGACACTTCTGGGATTCTCTGGCGGCCGGTATCGCTGCAGACAAAGTCCGATGGCAATTGCGAGATCATCTACGACCTTCCCTTCTGTTCCGAAGTCGCATACGCGGTGCCTAGCAACCCCACCATTTTTGGAAACCTTGATCTCAAGAACTTCTACGACGATCTGGCAGCCAAGTGGTGGAAGAACTTTACGTACTCGCTGCAACAGGTTCAATGCAACGCCTCGAGCGCAGCGGCCTACAGTCTCGTCCGCAACTGCAACGACTGTTCCGCTGCTTACAAGAACTGGCTCTGCGCCGTCACGATTCCCAGATGCATGGACCGCTCCTCAGGTCTATCCTACCTCGCCGAGCGCTCCTCCAACAAGCTATTCTGGAACAACACCTCTTCGGCGTGGCAGAAACACCCTTTCATGCCCAAGCTCGCGCAGGGCGAAATGGACGAGTGGACGAGCACTGGCGGCTGGCTCAAGAACGGCAATCAAACGACGAGCAGAGTTCCTAGTAGGAATACGAAAATCGACGAAATTGTAAAACCCGGTGCATACAAGGAGGTCCGGCCGTGTAAAGACCTGTGCTGGACACTGGTACAGAGCTGCCCCTCCCAGCTGGGCTTCACGTGTCCGAGGGATTTCACGTGGGGGAAGGAGATGAGCTACGGTGAGCGAGATGGCGGTGGCGATGTTACGTGCAGTTATCTGGGCGCGGTGTACTTCCTCAGTGCAGCGTCGAAGCATTTGGTTGGAGTGTGGTGGCTTGGACTGCTGGCCGGCTCTGTGGCACTCTGGGCCTCGATGTGAGTTTTTCGATTGATGTTATGTCTTCCATCAATCGGTACCTCTTTGTCTTGGTTCATTTTTTTCTTCTTTCCGTCTGGTTTTTTTTTTCTTGGTCGTTGCGGGGCAGGTGTGAACGAACCTGCGAATAGGGGGCGGTGGGAATTTTGGACGGCGGCGTTTTGGGGCTTTCCCTTTTTTGCTCCAGACTTTCAGTCTGTTTTTGTTGGTTGATATCTCTTTCATCAAGCCTTGAAGTTGGTGCTTGTGATGACTTTATGATCCTAGCTCTCTTATACATCTATACCTAATTACGGATATGTACCCTCCTTAACTGTAGTAATAGTAGTAGCTGGAAGGAGGTGGATGGGGCAATCTATCTGTCATATGCGCACTTAACGTGTCGATCCAGCTACTAAGTGATGTTTATTCGCAATACACTAGCTGTCGAGAAGCTTATAGACCCTCCCCCTCTGGATATAGCTCTCCAGCCCTGACTACTGTTTCCCTTAAATCCCGTAGCTTGGTGGATAGCGTGCGTAGGCTGCGCGCAAACGCACACAATCACACGATATCACTCTCACCAGCAAAAACGGAGTGCATCAAGAGTGCAGTATGTTTTCCGCCGCGGCCTACCCGCAGACCGATCGAGGTCTGGGTCGGACAGTGGACGGGGGCCGTGTGTATGTATCGCTATGGTCTAGACAGGTCGCATGCGATTAATGAATAAACATAATAATAAAAATGGTTTCCGCCGCACTGGGGTATATGAGCGACAGAAGAAATCCCGCAAATTCACTTGATGACCGGATCTCGGGAGTGGGAAGTGGATCTGTCCACTGTGCATACACCTTGGTGTTTTGATCCGCAGCTCGGGTCTATATATCTGCCATAACAGAGCATGCACATCGCGGGCGAAATCCAAAAAGGGAGGGGATATGTATGTCCGCTGGCGGAGCCCGCGTGTTGAAGTTGGACTACTGCTCTGGCGTATGTGGTGGTGTCTGCGCTGATGGGAGGTTCGTACGGGAGGAAGTAGTCTCTTTTTTTGTTTAATCACACTCGTATACAGCCTATGTGAACCACAGCGGCATACTTTTTACCCTGAGTCCCGGCCACTGTCCGCCCCCGGCCTCGACCAGTCCGCAGGTGGCTCGTTGCAGCTCCCCTTGCCCTCCGCCCCGGCCTCCCAAAGATGCTAAATACCGTACAGTCACCCCCTATCTCTTCCCTGCTCGTCCGCCTCCAACATCTCCGCCTCTTCCCTCAACTCACGCTCCTGGAGCTCCGCTTCCGACACCTCACTCTGCACCTTTTCCTCCACCCTCTCCAGACCCACCCCTCGTCCGACATCCATGGTAAATTGTCTGCAGCACTCTGCGAGGATGGGAGGAGTCTCCGAGAGGGGGTGGCTGTTAGAATCGGGGAGGGGGTGAGGGGACTCCGGGTCGGTTCGGGCCCGGGCCCGCACTACGCTCTCTACGGCAATGGGGCAGGCTACGGTTGCCGATGACGCACTACAAACAACGTTCCAGAGGTGGCACTGCACCGACTAGATAACTACGGAGGTAGCGACCGTGATCGCAATAATTAATTCGGTAATAGCGCCAACAGGCCAGCACAATCCGTCTCCTCCAATACTATCCTCGTGCTCTCCCCTTATTGCTAGCAACAACACTGCAGCCGGTCAGCAACCGTCCGTCCAGCTGGATGAAGCAGGAAACGCACCTCGCAGCAATCGATACAGGCATCGCACGCGCAGCAACAACATATCGCCGCCAGACTGTGCACGGCAACTACAATCAGCATTCGCCCCCTTCATCCCCCTCTTCTTTCTCTCTTCCGCCCGAGGCCTGTCCACTCACATTCCGGCGATGAACCCGCGATCCTTCTGCGGCGGCGCCTGCCGCACGGGCTCCACGGGATACTGCTGTTGTCCCTGGGGCGGATAGTACATCGGCTGGGGTGTGTAGGCCCCTTGTGGCGGCGGCCCTTCGTAGTACTGCTGCTGCGACATATTTTTTTTCTGCTTGTTTGTTGTTGGGTCGAGAGGCTGTTTCGTTTTGTTTGTTACTCTCTCTTCGCGGGGGAACTTGAGGAGAGGAGAGAAGACGAATTGGGGCATTGATATATACCGCTCCGCACCGTGCTGCGGTTTGCACGACCGACGTCAGGGTTGCCAACTCGTCATGCCTACATACCCCACTGCTGACGCGGACGGGTAACGCGGGATGCTCGGGCCGAGCGGTCAGCGCTTGTTTTTTTTTCACTTTAAACATCATACGTACGTAGTGCAGGGCTCCGCCAGGTGGCGGTACGTGTGCGGAATCGTTCGGGATCATAGAGACGCACTGCTACACGGTCAGTCACTCGCACCTTGACGCCCCGCTTGTGCTCGTTTGCGCTCACCAGGAAGAACATGGATCGTACGCTCAGGAGCTGGGTGCCAGGGACGAGGAGCAACCGCTCTTCCTTCCCAAACCCTCCTTCATGGCCTCCGCAGAAGAGGAGTAGGACTCTGGGGCGACCTCTCTCTGCTTTCTCTTTTGTCTTTTCCCAGTAATTTCTTTGGTACGTCGC
>Ga0307512_10006553_pt1 | contig 11768 bp, 15 predicted proteins | sample 14_EM_MG_FD_200267 | JGI IMG/M metagenome (GOLD analysis project Ga0307512, IMG submission 200267) | Populus trichocarpa ectomycorrhiza microbial communities from riparian zone in the Pacific Northwest, United States - 14_EM | ecosystem: Host-associated > Plants > Roots > Unclassified | place... | reverse complement strand
TGCGTGGTCAGGGTCGCCAGAGGAATTATTTGAATCGATCAAGGATCTGTTTTTGGAGTTCCCGGCCCCCGTAATCCCAGATCGCATACCTATTCTCGAGCTTTTGAGAAAAATGGGTTGATCACCGTAAACTACGAGAGATTAGACCGGAAACACGTACGGTGTGTCTCCACGCGTTAGCGTTGGTGGCGAGGTGATCCCACTCTACGTCAGTGACGCCGTAGTGATCAGCGGTGCCGAGATGTTGGATTCCCGAGGAATCTCCTGCACCCTCCTTCTTGCCTTCTTCCGCGTTGAAGTCGGGATCCCAGAACTCTAATTCTGATTTCGTTGAGGATCCGACAGTAGCGAGAACCACATGCCTGCCCCTATGAGACCAACGGATGGTGTTACTGGTCCGTGAAGTGAGAGTTCCTAAAGAGGGTCTCAGGGAAAGGTCCTCCAATGAACCTGGGATAAATTTGCCCTGACGAAGGAGTTTAAAGTCACCCGTGACGAATGAGTATTTCGAGAATGTACCTCAGACAAAGCAACCGGGAGGACCAAGCCAAAAGGAAGACGGAAGTGAATACACGGCGTTGTGCCAGCGGTCAGTGAAAAAAAGCATTCCTTCAAATTTCGCGCCCCCGCCCTGAACTTGAGGCCTGAGGCTGGGTTCCGGTTGGGGGGGGAGCGGGGATCCTGAGCGGTCAGTCGATCACACACATTCCTTCAGCGCTACGACCACGAATACAATTTCTCTCGACCGAATGGGCCCGTGTGCACGAGACGTGTCATGTCAAAACTGCCGCTCGGCTCTATCAGGGTTCGAGATCTTCCTCACAATCCCTACGCTGCACGATTCTCTCGCCGCTACCTCGAGTTTCAACGATATCGATGAAAGCCGAGTCCCAACAACATAAGGGGCGGGAGGGCGTTGTCTCAGCGTTGAATGTGGCCATCGAAACCTTGAATCTCGCGAAGGAAGTCGCAAGTATTACCCCAGCCAAGGCTGTTTTTGGCTCCGTCAGCGTTATCCTCGCAATGATCAGAGTGAGTTTCCTTCTGGGTCTTTGTTAACCGAGTGTGGGCTAAAATGCACCCAGGACACGATGATCAACCAGGAGGATTACGTTGAACTTGGGTTGGCCTGCGCTGACGTCTGTACTGCCCTCAGTCGGGGACTGAAAGGGAAGAGGTTGAAACATCTCAATAACTCGGTGTGCGAGGCAATCAACCAGCTGACGACGTGAGTTGCATCAGTCATGCACACTTTGAGTACCTCATTAACGATGGTTTCTACCTGGCCCCAGGGCCGTGGCGGAGATCCAAAGGAATATCATCAAGCAGGGAAAACGAAATGTGGTTTTTCAACATCTCCATGTAAAGAACGACAAGGATAAGATCGCGGCCTGGAGGTTGGACCTCGTCAGGATCCTTCAGGTCTTCAATGTGCGTTCCATCGTTTCCGTACGACTATTGCTAATTCGGCATCCCCAGACCGAACTCGCGATAAACACACATGTGACTGTTTCCAACACCCACGCTATGGTCTCCAACATCCATCGTAACATGGTGAAAGGTCAGGAAGGCAGTGATGGGATAAATCTATCGGTGAGAGAAACTCGTATTCTATCCACCACCAAATGACCGCTCACCGTTGCTTAGACTCAAACTAGGTCAGCAATCTGAACTGCCAACGGATCCATTATCTTATATTTGTTTTTAGCACGCTCGGTGAATCTCCTCCCCCGGCGCCGAGGGCCTGCTTCGGACGTGACAAGTTGATTGAAAAAATTGTCCATTTGGCAAGAAAGCTCAGACCCATCGGTCTTGTCGGTGCCGGTGGAACGGGCAAGACGTCCATCGCTCTGACCGCCCTCCACCATGATCGAATCAGACGACGATTCGGTGACAACCGTCGATTCATTCGTTGCGACCAATTCACCACGTCATACGCTCATTTTCTGAGTCGGCTATCCAAGGTCGTCGGTGCGGGTGTAGAGAACCCCAAGAGCTTGGCCAGCCTACGTCCATTCCTATCCTCGAGGAAGGTCTTCATAGTCCTCGATAATGCGGAGTCGATCCTCGATCCTCGAGGGACAGATGCTCAGGCGATCTACGCGGCGGTGGAGGAGTTGAGTCAGTTCGACAACATCTGCCTTTGCATCACTTCGCGCATTTCCACTATTCCTCCCGACTGCAAGACCCTTAACATACCAACGTTGCCAATTGAGGCCGCACGCGACGCCTTCTATCGGATATACAAGGACGGTGAACGGTCCGATCTCGTCGACAACATCTTCAAGCAACTCGACTGCCATCCACTCTCGATTACCTTACTTGCGACGGTTGCACATCAAAACAAGTGGGACGTGGACCGGTTGACAAGGGAATGGAAGAGACGGCGGACGAGGGTGCTGCAGACGGAACATAACGAGAGCCTTGCGGCCGCGATCGAACTTTCGCTCGCCTCTGCCATGTTCCGAGAGCTTGGCCCCGACGCCCGGGGGCTTCTCGGGGTTGTCGCGTTCTTCCCGCAAGGAGTCAATGAAAACAACGTTGATTGGTTGTTCCCCACCATCTCTGACAGAACCAAAGTCTTTGACAAGTTCTGCATTCTCTCGTTGACGTATCGGAGCAACGGATTCATCAGGATGCTCGCACCACTCCGCGACTACCTTCGTCCCAAAGATCCCAACTCATCCCCACTCCTCTGCGCGACGAGGGAACACTACTTTACCCGGATGTCGGTCAGGGTTGATCCAGACAAGTCCAACTTTGGAGAAACACGATGGATCACGTCGGAGGATGTGAACGTTGAGCACCTGCTCGATATCTTCACGACGGTCGATCCGAACTCGGACAGTGTTTGGAAAGCCTGCGTCAACTTTATGCGGCACCTCTATTGGCACAACAAGCGACTCACCATTCTGAAGTCAAAGATCGAGGGGCTCCCAGATGATCATCGCTTCAAGCCTGACTGCTTGTTCGAGCTCTCACAGTTGTTCGGCTCAGTTGGGAACCAGGTGGAATGCAAACGACTCCTTACTCATGCCCTAAGGCTTTGGAGACAGCGGGGGAATCACGCCATGGCCGCTCAAATGTTGTATATGCTATCTAAAGCAAATCGGTTGATGCACCTCCCCAAGGAAGGGATACAACAGGCGAAGGAAGCGTTGGGGATTTTGGAATCGCTCGGCGACACGACGAATCAGGCACATTGTTTGAAATCCCTCGCTTTATTGTTGCGTTCAGACAATCAACTCGACGCGGCAGAAGAAGCGGCCTCCCGCATGATCGGACTCATCCCCGAGAAAGGCAATCAATTTCTGGTCTGCGAATCTCATCGTCTTCTCGGCGTGATATATCAATCCAAGGGCGAGACCAAGAAGACGATTCACCATTTCAAGCTAGCCCTCGAAATTGCGTCCCCTTTCAATTGGCATGGTGGCTTGTTCTCGACTCATTACGACCTGGCGATCCTATTTCACAACGAAGGCAGGTTCGACGACGCACAAGCTCACGTTGAACACGCCAAATCCCACACGATCGATAGTGCATACAACCTGGGTCGTGCGATGGAGCTGCAGGCTAGAGTTTGGTACGGGCAGCGCAGGCTTGAAGAGGCGAAGACCGAGGCTCTGCACGCCGCCGACATTTACAAGAAGCGTGGTGCTGGGAAAAATGTAGAGGAGTGTAGGGAGCTCCTCCGGAAGATAGAGAAAGGACTAAATAATCCAGTTGCCTCCGGTAAACCTGCCCTCAATTGTGAGCCCGTAAATGATGTTATTTCCTGCGCGTATTGACTTTTCATTCTAAGCTCAGTATCGGTGGTTGCATTAAGCTCTTCAAATCTATCCCCCCGCCTTCCCCTGGGCTCCCTTACTTAGGATCGCTACCCTCTTCCCCCCAAGAATGTTCTCCCTTTTGTTCGCTGTGTCGTATCATGTTGTCCTACTACTCTCCTTAGTGCTTTGCCTCTTGTATCACGTCTCTTCGTCTCCCCTATTATATTTGTTTACATCTATGTATGTATCTCTCGGACATTCCTATCATTTGTTTTGAAGATGTCGCGGTTGCCACGGAATCGTTACCTTGGCCGGGTGGACAATGGTAAACCGAGAAGTTGGTCGTTGTACCACGTAACCCCTCCACACCACCAACGAACGAAGGAGATGATGTCAAGACAAACTCTGTGGTTTTATCCCCTCTCCTGACGTCGCCCGCCTATAAGGATGAACGATCGGATGGCATGTTCCTCGTGGAGAAAAACGAAAACACCATTGTCATTTCTGAATAAATCAGGCATATCTGCTATATGAACCGCGCCAAATACACAGGAGTTTCGTCCCAGTACTACGAACAAAAAGATGGAGAAACCGCATACCCCTTCTTCAACTGGCGACCAGTGACCGTTTGTTTGAGCTCTCACGGTTGTTTGATTCGCTCAGCTGGAAATCAAGTGGAGTACAAGCGACTCCTTGCTCGAACCTTGCGTCTCCAGATGGACCTCCCCAGGGAAGGGACGCAACCAGCCGAAGAAGCTTTGGAAATTTCCAAACAGCTCAGTAAAACGGAGGAACAGGCACTGCGTTGTGTTCAGATAAACAGTTCGACGTCGCAGAAGAAACCACACCCCATGTGCCATCGATCTCGTCTCAGCCCCAGACTGAGAAAGACGATCAATATTCATTCTCATTCTCATCCTCCTTCAACTGACATGATGCACTGTTTTGGTTCATTTCTCTCTGGCAGGCCTGTTTCTTGGTGAGGGCAGGTTCGCCGACGCACACGCTCACCTCGGACCAACCAAGTCGTAAGCGGTCAATCACATAGAGGTCACACGACGCAGCTGCAGGCTAGGTCGTGGTACCAGGAGCTAGGAGAAGCGAGGTCTGAAGCTCTGTGCGTTGTCGACGTGTATGAGAAACTCGGGGTAATGAGGGACACAGAGACGTGCAGAGTGCTCCTCCAGTGGATCGAGGAGGAAATGAACGCACGGACGTCTTGTATTTTGATGGTGAGTTCCTCAAGCCACGCTACTCCCTCCATTCTCTCGATATGAGAGGCATCAGATGGCGCCATCCTGCACGTTTTTTAAGGGGTATCCTTTTTTCAGATGTGCATTCGGCGACGCACGATTAGATGCCGCCCCGGTAGCTACGCCTCAGGGGGGATATCCGCCTCCTTGTCCTACGGCTCAGCCCGCTAGTCCCTCTTATCCTCCCATCTAAATACACTCCCTCCCTCTCAACTACGCTCCCGCATTAGTGCATCGCTCTGTTTCTAATTTTACCACGTCGTTGGACTGTCCCCATACTGTGTCGATTTGGCCTTTCCATGCATATCCCAGATTGTCAGTGATTTCCGGTCGTCCGATGTCAAGTGAGAAATCACGAATAATGTATGACTTCTGAAGGAAGAGAACTACAATAGACAAGGGGGTGTATACACCGAAAGCGAGGGTGACCGTAGAACAGACTCACGACAGAGGAAGCGCTTCTACTCCACGACTTCCTCCTCGATCTGCCCGATTACCTCGTCGATCCATACCTCAATCTCCTCCTTAGCTTCTTCTCCGTGCCGTTCACCCTTCTTACCTTTCTTCCTATCGGACAGCTCTTCTTCGCACAGGGCACGCCAAGTGTTCCACTCGTCGACGAGTCGTTTCCTGTGAGCGATAAGTTCGGCGCTGATGTTCGTTTCCTCCGCCGCGTCTTCCTCGTCGAACACTCGGGAGTATTCTCGAAGGTTTCGGCGGATCTGACGTTGCTGTTCTTTTGTCAGGAGTGTGCGTGTGCGAGGTCGCCAGAGGAATTGTTTGAATCGATCAAGGATCTGTTTTTGGAGTTCCCGGCCCCCGTAATCCCAGATCGCATACCCGTTCTCGAGCTTTTGAGAAAAATGGGTTGATCACCGTAAACTTCGAGAGGTTAAACCAGAAACACGTACGGTGTGTCTCCACGCGCTTGCGCTGGTGGCGAGGTATCGACCGCTGGGATCCCACTCTACGTCAGTGACACCGTAGTGGTCAGCGGTGCCGAGATGTTGGATTCCCGAGGAATCCCCTGCACCCTCCTTCTTGCCTTCTTCCGCATTGAAGTCGAGATCCCAGAACTCTAATTCTGATTTCGTTGAGGATCCGACAGTAGCGAGAACTACATGCCTGCCTCGAGGAGACCAGCGGATAGTGTTACTGGTCCGTGAGGTGAGAGTTCCTAAAGAGGGTCTCAACGAAAGGTCCTCCAATGAACCTGGGATAAATTTGCACTGACGAAGGAGTTTAAAGTCACCCTTGCTTCGTTCAAGCTGGTAGAAGCTGATGTCGGTCTTGATGGTAATACCCGGCCCTGGGTTTCCAACGTTTGGGTCGCTAGACGAAACGATGGCAAACCGTTCGCCTTTCGGCTCCCACGAAAAATCCAAAACGGTGTCTGATGGTGAACGTAAGGTCATCTCAGATGAGACTTCTGCCCGTGCACCAACCTTTGTGTTCGACAACTTCGACAGGGAAATCCTTGTCCCTCACCCGGAAGATCTCGAGGTTACAGAATATCGATTTCTTCGTTTTTGTGTGACGGTCGACTTTCACGCAGAGGAAGTCACCTTGGTTTTGCCAGTGCAATTTACACTAAAGAAGGATTGAGTAACTTTCGCAGAACTATGCAAAGCAATTTGCCTACATCTGATACATTGAACAAATTCTTTTGACGTAGCACTGAACGGCTCGGGAAATTGATGACCGTCGCACGAGCAGGTTGGTTGGCGACTTCGGGAGTCCAATAAGCCAGCATGTTCTCCTTCGCCTTGCTGGGCTTTCCGGACTTGGCAGCTTTTTCAGCTTCATCCTTGTCTTTGTCTCCGTGCGGGCACCATTCAAAGTCGACGACACCCTCGATCTTCAAACTCTTCTTCGCCTGGAGACCCATGCTCGGAAGTTCGTAGACACTGATCTGTTGTCCTGGAGTCACACGAGCAACGTACTTCTCATCCGCACTCCACTTGAGAGCTGGCCACTGGAGCTGTTTTTTGTCATCGCTCTCGATGAGGAAGGTGCGCAGGAGGCGCCCAGTCTTGATATCCCAGATCGCAACGTTGTTACCTTGGTCGTCGAAGGTGAAATAGTTGGGGCCCTGTTGTGAACCTTCCGGAACAACAACAGGATCGTGCGACCATGTTACGAGGTAGTTATCGTTTGGAGAGAAGTCGATGAGTTTGACCAACGGATGGGCGAACCGCTGTCCCATTTCCCATGAAGTGCCGGCCCATAAGCAGACACCCTGACGGTGCAAGGTGGCGAGGTATGTGCCTTGCGGCGACCACGATACATACAAGTTCGTCCAGTTCTACAAGGTATGAGCGGCGTGTTCATTGGAGCGGAGCGCAAAACGTACAACTCTGGTGTGGGCAACCTCACGTTGAGAGGGCTTTCCATGCCAGTTGACTGCAACCTCATCTCCCCGATATGTGACATATTGGTCCCTCCCTTGAGGGTCAGCCAACCAAGCGCGCAGATGTTCCTAGGACGGAATCAGTCGGTGACCGTCGCAATTATATGCAGTCACGCACACCAGGCTTGTAAACCTCACTTTTGGGCTCGACGTAGGTGGGGTCCATCTCCGTGTATTTTTCCACATCGAGGAAGTGGTTGAGACGGAATGTGTGTTTTGAATCAAAGGGAACGTCGTTCATGGCGTTGATGGCGTATTCGGCATCTTCGCGAGTCTTGAATTCCATAAAAAGGTATCTGGTAAATCGGGAGTTAATATGAAGCTTAGGCATGAGAAGACGAACGCACCCCTTGCTCTTTCCGGTGGCATCATCCCATGGGACGGTGATATTGTCTGTTGAGATCGTGGAACCTCTCTTCGCAAACTCCTTAGAAATTCTTGTAAGGAGCTTGTCGCGTCTTGCGTTATCGATAACGGGAACGCCGTCTAAAACAACGATATTGTCGAAGCTTTCATCCGTGACAACGTTGAATCTAATCGAGAAGTTTTCGCCGTGGGTGAATGAAAGTTGCACAGGAAGATCCGTTGCTCACTTTGCCTCAAGATCGGAGAAATCGATGGTATCGTCGATGGTGTCGCTTGTTACGCCGTTTAGGATCGTCATGTCTGCGGACAAAGTCGTCTAATCCTTTTTTGTTGCGAGATGCGAGGAGACGGATAGCGACCGTGGGAGTTTTTTATTGCTGTGATCATTGGGCCAACTCCGGAGGACACGCTCATCCCTGTCACCACCGTCACCGGCAGCGTCGGCGAACGCGAATGTCCCAGGTCCTCCTTCGACACTGCGTACAGTCTTCGCGTACTTCCCAGCACCACCGAAGATGGCTGGCTCAACAGACACTCATGCGTAGCGTCTCAGACAGTCCCCAAGAGTCCACAAACGGGACGGAACCAACCTCCTCTGCAGCTCAGTCTGTGACAACCCCGACAGCATCATCCCCAAAGTCAACGCCTGCTTCAAGCCGTAAAGGTGTTCCGAAGGTTGATGCATTCTTAGCTTCCCTTCATACTACGGGTTCCCAGCCTTCATTAGAAGATTTGGAACGCGGTCGGCCCCGTGAATATGCGCACCCGGAATCTACACTGTACGCGAAACAGTACAACGAGGTGATGGAGCATCTGGGTCGATCATTCACCAAGGAACAACTTCGGCGGTTTGCTGAAAAGTACAAGTTGGATCCTCGGCTGTGGAGATCTTGTAGGCCCAAGGTCGACTATGCGCGTGCAATTGTGGAGAATGCCTGGGGTTGGCCGTCGCTTCGAGATATCGAGAAAAAGAAACGGGAAAAGACGGAGGTTGTAACGGAGAGTAAGCAGGTTTAACACACCCTCCCATGTGGATATCTCACTTTCCCCTCAGCTTTCAATCTCTCACGCAGCCAACTTTTTCTGATTCTGGGGAAAGGTGTGTCCCGACGAACTTCAAGTATCACACGAGCTTACATCCCGGCTTCAAAGATGGTTCAGACCTCCTTCAACTTGCGAAGGATTTCTCCGTTCGGATATCCACGATCCCAAAACCTCTTGCACTGAAAGTCCAGGGTTTAAGGAGTTCGTTGAACCAGATCTCAGACAGAATTGGTACCTTGAAACGGGTAATGCCTATTCAACACAAATGCGCCCAGTCACTGATTCCAGCCGAGGACAGTCCATTGTCGAAGAAATATTCCAGTACAATGGTTCCGAGCCCCTCCCTAAGGAATATATAGAAAGGATCTCCAGATTATCGTCTGCTTTTGTCGAAAGTTTCGGCGATCAGGTCCTGCCGAGTGCTTCAAAACTCATCTACCCTGACTGATTCCCCTGAATAGCTTAGGATATGTGCAGCAGACTCTCGTAACCTCTCAACCGCTAAACGGTTGATAAACCGGGCAATTCACCATGTCGGTTTATTTCTTCATATCTCCATCCTATGTCGACGCTGATGTGTGATTGCAACCAAGCTACGAGAAAGGCCAAAGCTCCCGCGTCTATCTCATATCCCTCCACCGCCCCCGACGTCGTCCTTTGGCTATTCAAAAGAAGAAGAGTTTTACTCGATGTACCCCTTCGTTCCTCACACACCACTCCCATGGACAATGGGAGACAACAGTGTATTCCGGATCCGTAAACTATCCGACTGGCTCACCCAAAACTCTACAGTCGGTGTTGTCGAGACTGGTGGTCTGAACTCCGGCAGTGTGGTGAACACCTTACAGTGGGTCACAATCCCTCTTGCGCGAATATCCCCTCATGTATTAGCTTAGGGAATCCGCTGACCTTCGGGGTACGCTCCTGGATTCTCTCCCAGAGGAACTCCCTAACCGGGTCAGGACCTGTACCGCTTCGTATGTCGTTACAATCATCTCGTCATGATCGAAGCTGAACCTAAGTCTAGCATTGGACACATCCTCTTTTCGCATCCTGATGGGCAGAAAACCACACTTATACCGCCAATGAAAGGCCACGGCCCATACTCCAAAATTTTAAACTGGATCCAATCCGAACACGCGAGATCCGAGTTCGTGCCCAGCGTACCTCCCTCTCTCACCGCCCCTTCCGATCCTAGCTTCCAGAATCTTCACCGACTGACGTACCGCGCTTCGGGAACAGTCACATCGCCTTCATCGTCTCCGAGAGTTCTGAAGCTCGAGATTCCCCTTGAGACGCGCGACGATGAATCGGATATCGATTTCACTAACGCCGAGCACGTGCTGCATGCTTCTGGGACACCACGAATGTGGATGGGTTACCAATCCGAAGTTGACGTACTGATGCCTCACAGGTTAAATGTCACTCCCACTTGATCATAGTCCGTAGCTTACATCCGTTACAGACCGGTAGACATCCGGCTCTCCGTCCAAGATTTTTCCCTGGACCCCCATACACCCCTCCCCCTTGTTCTCCAGCAATATGTCACCGAATTAGACTCATAGTGAGTGGAATGATCATGGATCCTTTGCTGTTGGGTCTGACTTGTACCAAAGCCTTCAGAGCCAAGAATCTGGGGAGATGGAACAACCAACACCCCCTGCTTCCTTCCTATTCCAAGGGGTCAATTATGAGCTCCACTCGACCGAGAGTGTGAGACAGAATACCAGCCCCAGTAGTACTAAAAAACTGGGAGGGGTAATCACGGAGACTCTCTTGGATCTCGAGACGAGCCAAAAGTCTTCAGTTTGTTTGGTAATACTCCTTTCCGCAGACCTTTAAGCTCCGCACTAACAGGTGTATAGATCAATGGTGGAAACCCCACGGTGGATGAAGAGTGGAACGAGTTCCTGTCCCAGTGTGATGAGATGGCTACCTTCCGACACCGTCCAACTAACAACCTGATGTTGGATAATCTCAATGCTAATGATATTAATACTACCCGATAATATGCTACTAATACACCACCTCCGTTTTACCCCGATCTCTTCTTGCTCGCCTTCTCCCTCCGTTTCGCCGCGCGTACCTAAGGAACGAAAAGGTCAGTAGGGTTGAAACCGAGCAGGAAGCGGAGGAAAGTAACCTCTTTCTTCATCCTCGAGTCCACCATCTTGTAACGACCCTTGACACCCTTTGGTCGGCCTTTTAGTCCCTTATGGGATCCCTTGGCCACGACAACCTTGATGTCCTTCTTAGGTTTACCGTTTGACATGCCCCTCCTCATGAGCTTCTCGATCTGCTGCGCCTTTGAACGCTCAGACAAGTCCGAGGCATCCTGAACGCCCTCCGCCTTCTTCATTGCCTTCTCTAATCTCTGCGTGGCCTTGAACTTCTTACGAGCTTTAGCCTCGGCGATCTTCTTGATTGGACGAGCGTCCAGAGCACGTTGGCGAGCTCGGAGGGCAGCCACTGCCTCCTTCGTTATGGGTATGTTGGATTTGTAGTGTCTACTCTCGTCGTCGAGGAACCACGCCGGTAACCCTTCTTTAGAATTAAGGGAGTAACGGTTGAACCCATCGTTTATCAGGTGGGTTTTGGTGGTTTCCCGGTTGACCAGTCGGTGGGCTATAGAGACAGCTTCGTCTGTTAACAGACCGTATTCTGTGGTTCTCGTCAGGATTCATCATCGCTTGGGGAGAGTTTCGAGAACCGTACTTTGTATCTGGGACCGTTTGATCTCATCTTGGTCCTCATCATCGATGTCCCACATCTCTTCGTCCCGGTCTTCCTGTGGGACTACCTCAAACTCGTCCTCGGAGCCTGCTGACCCCTCAGACTGAGATACGTCCTCCTCACCTTCGCCCACATCCTCATCCTCCGCGTCATGCATATCCTCGTCTTCGTCCTCATCCCCATCCTCATCAT
>Ga0307512_10006552_pt1 | contig 11768 bp, 12 predicted proteins | sample 14_EM_MG_FD_200267 | JGI IMG/M metagenome (GOLD analysis project Ga0307512, IMG submission 200267) | Populus trichocarpa ectomycorrhiza microbial communities from riparian zone in the Pacific Northwest, United States - 14_EM | ecosystem: Host-associated > Plants > Roots > Unclassified | place... | reverse complement strand
GCTGCGGTTCGGCCGCGCCCTGAAGGGGCGCGGGGAACTGCGCGACCAGCCACGATGGCGCTGCAGACGAACGACGGCACATCGCGGCACATCCAGCGGAGCGCTTAGGCGAAGCCCCGGCGGCGGAACGGCGGTTGGGGAGCCGTGTCCGCCGCCCCCAGGGGCCGGAGCCCGGGTCACCGAGTCCCGAACTCCCCCGCATGCTCCCGCGCCCACTCCGCGAACGTCCGTGCCCGGCGTCCCAGCACCTTCTCCACCGTCGGCAGCACCTCCGCGCCCCGGTCGCTCTCCACCGTGCGCTGCATGATCGCGTCCACGACCTCCGGTGGGAAGCCGTACTGGGACATGCCCGTGCGGGCCGCCTCGTCCGGGACCGGGCGCAGGCGCAGATCGCGGCCCAACACCTCGGCCAGGATGGCGAGTTCGTCCGCAGGGGTGAGGGACTGCGGGCCGCTCAGCTCGTACGCCGTCCCCGCGTGTTCGCCGGTCGTCAGGGCCAGTGCCGCGATCTCCGCCACGTCCGCCGGGTCGATGCTCGCCGCCGGGCGGTCCGCGAAGGGGGTCGACACCTCGTCGCCGGAGCGGAGCCGGCCCGCCCACTGGAGCGCGTTCGACATGAAGCGGCCGGGGCGCAGCAACGTCCACGCGAAGCCCCGGGACGGGTCCGTCACCGCCGCCTCCGCCTCAGCGTGCCAGCGGGAGATGACGTCGGAGCCCGCGCCGCCGTCCAGCACCGACAGCTTCACCACCCGTCGTGCTCCGGCGCGGGCCGCCGCCGACGCGAGGGCGAGGTCGTGGGTGGGGCCGGGTGCCGTGCCGACGCCCTGTGCCGACATCAGGAACGCACCGCTCGCCCCCGCGAACGCCGCGTCCAGGCTCGCCGGGTCGTCCGCGTCGCCGTACACCGCCTCCACGCCCTCGGGCAGCCGCGCCTCGGCCGGCCGCCGTGCCATCGCCCGCACCGGCTCGCCCGCGGCCGCCAGCCGCCGTACCAGTTCGCCGCCCACGTGCCCGGTCGCTCCGGTCACCAGGATCATCGCCGTCTCCCTTCGCCGAGGGCTCCAGCATGGGCGGGCGGACAGCGGCCGGCATCGCACCGGGGGAGGCAGCCCTGCTGCTCCCGCCGGAGTAGCGGACCGGAGTAGCAGAGAGGAAAGCCGCATACGGGCATATTCTGGGACCATACCGCCGCGTGCGTCGACCAGAAGAAGGTGAGTGCGATGCGCGTACTGCTCAAGGCGACCATGGACACGGAGAAGGCGAACGAGGCCATCCGGAACGGCACCCTGGGGAAACTGGTCCAGGAGTCGGTGGAACAGATCAAGCCCGAGGCCGCCTACTTCACCACCGACCAGGGCAAGCGCACCGCCTACCTGGTCTTCGACATGCAGGACAGCTCCCAGATGCCGGTGATCAGCGAGCCGTTCTTCCTGAACCTGGGCGCCGAGATCACCTACACCCCGGTGATGAACATGGAGGACGTGCAGAAGGGCCTCTCGCAGCTGGGCCGCTGACCCTCAGCTGAAGACGATCATCGACCCCTGCGCCAGGCTCCGCGTCGCCGCCGCGTGCAGGCCGAGCCACACGTGCCGCTCCCGGGCGAAGGGGCTGGGATCGTACGGCGCGGGGACGGCTGGCTCCTCCAACTCCGTGGGCGCGCGCGGCGGTTCGGGCGCCGCCGGGGGATTGGCGGGGTCGATGCCGATCGACGGGGCCATGTACTCCAGTTCGCGGAGCAGTGCCTGGGCGGAGCCCAGCGGGCCGCCGCCGGCCAGGAGTTCGTCGTTCGACAGGGGCTGGGGGAAGTCGACCGGGACGTAGGCGCCCGCGTGGTCGTAGTGCCAGACGAGGTGCGACTGCTGGGCCGTCGAATCGAACATCTCCAGCAACTGCTCGTAGTCGCCGCCCAGTTCGTCGACCGGCGTCACCGGGAGGCCGCACACCTGCAGCAGATACACACGGCGCAGGAAGTGCAGCGCGTCGTAGTCGAATCCGGCCACCGGGGCGACCTCGCCGGACAGGCCCGGCATGTACTGGTACACCGGCACCGGCGGGAGGCCGGCCGCGGTGAGCACGTTGTTGTACTGCGAGAGTTCCTCGGCGAAGGGATTGTCGGGGGTGTGGCACAACACGTCGACGAGCGGCACCAGCCACAGGTCACAGGCCAAAGAGGGCTCCTCAGACAGCGGGACACGGCAAGCAATGTGGTCAAGGCAGGGTAGTCGGTACGGCTGCGGACGGACCCCTCACGGACAGGTCAGCCGCCCGTGTGCAGGTCCCATACCCACACCCCGTGGACCCACTTCCCGTCACGGCCCACCAGTTCGGTCACGGCCTTGCGCAGGGCGTCGTCGTGCGGCTGCGGCGCCACCACCAGCGCTCCTGCCTTCCAGTACGCGAAGTCCCGCTTCGTCTGCGCCCGCAAGTTCCCGCCGATCTCGGGGATCACACCGGTGTAGCGGACATCACGCAGCAACTGCGAGGTGTAGCGGGGGGCGGCGCCGTAGATGCCGATGCGGTCCTTGCCGTAGGGGCCGTTGAAGTACCCGCCGGGCAGCTTGAAGCCGAGGTCGGCCTCCTGCTGCCAGTGCAGCGCCTCCGCGTTGCCGGGGTCGGGCAGCGGCACCGGGACGAGCGACTCGCCCTTGCGGACGTACGACTTCCACGTCCCGTCGGTGAAGAAGGCCGGCGTCGCGGGGCGCGGAGCCGTCTTCAGCGGCGCCGGGACCAGCGGCAGCACGGCGAGGCAGACACCGAGCAGGCCGATGTACTGCGTGCCCAGCCTGCGAGTCGCTGCCAGCCGGTCCAGCGCCAGGGCGAGCAGCATGCCGAGCGCGGGGGCGCAGACCGGAGAGGTCCACGACCCCGACCGGCGTGCTCACCCGTCGGCCAGCCGCTCGATGAGGTCCAGCGAGTGTCCGTTGTACGCCACCACTATCGAACGCGCCGTCCTGGTGTCGCGCTGCGCCAGGGCGTCGACCAGATCGGTGTGGCCGGACCACAGGGCGCCGCGCAGGTCGGTCAGCCGGCGCAGATGCTGCACCGCGCACACCCAGGACTGCACGCGCAGCCGGTTCAGGAAGTCGGCGAGGTAGGGGTTGCCGAAGAGGGCGCTGAGCTCGCGCCAGAAGCGCAGGTCGTAGCCGATCAGGATGGTGAGGTCACCGGCGGCCGCGGCCCGCTGTGCCTCGTCGGCGCGCCGGCGCACCCCCGAGAGGGCGGCGACCGCATGGGCCTCGTCCAGCTGTCCGAACCAGTCGTGCCCGTTCTCAAGGGCGTGGAACATGCCGTCGGTGACCAGGCTGCGGGCCTCGACGATGCCGCGGTAGTCGGTGACGGAGTACTCGTGGACGTGGAAGCCGCGGTGCTGGTCGGCGTCGAGGAGCCCCTGCGCGGACAGGTCGACGAGCGCCTCGCGCACGGGCGTCGCGGAGACCCCGTACTGCTCGGCGATCTCCTTGACCGTGAACTCCTGCCCCGGCTTCAGCCGTCCCGCCAGCACCTCGTCGCGAAGCGCGTCGGCGATCTGCTGCCGCAGGGTGCTGCGGGTGACGGCACCGTTACCGCTGCTGCCGGGCATGGGTCGGGCGTCTCCTCGTCGCGATCGGTTGGCGTGCACGCCTCTATGTACGAGCACGCCACCTTACGCGTTCGGGTTCCCCTCGTTGACTCGCGCGGCTGTGGGCGGGCGGTGCGGCACCTGAGCGCTGCGCCTACTGGGGTGATCCGCTTTTCCGCCACGGATGTCGGTGGTCTGCGGCACCGTCGCGGCTGGTCGCGCCCACGCGGCGGAGCCGCATATCTATGCAGCCTCGCGGCTACCGTGTGTACTCGTCCGCCACCGAGAGCGCCGCGTCCAGTGCCGCGAACCCCTCCTTCAACTCGGCCTCACTCACGTTGCACGGGGGCACGACATGGGTGCGGTTCATGTTGATGAAGGGCCAGATGCCGTGCTTCTTGGCGGCGGCGCCGAAGGCGAGCATCGCGGCGTTCGCCTCGCCGGCCGCGTTGTACGGCACCAGCGGCTCGCGCGTCTCCTTGTTCTTCACCAGGTCCAGCGCCCAGAACATGCCGACACCGCGCACCTCGCCGACGCTGGGGTGCCGCTCGGCCAGCTCGCGCAGCGCAGGCTCGACGACGGTGGCGCCGAGGTGCCCCGCGTTGCCGACGACGCCCTCCTGGGCCATGACGTTGATCGTCGCGACGGCGGCGGCGCAGGCCAGCGGGTGCCCGGAGTACGTCAGACCACCCGGGTAGGGCCGCTTCCCGAAGGTCTCCGCGATCGCGCCGGAGATGGCGACACCGCCGAGCGGCACATATCCGCTGTTCACGCCCTTGGCGAAGGTCATCAGGTCGGGTACGACGCCGAACAGGTCGGCCGCGAACCACTCGCCCGTCCGCCCGAACCCGGCCATGACCTCGTCCAGGACGAAGACGATGCCGTACTTGTCGCATATCTCACGTACGCCGGCGAGGTAGCCGGGCGGCGGGATCATGATCCCGGCGGTGCCGGGAATGGTCTCGAGAATGATCGCGGCCACGGTGCCCGGGCCCTCGAAGGCGATCGTCGTCTCGAGGTGCTCCAGCGCCCGCGCGCACTCCTGCTCCTCGGTCTCGGCGTAGAAGCGGGAGCGGTAGAGGTACGGCGCCCAGAAGTGCACGACACCGGCCGCGGCACCGTCGGAGGCCCAACGGCGCGGATCCCCGGTGATGTTGATCGCCTGCTGGGTGCCGCCGTGGTACGAGCGGTACGCCGACAGCACCTTCGGGCGCCCGGTGTGCAGCCGCGCCATCCGCACCGCGTGCTCCACGGCGTCCGCGCCGCCGTTGGTGAAGAAGATCTTGTCCAGGTCGCCGGGCGTCCGCTCGGCGATCAGCCGGGCCGCCTCCGAGCGGGCCTCGATGGCGAAGGCGGGCGCGAACGTGGACAGGGTTGCGGCCTGTTCCTGGATCGCGGCGACGACCTTCGGGTGCTGGTAGCCGATGTTCGTGTAGACGAGCCCGCTGGTGAAGTCCAGGTACCGCTTGCCGTCGTAGTCCCAGAAGTACGACCCCTCCGCACCGGCGACGGCGAGCGGGTCGATGAGCTCCTGCGCGGACCAGGAGTGGAACACATGCGCACGGTCCGCGGCCTTCACGGCGGCGCCGACCTCGGGGTTTGGCTGAGGGGTCATGCCGCGAGCGTAGGTGTCCGCGTTACGGACGGGATATCGGCGTCCTGTCTGCGGTCCGGGGGTTTCCGCGACAGGTTGTCGACACCGCATCATGACAGTATGCTGCCTGTAAGACAGTATCCTGTCATAGTGGGTGGAGGAGCCATGAGCAGCAGCCGCAAGCCTGTCCATCTGGCCGTGTACGACAGCCTCGCCGACTGGGAGACGGGTCACACGACCGCGTATCTCGCCCGCGCCGGGTACGAGGTCCTGACGACGGGTCCGAGCCGCGAGGCGGTCCGGAGCGTCGGAGGGCTGCGGGTACAGCCCGATCTCGCACTCGACGACCTGCGGCCCGAGGACAGCACCCTGCTGATCCTCCCGGGCGCCGATCTCTGGGACACCGGCGACGACCTCGCGCCTTTCGCCCGCAAGGCCCGCGCCTTCCTCGACGCCGGCGTCCCCGTCGCCGCCATCTGCGGAGCCACCGCCGGGCTCGCCCGCGAGGGGCTGCTCGACGACCGGGACCACACCAGCGCCGTCTCCTTCTATCTCGCCGCGACCGGCTACAAGGGCGGCGAGCGGTACGTCGACACGGACGCCGTGACCGACGGGAAGCTGGTCACCGCCGGTCCCACCGAGCCCGTCGCCTTCGCCCGTGAGGTCTTCCGGCTGCTCGGCGTGTACGAGGGTGAGGTCCTCGACGCCTGGTACCGGCTGTACCACGACTCGGACGCGGAGGCGTTCGCCGTGCTGCAGAAGGCCGGGGTCTCGTGAGCCGGGAGCGCCAGGACCTGCTCAGCCGCAGCGCCCTCGGGGTCTTCCGGCTCAACGGTCAATTCCTCACCGTCGCCGAGGAGTTGGCCAGGCCCGCCGGGCTCACCGCCGCCTGGTGGCAGGTGCTCGGCGCGGTGCTGGGGGAGCCGTTGTCCGTCGCCGGGATCGCCCGCGCGATGGGGATCACGCGGCAGAGCGTGCAGCGCATCGCCGATCTGCTGGTGGAGCGCGGGCTCGCCGAGTACCGGCCCAACCCCGCCCACCGCCGCGCCAAGCTCCTCGCGCCGACCGAGGAGGGGCGCGCGGCGATCACCCGGATCAACCCGGGGCACGCCGCCTTCGCCGACCGGCTCGCCGAGTCGTTCGGGGAGGGCGAACTGGCCGAGGCCGTAGGCGTACTGGAACGGCTGTCCAAGGTGCTCGACCTGCTGGGCCCGCCTGTTACGGAACCGTAGACACCGCTCCGTCCACCTCCCCGTACGCCCGCACTATCGTAGGGATGTTGCACAGCGGCTGTCGGGGGATATCGGGGGACCTGCGATGGAGAAGCTCGGGGCGGGGGATCCGCAGCGGATCGGTGCGTACCGGCTGCTGGCGCGGCTCGGGGCCGGCGGGATGGGGCATGTGTATCTCGCCCGGTCGGAGCGCGGCCGTACCGTCGCCGTCAAGCTGGTGCGGGAGGAGCTGGCCGAGCAGGAGGAGTTCCGGGCCCGGTTCCGGCAGGAGGTGCAGGCCGCGCGGCAGGTCGGCGGGCACTGGACGGCACCCGTCCTGGACGCCGACACCGAGGCCGCCGTGCCCTGGGTCGCCACCGGGTACGTCGCCGGGCCGAGCCTGCAGCAGGTCGTCGGACGCGACCACGGGGCGCTGCCCGAGCGTTCGGTGCGCATCCTCGGGGCCGGGCTCGCGCACGCGCTGCAGGACATTCACGCCGCGGGGATCATCCACCGCGATCTCAAGCCGTCCAATGTGCTGGTGACCATCGACGGGCCGCGGGTCATCGACTTCGGGATCGCGCGGGCGCTGGAGACCGTGACGGACGGTGGGCTGACGCGGACGGGCGCGCTCGTCGGGTCACCCGGCTTCATGGCGCCCGAGCAGGTCCGCGGCGACCGCATCACGCCCGCGTGCGACGTCTTCTGCCTGGGCTCGGTGCTGGCGTACGCCGCCACCGGTCAGCTCCCCTTCGGCACCGCCAACAGCGGGGTGCACGCCCTGATGTTCCGCATCGCCCAGGAGGAACCCGACCTGGAGGGGGTGCCGGAGGGCATCGCCGACCTGGTGCGGGACTGCCTGAAGAAGGATCCGGGCGCACGGCCGACGCTGGAGCAGGTGCTGGAGCGTACGGGGGCCGAGGACACCGTGCTCGGCGGGCGATCCCGGGACCCCTGGCTGCCGAGCGCGCTGGTCGCCCAACTCGGGCGGCATGCCGTGCAGTTGCTGGATGCGGAAAACCCAGAGGAAGGATCAGAAGGGGCGGAAGGAGCGGAAGCGGAGGAGGGGGCGGGCGGCCCCTCGCTGGAGAAGGCGGCACCGGAGGCCTCGCCCGAGCATGCCTCCGCCGCCGACGACGCGGCACCGAAGGCCGGCCCGCCCGCCGGGCCGCCCCCGCCGGGGCAGCCGGGGAGCGGGGCGCCGCCCCTGAACCACCTCCCCACGATGGTCTCGGGGCAGGGCACCCAGGCTCCCCCGCCCGCGCACCCGGCCTACGGCTATCCGCAGCAGCACCCCCAGCAGCAGCCCGCCTACGGCTACCCGCAGCAGCAGCCCGGCGTCTACGGCTACCCCGGGCAGCCCGGCCCCTACGGCGGCCTCGGCTCCACCCCGCCCTACGGCCCGCCCGGCAATGGTCCGACCCCGCCCTTCGGCCCGGTCCCGGCCGCCCCGCACGGGCCGCCCGGAAGAAGCGGCCGGTCCACCGCGGCGCTGGTCGCCGTGGCCCTGATCGTCGCGCTCGGCGCCGGCGGCTCGGTCTACGCCCTGATGAACGGCGGCGACAAGACCGACGACAAGTCCGGCGCCGGCTCGACCACCAGTTCGGCCCCGACGCCCGGACCGAGCACGCCCCAGCCGTCCGCGACGTCCCCGCAGCCCACCACCTCCGCACCCGCGGACGGCGCGATCCCGGCCGGCTACCTGGGCACCTGGACGACCACCATCACCAACGCCGACGGCGAGAACACCCGCGAACTCACCATCCAGCAGGGCGAGGTGGGCGACACGGTCATGTCCCTCGTCGCCGACGGCCCCACCAGCAACGGCAGCTACCACTGCGTGTTCCAGGCAGATCTGACCGACGCGCCGGGCAGTGCCGGCACGCTGGAGCTCGGCCCGTCCACCGTGACGTCCGGCGATTCGGGCTACTGCAAGCCGGGCGACGCCACCGCGATCAGCCTGCTGCCGGACGGCAGCCTGCAGCGCGAGAACACCAGCAACGGCGAGAAGCTGACGTACACCAAGGAGTAACCCCAAGTACCCTTCGCAGCCGGCCCGCCCGCCTGATCACCATCATGCTCACGCTCAGCGTCCTCGCCCTCGCGGTCGTCGTCGTGGCCCGGGACGACAGTCCGGCCCCGATCGGCTGCGAGACCGGCACGCTCAGGATCACCGGCTCGACGGCCTTCAAGCCGGTGATCGAGGAGCCGGCGAAGGAGTACGGGAAGAAGTGCGCCGGCTCCGACATCCAGGTGGACGCACGGGGCAGCTCCGCCGGCGTCAACGAACTCGCCGCGCTCGGCGCCGAGTCGAAGAACGCCGCCCGCAACCAGATCGCCTTCTCCGACGGCCCCGCGATCGGCGCCACCGGCAGGCCGGTCGGACGGCGCGTGGCGCTCTCCGTCTTCACCCTCGTCGTCAACGACGGCGTCCGGCTGCCCGCCGAGGGGCTCTCCCCGAGCGACGTACGCCGTATCCACCGGGGCGAGTTGACGCGCTGGAAGCAGGGTCGACGCCTCGCTCCCCGACATCCCGATCGTCCTCGTCAGCCGCAACGCCGACTCCGGGACGCGGCAGATCTTCCAGCGCCGGGTGCTCGGCACCTGGGAGCGGGTGCCCAGCACCTCGCTGGACTGCGTCCACAAGGACGACGCGTCCGCCCCTGTCATGCGCTGCGAACTCGACTCCACGGAGGACGTGCCGGCCGAGGTGGCCCGGCTCCCCGGCGCCATCGGCTACACCGAACTCACCCTCGCCTCCGGCCACCGCGGCCTGCGCACGGTCCCTCTCGACGGCGCGGCGCCCTCCGTCGAGGACATCGAGTTCGGCCGGAGCGACTACCCCTACCGGGGCGTGGAGTACGCCTGCACCTACGAGCGCGCGCCCTCCGGCTCCCTGGCCTCCGCCTTTCTCGCCTACCTCGGCGAGGGTGTCAGCGAGAACGTCATCCGGGCCCACGGCCACCTGCCGTGCTCGGCGACGGCGACCTCGGGACTGTGTGCAGGGGACTAAGCGGCCTCGGCGAAGTCCGGTGCGCTACCGCGGCCCTTCAGGGGCGCGGGGAACTGCGCGACCAGCCCCCACCGGCCCGCAGGATCATCACCGTACTTCCGGCGGAGCGCTTGGATGTGCCGGTCGGGTGCCCTTGTGCCGCGGTGGCGTGTCCATGACGATGAGGGCTTCGGCATCGGCAGCCCCGGAGGACACATGCGTCCCAGCCCCAGCAGGAGAACCGTCCTGACCGCGAGTGCGGCGAGTGCGGCGGCACTCGGGGCGGCGGGCACGGCCGAAGCGGCCCCGCAGGGCGGCCCACGCCCGCCGGCCACCGCGCAGCCTCCGACCCGCGAACTCCGCACCCTGCTCAAGGAGTTGGACGCCGCCCGCATCGAGGCGACGATCCGCAGACTCGTCTCCTTCGGCACCCGCCACACACTCTCCGTCCAGGACGACCCGGACCGCGGCATCGGCGCCGCCCGCGACTGGCTCCTCGCCGAGCTGCGTTCCTGCGCCGCGGCCTCCGGCGGCCGGATGACGGCCGAACTCCAGTCGTACGTCCAGGAACCCGCGTCCCGCATCCCCACGGCCACGAAGATCACGAACGTGGTCGCGACCCTGCGCGGATCGGTGACGCCGGAGCGTGTGTACGTCGTCTCGGGCCACTACGACTCCCGGGTCACCGACGTCATGAACGCCACGTCCGACGCGCCGGGCGCGGACGACGACGCGTCCGGGGTGGCCGTCGTACTGGAGCTGGCGCGGGTGATGGCGAAGCGGCGGCCGGCGTCGACCATCGTGTTCGCGGCGGTGGCGGGTGAGGAGCAGGGCCTGTACGGATCGACGCATCTGGCCCAGCAGTTGAAGGCGGCCGGCACGGACGTCCAGGGAATGTTCACGAACGACATCGTGGGCAGTCCGACCGCGGACGACGGCACGAAGGACCCGTACACCATCCGGCTGTTCGCGGAAGGCGTCCCGTCCTCGGAGACCCCGGAACAGGCGGCGATCCGCAAGTCGGTGGGCGGCGAGAACGACTCCGCGACCCGCCAACTCGCCCGCTTCGTCAGGGATGTCGCCGACAACGACGCGACCGGCATGCACGTCCGCGTGGTCTACCGCCGTGACCGCTACCTGCGCGGCGGCGACCACATCCCCTTCCTCGAACGCGCCTACCCGGCCGCCCGCTTCACCGAACCGGCCGAGGACTTCGCCCACCAGCACCAGGACGTACGCGTCGACGAGAACGGCAAGCAGTACGGCGACCTGCCGGAATTCTGCGACTTCGGCTTCGTCGAGCGGGTCGCCAGGGTCAACGCCGCTGCCCTGTGGACCCTGGCCCAGGCGCCGGGCACGCCACGGGGAGCGAAGATCCTGACGTCCGCCCTGACGAACTCCACACAGCTGGTGTGGACGCGGGGCACGGAACCCGACCTGGCGGGCCACGAGATCGTCTGGCGCGAGACGACGGCACCGGAGTGGACACATGTGATCCCCGCCGGGGACGTCACGACGTACGAGGTGGACCTGTCGAAGGACAACGTGTTCTTCGGCGTGCGGGCGGTCAACCGGGCGGGGAACAGGAGCCCGGTGGCGTTCCCGGCCCCGCAGTCGTGACCGGAGACCCTCATATCCAGCCCTGCTGCCACGCGTGGTGCGCGGCGGCATGGCGGGTACCGGCGCCCAGCTTGGACATGGCGGCGGAGAGGTAGTTGCGCACCGTGCCCGGCGCCAGATGCACCTCGGCGGCGATCCCGGCGACCGACGCCCCGGTGCGGGCGGCGCGCAGGACCTGCAACTCCCGTTCGCTGAGCGGGCAGTCGTCCTCGGTCAGCGCGGACGCGGCGATGTCGGGGTCGACGTAGCGTCGCCCGGCGGCGATGTCCCGGATGATCTCCGCGAGCCTGGCGGCGGGCGTCGTCTTGGGCACGAATCCGCGGACACCGGCGGCGAGGGCCCGGCGCAGCACGGCGGGGCGGGCATGCCGGGTCACCATGACGACATGGGTGGGCAGCCCGGCGGCACGGATCTCCTCGGCGGCGCGCAGTCCGTCGGTGGGTGGCATTTCGAGGTCGAGTACGGCGATGTCCGGCCGGTGTTCGAGGGTGAGGCGCACCGCTTCGGTGGAGGTCGCCGCCTCCGCCACCACCGTCAGGTCCTCCTCCAGCCCGAGCAGGGCGGCCAGCGCACTGCGCAGCAGGTCCTCGTCGTCGGCGATGAGCAGCCGGATCACGGTGCCGTCCCCCGTACGGGCAGTGCCGCCGTCACCTCGAAACGGTCGTCGTCCCGCCGCTCCCAGGTCAACTCCCCGCCCGCCGCCCGCAGCCGCTCGGCGAGGCCGCGCAGCCCGGTGCCGTCCGCGGCGCCGGGAGGCCCGTCGGCGCCGTCGTTGCTGATCCGCAGCCGGGC
>Ga0307512_10006551_pt1 | contig 11768 bp, 13 predicted proteins | sample 14_EM_MG_FD_200267 | JGI IMG/M metagenome (GOLD analysis project Ga0307512, IMG submission 200267) | Populus trichocarpa ectomycorrhiza microbial communities from riparian zone in the Pacific Northwest, United States - 14_EM | ecosystem: Host-associated > Plants > Roots > Unclassified | place... | reverse complement strand
AGGAGACGTGGGAAATCATCATGAGAAACTGGGACTTAAGAGAATGTCGTGTGCGAGTCAATTTTCCTTCCCCGATACAGCAGGTACGAGTCCCGATCCGGCGTGTAATTACACTGACACGAGGTCTTCCCAACCAAATTAGGCAAGTTGTACCCCTGATTTCTCATATCCGCTCGTATCCTCCACATCATTCCCATCTTCATCCCCCATCTCTCTCATTCTCGTCCACAACTCATTCTCGTCCACAACTCAACTATCATCGCAGAACACAATGTTAAGTCATCCCTCACTATCTCGCCATGCCATGATCATGAGTTGACACCGAGTACAGCATACACCGAGTACAGCTTACACCGAGAGTACAGCATACACCAAATACTGCATACACCGAGAGTATAGCATACACTAAGTACAGCATCCACCCAAGATTGTTTGTCTTCCCTTCATTCACATGAGTAGGAATTGACCACTGAATGTAGCTTCAGCTTCCAGCGTAACTCTCTACACAATCGAACGCCATCAGCCAGCTCTCCATGAGAAGTCAAAGGTAAAGTCACATTGTCACATTCCCACAGTTGCGAGTTAACTCACTGATGAATACAGTCTGAGCACCCAGCGCGCCGTCGTCCATCGACGGTGTCCAAGTACTGGTCCAATCTCGCTCGATTACGGCATCCAAGTGCATCTCCAAACTCGCTCGATCATGGCCTCCAAGTGTATCTCCAATCTGGCTCGATCACGGCCACCAACTTGTGTATCACTAAACTCGCTCGATTACGGCCTCGAAGTTCGCACAATCATGGCCTCCAAGTGCGTCTCCAAACTCGCTCGATCACAGCCTCCAAGTTCGCATGAGCATGGCCTCCAAGCGCATCTCCAAACTCGCTCAAACACGATCTCGGAGTGCATCTCTAAGTTCACTCGATCAAGGCCTCCAAGTGTATCTCCAAATACGCTCGGTTATCACTCCATGTGCATCTCCAAACTCGCTTGATCATGGCCTCGGGGTGTATCTCAGCCTTCACCCGATCATCATTTTCTGGCCCACCTCGAATTGCTCTCAAACACCGCCTGCACTCAGTCCATATATACCGTGTGTGATGGGTGCTATATAGATACATAGATACATTGATACATAGATACATAGATGAGAATACAAACTGAATACATGAGTTTCAACAATGGTTGAACGATAAGTAGTAGCTATGATTTGCTGGCGCACCAGCAGCGTTCCCAAAGAAGATGTTGTTATTCCCAGACTCCTCTACTGTGATTCGAAGTGCTCCCTGACTTGTCTCCAGCGCTCCGAGGCTTGTCGTCAGCACACCCAGACTTGTTGTCGGCGCACCCAGACGTGTTGTTGGCGCACCCAGACTTGTCGTTGGCGCACCCAGACTTGTCGCCGGCGCACCCAGGGACTCCCAGGTGCACCCAAAGTTCTCTCCGGCCCTCCGAGGTGTTCCCAAACTTATCACAACCACTCCCATAGTACTGCTGTGCCAGTCATCAGAGATATCAGTTACTCTGAAGGCCGGCCGGAATGCCCTCGTAGCGTCTAATACTCTCCCGAAATGGACACATCCAAGTTTTCACTCCACATCCTCTCAGACACTCCTGGTGACTTCCAGCACCCAAAATACATTTTGCTGATGTGGGACTGTGACAAGGTGACTTTACCTTTGAGCTCTCAAGGAGAGCTGGGTTGATGGCGGTCGATCATGTAGGGAGGTACACCGGAAGCTGAAGCTACATTCAGGGCTCAACTCATAATCATGAGAATGAAGGGAAGACAAACTATCTTGGGTAAACGCTTTACTTGGTGTATGATGTACTTGATGTATGCTGTACTCGGTGTATGCTGTACTTGGTGTCGACTCATGATCATGAGATGGAGAGATAGAGAGGGATGACTTAACTTCGTGTTCTGCGATGATGCTAGAGTTATGGACGAGAAAGAGAGAGATGGGGGATGATGATGAGAACAATGTGGAGCATAAGAGCGGATATTAGAAATCAGGGGTGCGACCTGCCTGATTGGGTTGGACAGACCTCGTATCGGTGTAACTACATGCCCGATCGGGACTTGTACCTGCCACATCGGGGATGGTAAATTGACTTGCCCGCAAAATTCTCTAAGTCCCAGTTTCTCATCATGGTTTGCCCCATCTCTTCTCATCTCTCTTCTTCTTGTGCTTAACTCTACCGTTGTTACGGGGGTGCTATCACCTAAGTAACTATACTTAGTTATATCCAAAGATACTTGTAAGGAGATACTAGGTACACGGCCGTAGATCCTAAACCTTATTGTATGTTTTCTTTTCCGGGAAAGGTACTGACTGTTACAGGGGTTGCCTCCACCTAAGTAACTATACTTACTTATATCCAAAGATACTTGTAAGGAGATACTAGGTACACGTCCGTAGATCCTAATCCTTATTGTATGTTTTCTTCTTCGGGAAAGGTGCTGTTCCTTTTTCTAACTTTTTCCAGGGGAAGCAGTCAATAGTCTTATGGCTTCCTTTCCTGTCTCGTGGCCAGGCGCAACGCTGACACTCTCCGGCGGCCTTTCGTCGTCGTAACTTGTTTCCGTCCATTCCCTCTGTCTCAGTTCCAAAGGTCTTAACAGGTTTCTTTTTATTGGCCCTCTTTTCCAAAACTCTACTAGCCTGTCGATTCTTGCGACCGATAGCTTTTCTTTCCTGCTTCGACTGTTCCAAGAACAGCTCGCGATTCTCAACCACCTCATTGTGAATATTTGTCTGGGTCGTACTACCTGAATCACTCTCCGAAGGACTGAAATCTCCACTTGAGGTACAAATCCTCCCGACTCGACTAGGGTGGACTGAACAACCTAATCTAGCTAGATCTGGAACTTCTAAACCTGCAGCAATTGATAATTTGCTATCGACCGGTAAACCGGGTTGCGATTCGATATGACTGACGTTGCTTCGAATCCGAAGGTTATCGATATGGGTAACTAACCCTTGGTGTAATCCAATAATCAAAGATATCCACCAAACGCTTTGAGGCAGAAAGATGTACCGGTTATTCCTAGCGTATGCAATAATCTTCTCAAGGGCATACACGATAACTTTGTTATCGTTCTCGAAGGTAATGGTCATTCAAATTTAATAATACTTATCGGTGCGGGGCTGCCGCTACAGAAAGCTAATAGATTTTATATATAATAATAGGTAGGTATGGGTATCATGGAAACTTAATAATAAATAACGGTTTTCTTTCACTGGTAGGTATCGCTGATTGTTTCGCTGCTATAGCTTGTTCTTGTCATTGCCGGAACAATGTGACCTCTTTATAGAAAGTTCATTGGGATGTTACGCATGCGCACCCATATTTCCGTTCCATGATTCTGTAGGCAACGTGCTTTGCGTCTTACATTCATGACACTCCATTGGCTCTCTTCGGTAGAAACTGGATTTCCAAATCTACACACATGGTAGAGATTGCCATGCATCCCAACGGTTATCGTGTTCATGCGTGTGCGGCATTAATGCGTTACACTACTGATAAGAATCAGCCCACACACACAAGATATCATATATCGGATAATAACTTCAACTTGGACATCTCACACTCGTATGGTTCGGTAATCGGGAACATTGCCGACATAGCGTACAACCTCTTTGAGCTAATCAATTCTATAGTATGATTGCATCATAGGTTTACGTGGCAGACAAACCACTAATATGCCGATGTAGATTAATGACACACGCGCTTCCGTATTTGAACGAAAGGCTCTTGCAGTTGCCATTCCGCACAAGCCAATTTGTGGGGATGCAATAGTTCTCATATCAACAACCAATGTCATTATCTCTCAATCACGCCGCTGCTCAGGCCGGGACCATTCCCGTTGGCTGGGGAGTGCCCAGTGCTCCGACGTCACATAAGACATCAGTCTTAACATCCCACGTAATAGCTGCAACTAACGATTGCCGTGTCTGCGCTGCGAACTCCTTTGCTCTATGCGATCAGACATAATCCCTCTGGCATTGAGAATAAATCTGGTTGGTAATTACACGCTCGGCAGCGTTGTACCCCTTTCGATCTGGCAGTCCAATTGCATCATCAAATCAGCTGCTGCAGCGTATCCTTTCAATGAATCCGCTAAGCCTAAACTTAACCAATCGAGACGAGTACCACTCATACCCCGCTAAAGGTAATCGTGACCGAAAGTTCTGAGGATGCCTAGGGTAGTTGTTTTGCATGTCAGACTTCGCTGACAAGTACCCATCATTGGTTATCTCAGGTTACGTATACTCTGTTAAGAGAGAACCCCTAACAACCGTCACCTAAGAACACGAAGTTAAGTCATCCCTCTGTATCTCTCCATGCCATGATCAAGAGTTAACACCGAGTACAGCATACACTGAGTACAGCATACACGGAGTACAAGATACACTGAGTACAGCATACACCAAGTACAGCATATACTGAGTACAGCATACACCAAGTACAGCATACACTGAGTACTGCATACACCGCGTGCTGCATCATCCCAAGATCGACTGTCTTCCTGCTCCCAGCCAGTCTCAGCTCCCAGCTGACCTTGTTTTTACTCAATTCTCTACATTCCCACAATCACGAGTTAACCAATGAATGGAGTCTCAGCTTCCATCGCACATGCCTCCTGATCAACTGCCTCCAGATTGACCGCCTTCAGATCAATTGCTTCCACATCAACCGCCTCCCAGTACTCTTTCAGTCATGTTCGATCCTGCCCTCCAAGTGTATCTCCCAACACGCTCAATTACGGCTTCCAAGTGTATCTCTGAGTTACCTCGATCTCGGCCTCCAAGTGCATCTCCAAATTTGCTTGATTACGGCCTCCAAACTCGCTCGATCGCTGCCTCCAAGTGCATCTCCAATCTCGCTTGTTCACGGCCTCCAAACTGCTTGATCGCGGCCTCCAAGTTCGCACGATCATGGCCTCCAGGTACATATCTCCAAACTCGCTTGATCACGGACTCCAAGTGCATTGGCACCAAACTCGCTCGATCACTTCAAGGAGCAATGGTGGGTGTACGGAGGTTCAGCTGAAATGGAGGTGGACAGAGTGACTGGGAGTATATATTCGGCAGACCACCAAGTACATAGACATCATCTCATTTCCATCTCATCCTTCCATACAATGAAAATACACACTCTATCATTCCCAACGTTTAGTCTCACTCGCTCTGTCTGAGATTTCGTGGATCCGCGCAATTGCATGGATCCTCCATGCTGGGTAGTATCATATCTTCTGACCCGATTTCTATGCTCCTTGATTCAGAACCGCTATTTCTCAAAAATTCCATCTGGATCCTCAATGGGAGTGTCCAGATGCTCCTCCAATTATGCTCGAGTACCATCTGTGGCCAGATTGGCTGTATGTATATATATAGAGAGACTTAAATAATGTATGCCATATTATGATATAACAAAGACAAATCTGATAAAACAAATGCCTTGTGGTTATGTAAGAACCACTGCTGTAACAATACGGCATCAAGTCTTCCACAGAAGATGCGCAGCGGTCTCGGCTGCTCTCGAAGTCTTCCGCAGAGCTGCGCTGCAGTCTCAGCTTCTCTCCAAGTCTCCTGCAGATCTGCATAGAGGTCGTAGGAGCTCCGAAATTTGACTATTCTATAAGTCAAATCTCGTAGAATCCTGAATGCACCTCCATAACTGCAGGTGCTTCCAGGAGCACCTGAGAATTCTCTTGCAGAGTCTGAGAGCACTTTGCTTAGCTCTAGGGGAGTCTGGGAGCATCTAGAAGTACTTAGAAGCACTGGGGAGGTCGCCCGGAGTGTCTGGGAGGATTGTGTGTTCCTTCCGGACTGATTTACATTTTGCTGATGGACTGATCGATCTTCGGTAGAAACTGATCGGATCTCTTGAAGCACTCCCTGACACAATGATTAAAACTCACATCTTCTCCACTATGCCAAAGGAATTCGAACGACCATCTTGATACTCGAGCAACAAATTCCAGTCCCAACAGCTCAGTAGTTTATGGACTGTCTACGAGAGGCCGCTAATCGAACCGAGCTCACCGAGGAGATTGGAGACGAGTCAACTGGATCTGTTCTCTACAGTCACCACGGTGGACATGGCAAGCGCGGAGGAAGAGGAAATGAACGATGGCGTGGAGGGGGAAATTTCCACAGAGACCGCCAAGGAAACAAAGACGACGATGAAGAATACGGCTGCACTCACTGCAAAATGAACAATCATATTACCACTGCCTGTGGCATTCTCAAACGACTGAAAAGCCGAAGTGGAGGCTGTTACTGGAAGAAGGGCGAGGAAGTGCTCTGCTTCCACTGCTGAAAACCTGGCCATACGAGAGCCAAATGCAAAAGCCACCAACAAGGTCTCGAGGCCCAAAGGAAGGTCAACAAACGAAGCACTAAAGACTCGATGGCAGAATCACACATGGCACTGACACAGCATGGAATGACGGCTGGCGATTGAGATCTATGTTGACTATCAAACACCAGGCACGCCACACATACATCATCGACTTCTACATCTCCAACGTGGGTGGTAGACTTAGGAGCTACTCACAACATGTGCAACAATAGAAGCCTCTTCATTTCATACAAAAGATTGCCTTCCCTGATCACTATAAAACTTGGAGACGATTCAACAGTAACTGCCCTATATCACAGACTGGCCAATATCACACGAGACGTGCAATTGAATGCTGTCTATACTCCGACTTTTCAACTATCTTTGCTATCATTTAGCTAACTCGAACATGCAGGATACTCAACACCCTTTCAACGTGGTAATTGCTTCATATCAGCCAATACAAAATCGACCCCTTCTATTACCATGAACCGCATTGGAGATCTCTATATTCTCCGATCACCACACGCTCTTACCTCCGAAGCCGTATGAACCCACGCTCAGGTGGCCCTCCAGTCAAAAGCCACAACCTGCTCTCGTAAGGAGGGTAAGACACGATCGCAGACGAATTGGAATCCAACTCCAGCATCCACGATCACTGCAAGACTGTGGAACCGAGGATTAGTCCATCTCCATCCTGCGGCGATGCGATCTCAATTTGACGGACTCAAAGACCTCGACAAAGCCACCGAAATATGTGAGGTTTGCTTACACGCCAAGCACAAGCAAAAGTTTATTCGAACTCATGTCAAAAGGGTTACTAAACCATTCGAGCTCGTTCACTCTGATACCTGTGGTCCCTTCTCTGTCCCGACTAAGGCAGGCCATCTACCCTACATTATCTTGGTCGATGACTACATATGATGGACAACAGTTTACTTACTCACTGACAAGAAGAAGGAGACCAGCATTGCAGCGTATCAACACTACGAAGTTAAGGTCGACACAAGGGGCTACAGTATCAAACATTCTCCATGCGATAATGGCAGGGGAGAATATGACAATAAGCTCTTCCAAGGGCTACTGGCAGCACGTGGCACAGCACTTGAGTTCTATCCTCCATCCGCCCATCATAACAATGGAGTTGCGGAGAGAATGATTTGCACAATCACAGAAAGGGCAAGATCAATGATACTGGATTCTCAGGCACCACTCGAGTTTTGGGGGGAAGCAGTGAAGACAGCTGTATATCTCCATCAGGGCATGCCCAACAAGGGGCTCACAAGAAGAGATGATCGCAATGTCTTCAAGGCCCCATACGATACGCCATACAAGATGCTGCATTCTTAGGGCAAGCCTGAATTTGACACACATCTCGATGACCCGACAAGCGAGGGATTCGATTATAATGCTCCGCTCCACCATCAATGCCGATTCGGATGCTACACTAGCAGACTGATCCCTGAAATGCAGAGTACCGAACGGAAGCTGGGAGAGCAGTCTAAAGCCTGCATGATGGTTGGCTACGTGCATGACTCCACCACGTTATGGAGCATCTGGGACCCAGAGCATCAAACAGTAAAGGCTCAATCGGGTGTTATATTTGATGAAGAAAGGACTGCCTACACACTGTGCCCGCAATGACTAGAACTCAAGCAGGGTGTACACAATAGCGAGCGAGAAGAGACAACCGAAATCGACATATTCGGTCTACCGCAAGACGAATCACATCTTGAGGGTATAGATACCAACGGAACGCATGAGAGCATGGCTCACGGCCGCACTCAGGATACGAGTGGAACGGGTGAAACCATGTCTCACGGCCGTACTGAAGTTGCGCACCTGACAGTTGGAGGGAATCCTGCCGCAGCCGGAGCAAATTCCGATCTTCCATGAACTGGGCACAGTACAAATGGGCATGGAGATCGAAGTCCACATGCTTCAGGTTTGAACAATGGCCACACTCACACACACATGGCTCCTGACGAGGACGCCCACATACACACAGACAAAGGACACAGCAGTCACTGTCCAACCATCGAATGTGATCAAGCCCCATCAAGAGACGAGGTCATCACCCGAAGACAATTGCGACGATCTGTCGCGGCTACTACTAAAAGATCAAACATAGCCCCAGTACTGACAGACAGAGTCAAAAGAAGCAGAGCGCAGGTAAACGTCTCTGAACTGATACATAATGCACTAGCCTCGACTACAACTGATGGCGATCTGATCTCATACGAGGAAGCGATGCTTAGCCCACTCACGAAACAATGGCAAGCCGCGATCATGGATGAGAACAACTCTATCATACGAAACGAGACCTTCTCACCAGTCAACTTACAAGAACTACGAAACGATTTCGGAGAAAGGCCAATCGGATCGAAATGGGATTTCAAAACTACACGAAATCCTGACGGCTCAACGCAGTACAATGCCAGGCTAGTAATCAAAGGATATGAACAAATGAACTATGGAGAAACATATGCACCAGTTGGCCAACTCACTACGTTTCGACTGCTAATAAGCATCGCAGCGTGAAACAACTGGAACATCGATCATCTTGACGTGGTCACTGCATTCCTTAACCCTGACGTCGACGACGATGCCCTGCTCATGGAGCTACCAGAGGGCTGGCCCCACATCGAGGGTCATATGGATGACCGCCCCGACACCGGGAAAAATGACCTTACGCAACGCGTAACTCATAGAGAAGCTGTTTTTGGGACGGTAATTCATAGCATATTTGACGCGTGGGACTATGAGGTCCTATGGACCTACGTGTTGAGTTGATTACTATGATACGCATGCGATTTTGTGCGCTGTATACCATACATCGCGCTGCACATACTATACATCACGCTGCATACAGCAAACTTGAAAGCAAGCTGCCAGATGCACTTCATTGCATGCTCCCAAGTACGCTCTGAAGTACACACCTGATTGCACTCAATTGCACCAGCCTGCCTAACTATACGCTCCCAATTGCTCTCGATGGCACACTCCCAGCCTGCTTGACTTACACACTCAAGTAAGCTCTCAAAATGCTCCCAAGTACACTCCGAGTATGCTCCCAAGTACACTCCCGGGCATGCTCTCAAGGACCTCCCAATTGCACTCGATGGCACACTCCCAGCCTGCTTGACTGTACGCTCCGAAGTAAGCTCTCAAGACGTGCCAAGTACACTGCGAGTACGCTCTCAAGTTCACTCCCGGGCATGCTCTCCAGCACGCTCCGAATTGCACTCGATGGTACACTCCCAGCCTACGTGAATGACCGCTCCCAAGTAAGCTCTCAACACGCTCTCAAGCACACTCCCGAGCACGCTCTCAAGTACACTCCCAAGTACGGTCTCAAGTACACCCAATTGCACTCGATGGCACACTCCCAGCCTACTTGGCTCTACGCTCCCAAGTACACTCGCAAGAGGGAATCTCACTTGACTATATGCTCCCATGTATGCTCCTGCATGCATGATCCAGAGACTTGCTGAGTTGCAGATACCAGGCACCGGGAGGCGTGAGGCTGGTGGCGCATGGCGGGCAGTGTTTGGCGGGTGGCGGGCGGCGTGTGGCGTGTGGCATGTGGCAGGTGGCAGGCGGTGTATGTAGGCCGAAATCATGAGTCGGTTGATATGGTAGTCTGAACCTTATCTTTAGCGCGGCCACCATGACAAGATCTCACGATGCCTCAAGGTCATGGTGTTGAAAATTGCAGCCCTAGATTCTGCAGGAGAGGTAGACAATTGAATCTCGGGGAGAGCAGATCTCCGACTCAGTATTCTCAGCGGAATCTGCAGCCAGTTTCCCGTCGATTTTGGGTGTATGTGTGCGCATTCGGTATGGGGCTGATGGTCATGATGGTGATGGCCATGATGGTGAAGGTGATGGTGATGGTGATGGTGATGGTGATGGTGATGGTGGTGGTGACGGTGATGGTACCAAGAGCACTCAGCCAAGTAGGTTGGTGGGCTACGTCAACGTCAAAGTCAAAGCTTTAACAGACTTAAAGCCTTCTATTGGCCAAAGCTTCCACAAACTCAGAGTTTTCCATCGGCCAAAATCTTCCCTTGGAAAACTCTACTCCTCCCGAATATGCTCCTGCATGGTCGATCCAGAGACTTGTTGAGTTGCAGACGCCAGGCACTGGGAGGCGTGACGCAGGTGGCGTGTGGCGAGCTGTGTTGGGTGGGTGGCATGTGGCATGTGGCAGGTGGTGGGTAGCGTGTGGCGGGCGGCCGAAATCTTAACGTAGGTCGATATCTGAGTCCAAACCTTATCTTTAGCGCGGCTACTTAGACGAGATCTCACAATGCCTCACAGCCATGGTGTTGACAATTGCAGCCCTAGATTCTGCAGGAAAGGTAGATAATTGGATCTTGGGGAGAGCAGATCTCCGACTCAGATTTTCCAGCGGAATCTGCTGCCCGCTTCCCATCGATTGTGGGCGTATGTGTGTTTATTCGGTCTGGGGCTGATGGAGATGATGGCGATGGGGATGGTGATGATGATGATAGCGATGGTGATGGTGTTGGTGATGGTGTTGGTGATGGTGATTACAGTACTAGAAGCACTTAGAGAAGTAGGTTGGCTATGTCAACATCAGCATCGAAGCTTCCACAGACTTGGAGCCTTCTATTAGCCAAAGCTTCCACAAACTCAGGGTTTTCCATCGGCCAAAAGCTTCCCGTGGAAAACTCTACTCCTCCCGATGCAAAGCTCTTTTAAGAAGGCTATCAAGCAGGCTTACAAAGAGGCTTTCAAGCAGGCTCTTACGCAGGCTCCCAAGCAGGCTCTTAAGCAGGCTCTTAAGCAGGCTCTCAAGCAGGCTCTCAAGCGGACTCTCAGCGATAGTGTACAGTACCGGTATAGCAGCGAATACTGCAGGCAGTAAAGACTAGTATAGGTCCATCTCAGGCCGACAGCTGTATATAGTTCCATAGGCCCAGGCGCACTTCTCTATGAATCGACTATAGATGACCAGAAGCTGCGCGGCGCGCAGGGGTCCACGGGAAGCTTGGTATGAGCTGCGCGTGTGCGTGTGTATGCGTAGCACAGTCTATAGTTGATTTGCCCTGTTGCCGATGAAGGGGGAAGACTCGGGAGTATGAGTCGTCCGGCTACGAAAAGCACTCTAGGCCTTAAGCAGGCGCCACATCTCTGGTACCGGCGTATTAACACTTTTCTCCTATCCCTAGATTTTGTCCAATCAGAGGCTGATCTAAATCTCTATGTACGAAACAAGAGCGGTATTCTCCTACTCCTCTACGTTGATGATGTGCTCTTGACCTCATCAGCAAAAAACATCTCCGTCCGGGCGGAATGGCTCCGTCAGAGTGGATGCGCTCCGTCAGAGCCGTCAGAGACACCCCGGTGGCGGATTACTCCGCGCCCGGCGTCAATACCACGCGTCGCGT
>Ga0307512_10006550_pt1 | contig 11769 bp, 10 predicted proteins | sample 14_EM_MG_FD_200267 | JGI IMG/M metagenome (GOLD analysis project Ga0307512, IMG submission 200267) | Populus trichocarpa ectomycorrhiza microbial communities from riparian zone in the Pacific Northwest, United States - 14_EM | ecosystem: Host-associated > Plants > Roots > Unclassified | place... | reverse complement strand
TGGCATGGGGTCAAAAGTAGGCCATCCTGGCGCAGTCCTACCGCTCACCTCCGGGGAGTCAGCTCCGGTACACAAAATGCCCGTAGTGTGAATACCATTTATTTGCTGTTTGTATGCCGGGTGAGAGAGATCGGTGTTGGAATTTCTCGTTCGAGTGACACCTTATTTCATTATGGCTTCCTCACCCACCTATTCACCGTCCTTCAGTCAGACGGGCTTGGTGATTGCTTGTGGCTGGGTAAAATCTCGATTCCATTTAAGACCGTGTATTTGCGACCCGCGACCCGTGTTTCTCTCGTAACCTATGGCTACATGACTGATCTCGGCTTAGCCAAGAACGCGCCAAGGTTAATGATGTCTAGAGTTAAACTGAACTTGAGTCTTGTCATCAGTGTCAGCCTCTATCGTAGACGTACTTTTTTTTTTAGCTGTCCAGAGCCAGAGGGGTTAGTGATCAGCCCCGTCACTCGGACCAATCAAGTCCTTTGCGAGGGCTGGAGGTAGGCCGTCACAGTGAGCCATCACAACATGGGTCATCACCTTGCAGTGATCGGTTAATACGTGATAAAGGTCTCCGCAGACGCGACCGATAACCAATACCACCTTCCTGTAAAAATAAAGAAAGAAAAAGAAAACTTTACGGGGGGTCACATCTACGATACTGTACCCCTACCCCCATTTCGGCATTCCACCAGAGACTGAAAGTTGAGTTTGTCACGCCTTTGTCACGCTGACTCTCCATTACTGCGAAATTGCATGACAGTGCATGATGAATTGTAACCGCCGAAATGCGGGTGAGTGTGAAGTGGAGGTGTATGCAACAAGGTTGTAAGAAACACACCAAACTACGGACTAACCCGGGCCAAGGCTGCGCCGACAAATAACGGGATACGGACCGGTGCATCCGAATTAGTTTTAGTACGACTTGCGACTTGGCGTTCGCCGCTCCGCCTGTTGTACTGCTGTACAGTGAGTGTACAGGCCGGCCGCCGCGCAGCACCTCGAGGCTCGAGTTCGGATCTCAATACTCGAAGATCACGCCTTTCGCGTATCACCATATAATCACCCCCTCGAGGCAGCGGACTATCATGATGAACGCCTCCATCAGAAGCGGTCCCTGCTTCTTACGCTAGTCTCACAGCCATATTACTAGTGGTTCAATTCGGCTAATGGCCCTGTGCTGTGGTGAAAACCCTGACAGATGCCTGCGTTGTACTAGTAACGCCAATACAGCACATACTGTAACGCGTTCACGAATATCCGCACTACATTACACGACGTCATCGCACCCTCCAATCAATACACGGACCCTACCCGTCCGATCACTCGTCGCCATAAGCGAGCCAGACTAAAGGAATGATCATCACAGGAAGCAAAAGAGGAAGGGATCAGCGCAGTACGGCAGCTCATTGCGACAGATGCAGGGACAGGATGGGTGGGAGAGAGGGAGGGAGGGAGGAAGATACAACTGATACAACTGCTTACATTCATCTTGGCACGGAACTTTCAACGCCCCGCCTACTTACAAGTGTAGATACGTATACGTATCCGAGTCGTATTCCTAAGATGCACCACCGCCAGCGCGCTTCGTACGCCATCCACTGCCCCCACCACCGAGCACACCGCCACCGAAGCCGGAAAATGCCCCTCCTGGGCCAGTGCTGCCAGCTCCGGGTCCTTCGCCTGGACCAGTGACTGGGCTGGCTCCTCCTTTGGTGGGGTGAAATGAGGGTCGGAACGACGACTGAGGGACGGCCTGTATCGAAAGGAACTTGTTTGGCAGTGGACGATCCTCCGTATTGTACTAAAGAGAAAATCAGGATGGGATCCGGGGAGAACAACGGTGCGCTGAGAGTCGAGAGCTTACCTGGAATTCGAGCCCGATCCCGTCTGCCTCAGATACGTCGAGTAGCTTGACGAGCTTGCGCCCAATACCGTTGACCTTTTCGACGTCGTCCTTCGAGCGTGTCCAGACCTGAATGCGGTCGACCTTGGAGCGCAAGCTGACGACCGCGCCGCAGATCTCGTCGCCCTCGTCGAGTTCCTCGCCGACGAGCGCCATTGTGAGCCACTGCCAGCACTGGTCGAGCAGACCCGGGTTGTTCTTCATCGTCAGCACCCACTTGCCGCCGTTCGCGTTCGCCTCATCCTCCCACATCGGCTTGATGCCCGACTTGAACAGGTGGTAGTTCGAGTTGCGCTCCAGCTTGGACGGCGGCTTGAGCCAGTTGAAGTATCGGCAATATGACTCGACCGTGTCGAACTCGCCCACGGTCGTGAGGCCCGCTTCGTAGGCACCCGAGTCGGCTGGCGCCGGATACGAGGCATCTGTGGCCGACATTGGCGTGTATGGTACTTTTGTCTTGGTGTCATGGTAGATCGTCCTTCATTTAAAGTATGAGAGAGAAATGTCATCTCGGAGGGTTTCTCAAAAACAAGGATAAGGAAACGCACCATGCATGCTGCAACGGATGTTCGGGTGGCTTGGTCATCACTCCCGGTGTCTGTGGATCCTCGATGGGTTCCGCTTCGGGTGGCACCGCCGTGCCATCGACGCTGAGGGTGCGCGTGCGCGCATAGCGTGCTGTGATCGCATCGAGCGTCGGGATGTTCTTGAAGCCCTTGGTCTTCTTGACGAGCTTATCGAGTCCGGCGGTCTCCTGCGCGAGCCTCTCCACCTTCTCGGCGGTGAGGGGCTCGCCGGGGCCTGCCGTGGTCATCGCATCGCCGTTGACGGAGCCGTTGGTCGAGTTTGGCGGCGAGGTCGAGAGGGCGGCGGGCGAGGTCGAGCGCGTCACGGGGGCGTTCACCGCGACCGAGTCGGCGATGGACGTCGCGGTCGAGAGGGACGTCTGCGAGCCCGTGCGGAGGAGAGAGGCGGCCAGGCGTGGGCGGGTCGAAGGGTTGGATGGGGGTGGGGTGTTGGCGCCCATGCGAGCGGCGAGCTGGTTGAGCGAGGGAAGACGACCGCTCGAAGAAGGGGGTCGCTCTGCTTTTGAGAGTTCGAGACCAGGTTGTGAGGCGGTGGACGAGTTTGCGCTCATGGCGGGGGTCGTTCGTAGTGGCGGCAGCTCGCAAGGGTGAACCGAAATATGGGCGTCATCGTTATCTTATTATGTCGTCCCAAAAAGGGCTATGCCATCTCCCAACAACTCTACTCCTCGAACATCCCCATGAACAATGACTCCATCGCTTGGGAAACACCAGCAGTCAATTTCATCACAGAAAAACAAGTCGGGTTTTCAGTTGGATCAGTACTGCAGCCACCGTGTCATGAGAGAGCACCTCGCTGGAGTAACGGATGGGAAGGACAATGCGGGGAAAATTATGGTCTAATGTACTTATAAAGGTATCGTACATTGATCAAATTGCTGTCACGGATCTTCAGGACGTGGTCCAAACACATGTAGGCGTCTTTAAACGCCTGTCCTCGCTGGTAAGACAAACCGTCGGCATTGCTATTTCTACATAGTTGGCCATGCGCAGTCCCCCCAAGCAATTTTGCCATGATATCCACAACACGAACCCATCTTCTTTCCCTGGTTGCTAGAGCACCTCGAGCCTGCGTGATGATGAAAGCTACAACAATTTCCCCACTGTCTCCCTCTTATCACTGGTCGTACAACGCTTCAACGTACACATACACATGTTGCAGGCTCTGCAATGATGCCACATTCATGCGTAGTACCTGGCAGCACTACAATGCCTTGGCTACCGACGAAGGCGACACCTCTAGTTTAGGTCTACATGTTCCACCAGGTGTCGAACAGGGGTTTCTCCAGTTCCTTCGGTGGCCATAGTAGCATCTCCAGCCCGCAGCGGTCCTGACCCCACGGTGGTTGTCAAATATTCGGACCCAACCACTGGGGGTGTTTTTTTTTCGATTCTATTCACTAATCCTCGCTGCGAGCATGTCCGATGGGACAGCGTGGCCACCTGTCTGCAGGGCGAAAATCATCTATGTGTACATCGGCTACCATTTTCGCTATTCTAAACAGTAAGTCCTTCACGATAGCGGCGGAGACATTCTATGATAACATTTCATTTCCCTTCCAATCAAGGCTAGCTCCTTCCCTGAAGTCAGGAAGCTCTCGTAAACGGGATTCGTGACACGGCTCGTCTTGTCAGTGCCGTCAGAACTTGAGGAGCCACATGCTCCACGCGATGAACACGACCGGCACAACACTTACCATCTCTCCCAGAGCTGCGTACTCGGGAGCTATGCGTATCTTGACGAAGGCCCCGGCCGCGAATAGCACTGCGACAAGGTTGTAAACGACGGCCCATACGAAGTTGAGATACATCCGAAACGCGGCGCCACGCGATAGACGAAACAGCGCTGACAACGCACGCGCGAGGTCAGGTGCGAGGAAAACGACGTCCGCCGCACTTCGAGCGATGTCCGTCCCGCTGCTCATCGCAACACTGATGTCCGCGGCGGCAAGAGCTGGCGTGTCGTTTGTCCCGTCTCCAATGAACATCACACGCGCGCCAGTAGCTTGGAGAGCACGAATATAGGCGACCTTCTCCGCCGGTAGGCAACCGCCGACGGCGCGCTCGTTTGGAATACCCAACCGCTTCGCGAGGTCGCCAACCACGGGTCGCGCGTCGCCGGAGACAATATGGACCTGGACCCCCTGATGTCCGAGAATCTCAACCGCGGCCGCGGCACTTGCGCGTGAACCGTCGGCTAGTCCGAAAAATGCAACCACCTTCGAGTCGATGGTCACGGCGAACATGGTCAGGGCCTTCTGCATCATGAGCGAGTAATGCGGCTCTGTCTGTAGACCGAGCCAGATTGGGTTCCCACCGCGGACAAGCACGTCATTGACTGTCATTTCGAGGCCTTTGCCAGGGAATGCCTGTACTTGACCCGTGAGTGACACCCCAGATATGTCTGTGTTTGGGTAAGTCACGTGTAGGTACTTGGTTACGGCATGAGCAACAGGATGCAAGTCTTGAGATACAAGTGCCAAAATTGTGCCTATGGTGTCTTCGTCCATGATGTATGCTTCAACGACGCCCATCTGTCCGAGCGTCAACGTGCCAGTCTTGTCAAACACGACGACAGTGGCGTTTTTGGCATTCTGAACCGCAATTGCGGTCTTTAGGCCGCGTTAGAAACATAGCAAATTGGGTGCATGCGCGTGGAAGCCTACCTTGAACAACACGCCCTCCCTAATCCCAACAGCACCAGCAATGATGATAACCATAGGGACGCACAGCACGACCGCGCACGGGCACGATACAATAAGCACAGAGATCGAATATCGCAGCGCTGCCAAGCTTGCTTTGCCGAAGTGCTCCCCACGAACATGCAGCCCGACGATCATCCATATGACAAAAGTGATCGCGGCCAAGGCCAGAATGATTGGGGCAAGCAAGGAGGCTGCGCGATCCGCGATGTCTTGTACCGGAAGACGTGTTTCTTGCAGGCGTGTCACGAGTGAGGCGAACTCAGCAAGGGTATTCTCCGCGGGTACTCGGGAGACCTCCATATCAATGGAACAGGTCATGTTCCGGGTGCCAGCCGTGAGAAGGGACCCAGGCGCCTTGTCGACGGGTAGACTCTCGCCGGTGAGAGCGGACTCGTCAACCTGAGTCAACCCTCGTAACACAATGCCATCGGTAGGGATAAGCGCGTCTGATGAAACACGTAGGACGTCGTAGGGTTGTATGAGATCCACGTGAGTGACCGCGATCGTGGTGCCGTCCTCCGAGACCATTTGTACGAAGTCTGGCTGCAGCGAACCCAGATTATCGAGGACCGATGTTGCGCGTCGGCGTGAATATGCCGAAATGAGATATCCGAGGGTGATTAGCGTCAACAATAGCGTCGGCGTTTCAAAGAATGGCGTGCTGAATTCGTGGCCCGCTACCTGCATGATGTACGCGACGAGGGAGAAGACATACGCAATCGTGGAGGAGAAAGCGATGAGTACATCCATGTCGATCACGTGTTGCAAGACAAGAGTGTAGAACGCGGAGGAATACAAGGGCGCCGCGACGTAAACTTGGATACACGTCGCGAGAAAGAGGGAGATCGCGCCATATATGATCGGATGAGGTGGTAATGGCGCCCAGGAAAAGACAACCACGGGGATGCTGAGAACGGCAGAAATAAGGGTGCGGCGAAGGAGTGAAGTGATATCTTGGGCAGCTTGCGTAGTGGTTAGCCTTGGAGAAGGAAGGAAAGAGCCACCCAAAGGGACGAAAATGTCCAAGACGGAGCGGGGCTGAATTAGGGCGGCATCGTATTGGACATCAAGGACTACACCGGATTCGGCGCGCGATGTCTTGAGGATCACCACGCTCGGAGGGAGGACAGGATACTCGGGAGGAAGTCCAGCATTGGTCTGGAACTTGATGCGAAGCACTCTATATTTTCCCTCCAGTTGAGGTTCGTCATCGACCGAGCAAGTAAAGCCGGACAGTCTTGTGGCTCGTTTTGCTATCTTGGAAGGGGAGATAAGGCTCTCTTTGTATGTCAGAGAGGCTCGACCAGTGAAGACATTGACATTGACGTCTTGAACTGACGGAAGTGATAGAAACACTTTTGTGAGCTTTACTGCACACGAAGGGCAGTCCATCCCGTCAACCGTCAAGAGCAGAGTCTGGATGCGATCATCACCCTGTTTGGCGGCAACTTCAGTGGCAATTTGTCGATGATCTTTCTTAGGTACAGGGCAGCAACGGCATGGAGGCTGTGTTGTCGATTTGTTTTGGGTCTTTGCCTCTGGTTGGGGATTGCCTGTGCGGGAACGGGGATCTGTGGCCCCGAAGAAGCGTCCGAAGATACTTTCTGAACAACATATTGCATTTCGAATCTTCGCCAGACGGCGACGACATTTGCAATGATAATCACCAGGGCCATCACCTGATCGTGTTGGGTACGTTAGACAAATAAACAAAAAAGGTGACGTTTCGGTGTACGCGCCATCAACTCCAGCAGAGACAACTATATTGTCTTCAGTTTCGGCAGTTAGCCTGACGGGATCAACAGGACATGCTTGACAGCATCCCGAACGGTTCTTCGGGACACATTCAGAGCAGTTATCACCGTTCTTGGCCAATGAATGAGCATCGGAGTCATTTTGTCCACATTCGGAATGGCTTCTCGAAGAAGCACAATCGGAGCAGCAATCGTCTTGTACACCTGAAGAACGAGCACGTGAGTTATTTTTGGCACCTGAATGCTGGCACAACGGAAGCTCCTCTTACCTCTGTCGCATTCAACACTCGGTGTGTCAAGATTGCAAGATGGATTGGGCCCTGGACAACATCCATCTTCGCAGTTGGGCTCGGGTGCATCACTGCCACCCTGGCAACAAGGATCTAAAAGACGGGACACGCGATGAGAAGGGGAGCACTGAAAGCAGCGACGATCTGAAGCGGCATACCCTGCGCAAGGTCGAGACAACTTGAAGTAGGACCGCAACAGCTGGAAGGCGATCCGGGTGTTGACCTCTGGCATCCAACTCGATGGTTTGAGACGCATTCACCATCAGTACGCCGTATGGTGCTATGTTGAAGGTCGCATTCCTGCGGTATTTGACAACATGGGTCCGCTTGCCACCGTGTATCACGAACTTGATTGGGTTCTGCAGCAGAAGTGGGCGTCGCGCACACGGCGGGATCCGGAGAAGATCCTTGAGCATATGTGTGTTCTGGCATGGGCAGGGAATAATATTGGTGGGATCGTGGAACACATTGGAAGCAAGTAGAGTGCAATGGGGCTTATAAGAATTCAAGGGCGGAACATAGTCGGGGATCCGACCCTGCCGTTTTCTACTGTGTTGTGTTGGATCACGTAACTCACCCTGTGATAAATGACATGTCATGAGTAAACCATAGCTAACTGGGGCTCAAGCTTGTACATATAGGTTCGATACCTTCTTGGCTAGCTGTGTTCATTTTTGTTGTAGTAAAGATTTGTGTGGTTTCAAGATATTCACACTTTCCTGAGAAGTGCGAAATTACAACAAAACCACTTCAGGCGGGTGTAAAAATAAGAGTAAATAAAGCTTGGCGGTTACAGTAAAACATCCGACCCAACAGAAATAAATCCCTCAGAATTTCTTCGGAATCCATTCAAATACAAATACCAAAGCTATTCACTTCAGCAAATTTTGTTGAGGAAGCTTGTGCACGTTATTGAGAAATATGGCCCATTGCCTGTTACCTGATCTGATCTTGGTCCGTAACACTTTACGTGTCGCCTCTCCCCCTCGGGCTTCTGGAATTTTATTTAGAATGGCTAACCTAGGAACCGACCCAAAGTTAAAGTTAAGGGATACCACCTCAATACAAAAAACAAAAAACGTGGGTGTCACGGGTTGCTGATGCAACTCCAATTTTGTGTTAATCCGATTGCGGCGGGGCGCCAGGTCAACCGGTCAGGTCCTCCATTGGGTTAGGTTATCTTGGCACGGTTTACTCATACTAACTTCCCTGTGTTCACTATCCTTCACTGCCTCGTTGCACTTGCTGACATCCTTGTGAGGATGTCATCCCTCGTCAATCCTGCTGTGGTGATACTTTGCGGCACTTGTCGTACCCATTGATCATAAATACGTCGCCCTCGCCTTCTCACGACAGCAGCTGATGGGACCTAAGTACGTTCCACCATCACACTTTCCTTCCAATTCTAACTCTCAGATCTCTGACCCATCGCAGTCAGACTCCATAGACATTTCAACCTCGCGATCGGTTGCATAGGCATGGCCGCCGTCGTCTCGCTGTCTGGGCATGATCCTCCAGGCGGTCCACGGTGCACCTCGGGCTCGGCTTGTCTGCCATTCTGGGGGCCGTCGTCGTCACTCATCGAGACCACCGTGCCAGCGTCTTACAGTATTGATATTGTATCCATGTTGCTCACACACAAGCCCTAAGGCATGAAGCCCACATCAGGTCTGCGAAAATCTGCTGTTATGCTCACCCTCATCCTAGCTCACGTCCCATGTGCACAACTTGTCTCCCTCATCTACATCTCGTACCACCCCCCCTCCACCTCGTTCCCCTCGCTGCCACCGCAGGAGCAGATCCCACCTTCTTGCGCACGGTGAACCCTTCCAACTCCTTCGGCCACGCACTGTGCTCATGCTCCTCCTATGAGAGCCCGCCTGTTGCAACGCTGCTCGAAAACATACCCCCTGGAAAGGATTATGTCTTCCACCATCTCACCTCAATGTCGTTCGTAGACTCCCAATACATCCACTCAAGACTGATGATTCTTCTACAACCCCGAGCTCTGCCACCTCATCACGGTTTTGTTACGGATCAGGCTACTGGTTCTCTGCGGTACTACTCGCAGAATCTGAAAAGTCCTGCTTATCCTCACTTTCTATAAGGGGTAAATTCGGTGTACAAGTCTCGGAGGGTTACGGGCGAGGTCCAATAAATGCTGGAAGCCGCCATCATCGTCTCTGTTATTCTAGGCCTTGTTGAACAGATTGTACACTTGGGCACCGACCGCTCGGGGGATTAGACAGCAGCCCCTTCTGCGAAGGAAATGACAAAAAGGAAATTGGCCCCATGTCGACGCGGGAAGGCACTGGTGACGGGGATCGCGCACGCATCCAAAGGCTCATACGAAAAATGCGCTTCCAAGGATGTTCCATACTATTGTACTCGTGCCCCCCGGTTACTTTGTCACCGTCAAGACTGTTTAGATCTTCCTTGGATCTGGGCTCGGATTCCTTATTACCGTGGTGATTGTCGCGACATTTATTGCCATCTGGTTCACCAAGGCTTCAGACCTCTATAAAAAATCCAAAGAAATCTGGGATGGTAAGACCTCGGCGATATCTAGCGCAGATACATCTCTAATTTCGAGGCATAGGGTCATTCGAGCTTATCGCCTCTCTCTCGGTCTTTGTCATGGGATCACCGTGCTTAAGCTAGATCATGCCAAGACTAAATGGCGGATCAAGCTTCAACAGGCTTTCGAGTGACAACGTGAGACCCATGCATGGCTATTGTACGTGTGTTGATACAGCGCTCGTAGATGTTAGTGGCGCTGCTCGCGCGGGCAAGTGGGCTCTCTATACGCTTCCGTTTGTCGTCGTATTGCGCGAGGGCCTTGAGGCTGTCGTCTTCGTTGGAGGTGTTTCCCTCGGCCAGTTAGCAAGCGCCATCACCGTCGCCGCTATCGTCGGTATTATCTGAGGCCTCATCTGCGGCTTCATGCTCTACACATTCGCCAGCCGATCCAGTAAGTACTGACTCCAACCATGCGGTGCCGTACTGAGCATCCGGCTTTGCCCAGCGCTTTCGGTTTTCCTCATTGTGATAAGGAACTGCTTATCGGCGCCGGTTTGTTCAGCAAGGCCGTCGGAGCCTTTCAGGAGAATGCATTCAACCACCTGTCCGTCCTATCCGCGTTATGCATCTAAATTAGCAGCTGACTCGTCCCGTAGTCTCGGTTCAGACTCCGACGACGCTAGTGGGGATGGCCCTGGTTCGTTCGATGTACGAGGCAGCGTCTGGCACCTCGACTGTTGCAACGCCAACAATTATAAAGATGGTAGTGGCTGGTTGATCTTTGGCGTCATCACCGGATGGACCAACATCGCAACGCGTAAGCCATTTTCCTTAGTCTAGCTTTTCTGCCCTTCCTCACGTTATTTTCATGCAGTTGGGACCGCACTATCCTATGTATTCTACTGGTTGGCTGTCACCGTCACCCTGGCGTTCCTCAGGTGGCGCGAGGGCCGCGTGCGAGTGTTCGGGTTCGAGAGTGCAGCTAGTAAGGCGAGGCGTCTCCGCCAGCCGACAGGAGCACTATTCACGAAAGGTGCCTCCGGCGGACGCCAACATGGGCCAGATATCGGAACTTCCGAAGTGATTTCATCTGCAATGAAACTGACCAGACTTAAAATACTTGCCCAAGTCTTGCCTTACGGGTTGATAAGTTCAGCGTGTGGTAATATAGTTTGGTATATAGTGTTTGTCTGCGGCAAAGAGCGAGGTGTGATGTAAGTCGTGTGCGAGGAGGTCTCATTGATGGAGGAAGACGAGGCAACATGAGGCTCATTCTGAGAAAGTGAGAAACGGGGTTGAAAAGCGAAGCTTATTATCGTATGTATATGCTAGGGGATCACCGGGCGGAGCACAGGAACAGCTAGATCTTATCCTGTACACCCCCTGCAAGTTAACACGAATAGAGCGGTCGCCATGCTCCGCACTGTTGCACAAATACTATAAAAGTGATGGAAGTTGTAGCAGCAAACGAGCGCAGAGGAGTGTGTGCGGGAAGCGAGCTGTATAACGGACGCAGACTCAGTTGGGCACGAAAGCACACACACTGAGGGAGCCGCTACACGACTACAGAAGTATAAATGTAAGGTAAACAAGGGGGTACGAAATGAGGGACTAGACGGAAGCAAAATCAGGGTAGGTACTAAAATCGTTCATGCAGACTGTCTCTGTCAAGCACTAGCGCGATCGGACGCGCGCTGTATTCTATGTCAAAGGTATGAATGGTATGTACAGGTTCTAATCTGCGTGATGCACCGTGACATGTGGCCCGACCGCCGCCGCCACTTCCGCGACACGCACGGCACTTCAACATATCATACCCATCGCATATCTGGGTACGTGATAGTGATATATATTTATGTGTCCTGCTATGTAAAGCGTGCATGCAAGTATGGTATGAATGCAACCACCACAGCAAAGGAAGTGACGACAGATGGGCGATATACCCGAGTGCCCTCCAATCCCTGGCCTCCATCCCTTCCCGACCACGCTCTCACCACTCTCCCGCGA
>Ga0307512_10006549_pt1 | contig 11769 bp, 8 predicted proteins | sample 14_EM_MG_FD_200267 | JGI IMG/M metagenome (GOLD analysis project Ga0307512, IMG submission 200267) | Populus trichocarpa ectomycorrhiza microbial communities from riparian zone in the Pacific Northwest, United States - 14_EM | ecosystem: Host-associated > Plants > Roots > Unclassified | place... | reverse complement strand
CTGCTTGTACAGATTTGTAACGCATGCGTCGGTGACGCTCGTTTGCCCCCAGCTTGGCTGGCTTTGTACCTTCGTCGGAGCACATCTTTTTGACTATTCCTTTCCTTTTTTCGGATATGCGGGGTATTGACTCATCCCGCAACGGCACTGGTTGATTACCCAGTGTGCCAATGTTGAAACTGTCGAGCAGGCCATATACCTCGATCAATCGATGTTAACTACTGTACATTTGTTGTTTAACACAAAAATGAAACTCTGGTAGGCTCGCAAATTTAGAGAGAAGCTGGAAAGATCTCGGAAGGGGGCTCCTTGAACTGCGACCACCACCAGGCGCGGTTTTCCCACGGTTGAAAACCGGGAAGGAGGGGTGTAGCCCACAGGTACAAATGCCCCCCACGCAACTCTTGTAAACTTTGGAACACCACCAAAAACGCACCCATGTATTGCCCAATACCAGAGATAATACACCTTGCTCAATAGAAACACGTAAGACAACGGAGGGAACAGAACCATAAGGTGAAACTACCAAATGACACATGTACGAACAAAACACCCCGAACGAGCCACCCAACAAGACACAACCACCCCAAGCAAAACAGAGAACACAGCGGTATAGGGAAAGAAAACGAGACAGTTAACATGAATGGGACACAAGCAAAGGCACGAATACAACCAGAGACGTCAGCACAAACCGATCCTCCAAGGCCCATCATGACTACTCCAGATCATCCTATCTGAATCGGCATACCTCATATGGGTCCTAAGGTGTGAACGGGTCATCCAAGACAAACCCCTCCACGATGAGGAAATCAGAGTGAGATGGCTGCGCACAATCAACGAATGACTCACCATTGATAAGGTAACCGCGACGAAAATTGTAAGATCAAGCAAATTCACGAAACTAGTGGAGGAAACATGGGAACCAGTATTACAGAAAGAGATAGAAACTCCCGCAAACTGGATTCACTGCAGTGAGGTTTTAGTGGGTAGGACTGCATGATGAGCACGCCTGCTGGGCGTGCTGAATGTCGTGCTTTGAGTCCCACACTACCCCTAACCCAGGGGTGTGCGTAACAGCATTTTTCCTCACACCCAGACCTCGGTCCGGCTATAGCGTGATAACTGGGACTGGTCAATCCTCTCGCCGCTTATCAATTATCTCTGGGATTGCTCTAGTATTATTGCACATTGCACATAAATACACAGACACCCGGAGGTAAAGCACTTTCAAAAAAAAAAAAAAAAAAAAAAGAAGGTGCGCATGCGCTTCTAGTCCTCCACTGAGCCGGTCACCCGTGAGAACTGGTCCCGCGAACGTGTTTCTGACGTGTGCGATGTGGTTTAATAGCCCCATGAAGGTGATGCTGCCCGAGGGTAGCTTCCAAAGCAGCTCGGCGGGCGGGACGAAGATAAGGTCGGGAGCTGTGTGGATGTTGAGCGCGGAGAGATTCGGAACGAAGGTTTCTGGGAGAGGTTATAATGCACGTCCGCTTGGACACCGATCTGGCTCTATTCTTGGTTCCATATCGTCTTTGTACTTGGCGCCATGTATGCGGCAATGCTGCTCACCGACTGTTATGAGTATATCATTCCCATTTCCCGTTGTTGCGCTGATCCTTTCTACGTCGTACTCTGCGGGCCCGTCTTCGCCTTCGACGGACGGTGACGACATCTACATCGGGCGCTCCGAAACGGCGATGTGGATGCGTGCCGTCAGTTCGTGGGTCTGCGTGCTTCTTTATATTTGGAGTCTTCTCGCCCCGGTCCTCATGCCCGACTGGTAAGTATGTCACGGCCTCTTGTTCTGGCACATGCTCGTGTCGGACGTAGTTTTTCGGATTTGCTGTCTACTACTTTGCTGCGATGTATCCCATGGACAACTGATTACGTTGTATGAAATGCCTGGATGTGAAGCGTCTTAAATTTATCTCTCTACTCACGCGATCATACGTTTTCTCGTGCGGTACTAGGACCGGTGAACTTCAACGAATATGATATCAGGAATAGAGACAACGAGTTGTTGGACTTCCGATACAAAGGTACCGTTTTTGAGACCAGCTCCTTTGGTTCATCGAAGGCATCGCCGTGGGATGTCCGTCCGTCCGATAAATGACTATGCGGCGGGCATCAGAAATATGAATAAGTTTTGTAATGTGATACCAAAATTTGCGACAGGTGTTGTGGCATTCAAAATCAGGGTGTGGCGGACAGTGCGGCTGTACCCGTCCCGGAATTCTGGTCGTGGCGTGGGCTTTGCGGCCTTTGCCACAAGCACGTGCTGTTGTTACGCGTGCTTGCCTTTGTCTGTGGTGGGATTGCTGCAGCCTCGGAATTGGCCACTATCGACCACGTAACGACACTTCCGTGCCAACGTCAGCATATCCTGTGCCTCCGTCGTCTCCATCTCTTTCGCCTCGCCCTCGTCCCCGTCGCCGTGCCTTCCGTCCCATCACCCTCATCGTTCTTTCATCTCGTCTCAGCCTAAAGCTCTCTCTCGCCTCGCCCCTAAGTTCCGTACCGAAGAACCTCGGATCGCCCCCTCTCTCCGCCTCAAGAACAAACAATGCGCGCATCGCCTCGCCAGTCGAATACCATATTGCCGAACACGCCGCCCTTCCTTCCTTCCATCGAATAAGGCACCTTCTTTCAACTTTCCACTTCCTACCTACCCGACGGACCAAGCACGAACGCCGTCTACGCTTGGACCTCGCGCCCGCCGTTGCGCCCTCGACACAACACGCTCGTTTCCCCTCCAAACCCGATTACCGAATGTCCTCTGCTTACATCGCCGAGCGGGCTTGTCACCGGCTTGACTACATTCTTTTTCTTCCTCTTTTACTCACACTTGTTCGTAGCGTACTTGTATCTATCGCATCAGCTCCGCCGTATAAGTAGCTTGCGCCTAGCCTCGCCGAAAAAAAGGCAATCGAAGCCCCGTTTCCCCCCTCTCTCTTGTGTGTTTTTCTCACTTCCTCTCGCCATCTGATCGACCCCAAATCGGCATTGCACGTCGCCCGACGAAGCTATTCACGCATCCCGTACGCGTCGGCGGTCGAGCGATTAACACCCGCCAATCCGCCTCCATCTCACCCGCTCCATCGCGCGTCCTCGTCTCGGGACGCGACGTTGGTTCTATTCTCATTAAGTCCTTCCTATTGAACCCACGGGCGTGGACTCTACGTCCGTGCTACATAACATTCCTCTGTAACACACTTTCGTCCATCCAAAGTCACCATCTGAGAATCTATGGACCATCCTACGATTGATCGAGGGTTGAGCAATGACCAACCGCGTAAGTTTGGGATCCAACCCCACGGCCCGTTAATTGACTATTGTCTCAATTATCTACTATGTCTTCAGGCCATCCACACAAACTTGACAATGTGATTTCTTTTCTTCAAACTATCACTGGCATGTTGCTATCACCCAGATCCGATCCCGGCAGCGCACGCCGTGCTCAACGCCTAGGAATTGCACAACTTAAACGCTACACGTCGTCACAACAACCGGATGACCTCAACCAATCAATTCTCCACTTCACAGATGCAATATTCCGCCCACCTCCCCGGGATACACGCCCCCCGTTCCTAAACGTTGTCCAGATATTCTTTTTCCTTACGATCGCCATTTGTTTTCGCGCCGAGGCTTCCGGGCAACCCGAAGATGTCAGGTGCTGCATGATGTACCTTGGCTATCTGCGTGGACAATGGCATGAAGTTCCCATTTGCGCGCCATATTCTGTCGCAGGAATTCTAGTCCGTGCATTGGGGGTTCGTGTTACATTGGAGCCCGGAGATGTGTACCAGGACATGGAAAAGATGGCAGACCTCTGCAACGAACTTCTCAATTCTGACATCGCGACAATGTCTCTAATCGAACATATCGTGGTATTTGCAGGAGCCGTTCGCGCTCATCTTAGCATAACCTTCAGCGCACGTATTCCCCCCGAGAAGGTCTTTGGTTGCCTACGAGAGGCGATTTTGCGCCTACCCGATAATCTCTATATGCACGAAGTCTCCATCGCACTTACAGAATCCCTCTGCAGTCGTTTCAGTGTGACTCATTTGGAAGATGACTACAAAGAGGGAATGACTCTCGTGAACAAAATCATTGCATTCGGTAGCCCTGGAGCTAGGAGTCCACGCCATAGGACGGCGCTGTCTCTCATTCTCTCCTTTGCCGGAGCTGAAATAATTATGCATGGGAAGCCAGAGCATCTGGAGCAGGCGATGACCTGCATTCGTAACTGTCTTGATGAGATTTCCCTTGAAGACCCTGATCGTCCTTGCATCATCGAAACTCTCTCTCCTCGGAAAATGCCGTTTCCTGGTCTCCGGTGCCACAACTGATATACAAACCGCCGCACTGTCCAACACTACTAGTTCCGAGTCTGCCGAGCTTCCATCACCCTCGGGCCTGTTCGCTTCTCTCCCTGATTTCAACGATATCCCAGCTCCTCCGGTGACGGCACTGATGATGTACGTTGACCCAGAGTTCTCTGACACTTACGACCAACTCACCGACATGGACATCGAATACGGTATCAAATATTGTCAACGATTGCTTACTTCTCGCCCCAATATCGAGTTTACTACCATCGCCCGCGTCTCCTTATGCAAACTCTTTTGTCGAGCCTTTAAGCGCACGGATGAAATCGAGTACCTCAACAAGGCAATTTCGACCATTCGCGACAGTATCAACGCCGAGATTCTACCAATCCTCCGCATTGCCTTGAATATTGATTTTATTTCATGTTTATCGACCCGTTTCAAGCTGTTCCGCTGCAGGGACGACTTGAGCGGACTCATGCAAGCGCACGAAATGGCGGCCAAAGATCAGTACTCACCAAGTATCCGATTCAAAACCTCATGTCAATGGGCGTGGATTTCACGCCTCTTCAACCATCCCTCAGCTTCGATAGCATACAACTGCGCCATCTCATCAATGCAAGTCTCTCTTACATTCGTACCAACTCTTCACAAGAAGTATTCCCGGCTTGTCGCGATGGCTGACACATCCAGAATCTTGCCGTTGGATTTCGCGTCCTATCAGATCCGCGCTGGTCGACTCGAGCAAGCCATAGAGACCCTTGAGCGAGGAAGAGCATTATTGTGGAGCGAGATGCGCAGCCTGCGTCCTTCGATTGACCAAATTAGTCTGGCGGACTCCAGTTTAGCCGAAAAATTTGCTGCACTCAATAGGAACCTTGAGACGCATGTCTTTGCCATCTCACCAGACCATAATATTATCGGCGGAGCCACTGTCCTTGAGGGGATGGATCCATTTGGTCATATCGTGATACAGCAACGGAGGCTTGCGGGTGATCGCGAGAAGCTTATTTCCCAGATACAAGCACTACCAGGACTGGACACATTCCTGAAACCTCTTTCTTTCGACATTCTCCGTTCTGCTGCATGTCACGGGCCGGTGGTCATCATAAACCATTGCAAGTGGCGTTCAGACATCCTCGTCCTACAACAGAACTCTTTTCCCTCCGTCGTACCTACATCCAACGACTTCTATTCCCGTGCAAACAAATTGCAGGCCCAACTATTAGAGGAACGAAAGAAGGGCCTCGAATCGGATGAATACGAGGATACTCTACGTTTTGTACTCAAGGAACTCTACGACCTTGTCGGCCGGCCATTGATCAAAAGGCTACATGAGCTGAATATACCAGAACAATCTCGCATATGGTTGTGTCCGACATCCGTATTTTGTTCACTCCCTCTTCACGCTATGGGTCCAATCCCATCAGACGTGGGCCCACCGAGATACTTCCTGGACCTCTATATCCCCTCATACACCCCATCCCTGTCTGCGCTCATTGAATCCCGCAAGCCGGGTTCACAAGCAATCAGCAAGCCTTCGATACTTCTCGTTGCTCAGCCAGATGAAAAAATGCCAAAGGCTTTCAAAGAGATGAAAGCTGTCCAAGACGTCGATATCCAGGTCACAACACTCTTCTCGGCGAGGGCTAAGCCTGTGGCCGTGTTGACAAACCTCCGAGACCATCGGTTTGCCCACATTGTCTGCCATGGTATACTCGAGCCGGGGAAGCCATTCGAGGCTTCGTTCAAACTTCACAAGGGGAAGCGCCTTCAGTTACTCGATATTGTACGACCTCAGCTCCCCGATGCTGAGTTCGCCTTCTTGTCTGCTTGTCACACTGCAGAGCTGACAGAAGAGAGCATCGCGGATGAGGTGATCCATCTTGCTGCTGCTATGCAATTCTGTGGATTCCGGAGTGTCGTCGGGACGATGTGGGCCATGGCAGATATCGACGGGCGGGACTTGGCCAGATGGTTTTACGAGTCAGTTTTCTCAGACGAGACCAAAGATGGGCACTATTATGAACGAACGGCGGGGGCACTTCGAGATGCGGTGAAGAAATTGCGGTGGAAAGGGGGGATAAGTTTGGAGCGTCGGGTGAATTTCGTTCATTATGGCGCATGATCCACAGATGTCGGTCCGTCAGTTTGTTTTGTTAAGCATCCGTTTAAAACCAATAGCACTGACCTGCAGCGACACGTAGCGAATACCTCCATCGGATGCGACTATACTCGCTCATTATTACACTCATCTACCTGGTCCATCTATTGTATTAATATGTATTTGAATGGCTGGTATTAGCAACATTTGTCGGCACAGATATATTTTGTGGGAATTGGGGGAGACCATCTTCGATATATACTCATCTCTTTCGAGTACAGTAAACAATAGACAGCGTCCTGAATCACACCTCAGCCATAGCACGCTTGCCAATCCCTCAAACGCACCGACAAGGGATGGTTCTAGATCGTTTCTGCATTTGGCTACAGTAGTCGGAACAGGAATGTCGGGGAGAATAACGGACTAAGCCGTCATCACCCTCCCGTCTCTCATATGCAAGGCTCAACGCGGCCCGGTCGCCTTACGCAGCGACACATCGTCAACAGACCAGCAGTGCCATAAGTAAAACAGCTACGCACCGATATGCGTGAACGAAGCACCTCTGTGCTCACTGCTCCGTACCTCGTGGTCCTGTCCCGGGAAGCGCGCAAGCCAAAGCGTGGCGTCAGCCATGAACGTAAACGATGGGCAGAGCGCCGGGCGACTTGCCGCCGTTGCGTCGTTCAACACCTGTGAGGGTATGATGGGCTCTCATCAGCAATGGACTTGGCCTCGCACGACCCCCCAAATAGTAGAGGTGAAGAGAGTGAGAAATGGGGAAATGAGGGGAAGACTGACGAGGACGCAGAATCCGTGGTTCTGGGCCGCGTCGCGGAGGAGGCGCATGAATATCGTCATTTCCGCATGTCTTGTAGGCAGAGGCGCGTTCGCGGCACCAAGTTCGTTGTCGTTGTTAGTTGATCATGGGATTCGGATTTGAAATGGAAAGCAAGTAGTACAGAGGTGGGGGAGAGGTGGCAGCAGTGTCGCGATTACATTACCTTGCGAAGATATGCCACTTAGCTGTGGCCCGAGCAGAGCCTCACCGTATCCAGCACTACAATTCTGAACCGATGTTTGAGCGATTCCGGTTCGCTGCTAGCACCGCTGAGGGCTTCGATGGTTCGTTTGGCCGTTGAGGTGTCCGAACGTCAATGCAAGGTCGAGTCGCGTAAGTAGTTCTTTGCGGGGTGGCTGAAGCGCTGAACACCCACAAGGATATGGACGCGCGAGGCCTCAGAATCCAGCAACATTGACCACGTGACGTCCTCCGAACGCATAAGCTTGCCACGCATCTCACCTTCACTCGCCCTCGGTCCTCACACGCTTTGCCCTTGATCGATTCCTTTCCTCTCCCCCTCAAGTTCCCTTCTCGTCTCCTCTCGCCTCACCTCACTGCCGACGACACGTGGATTGCCCACTCCCGCAGGCTGATGCCACAAGTCCGCGCCTCCTCGATAGCTATCACACCAACTGTCATGCCCGACACGCGCGACACCGCCAATCGCCTCGTTCGGGATTCATGCTTCGCTGGACTCGCATTTCACTGTAGACATTCAGGACTCCTTTCGTACGCTCCTTTATTCTCCTTCTGTCCTAGACCACCGCCTCCTCAACCGCCTCGTGCGTAGTGTACATGTACATAACCCTCCTCGCCTGGCCCTGGCCAAGCAGGCATGAATACAGCCCCACTTTTCCTTCATCATTCTGCTCGCGTGCGTTCGCCTCAAGCACTTCTTACGCCTGTTACGAATTCCCCAGCCGTGCCGTTGGAGCCGCGAGTGCCCATCCCGGTCTGCGTTTGCGTTCAGTTTCGTCTCGTCTTGTCTCATCGTACAAGCGGCTCACGCAGAGCCATCTTGTGTCATACATACACACACCCTCTCTCCTTTGCGCCTTCCGTTCCCCTCGGTAACGCGGACCCGCTTCTGACCTGACCTCTCCTCGAACCCACTAGCAGGGTGGACTTTCCACCTGCAATACAGAGGACATAGGCAGTTCCGCTAAGACGATGTGCAGTGTAAGGATCTGAGATCATCGCAAGGTTATCGTCTTCACAGATTACCATGGACACCTTACTGTCTTCCCGGTGGCACTAGCTCCTGAGATCTCAATCATGCGACCACCTGATGCGCTACCAAACCTGTTGCCGACAAGCTCATCCAGCGCGGCCAGTCCACTACGCACTGATGGAAGCTGCATGCATATGCGCTTCTAGTCCTCCACTGAGCTGGTCACCCATCAAAACTGGTCCCGCGAATGCGTTTCTGACGTGCGCGATGTGGTTTGTGAGCTCCGGGAATGTGATACAGCAATCAATCGGGCGTGTTAGCTGCGGCTTAATTACGAACCCCCGTCCCGGAATTCCGGTTTGGGGCATCGCGTGGGCTTTGCCGCAGGCACGTGTTGTTACGCACGTGGGTTCCAGTTCTGCTCACTGTATGCGGCCCTTCAAAATATCGCGTCTGTCTGTGAGACATTGTAAGGCGTGCACGCGCTGTAGCCTCAGAACGGCCCATTTCGACATCGCCCGACACATCTGACACCTCGCCCGACGCCTCCGACGCCACAGGGCAGCGACATGCGTTGCTGCCACCCCTTTTCTCGTTGTTAGGGACACGTAGCTTAGATTGTAAGTAGCTACGAAAACTATATAAAATCCGCGCGCAGCACCGTGAGCACGAGAGGAGAGCAGGCCCCAAGTGCCACTGGTCTGCGCGTTTGCACTTCCCCCCCTACTTCTCTCTCATATCTTGGGACAACACATCGAACAGACTCGAACTCGCACGTAGGCGAGGTCCTACGTCACAACATTCCCTTGTGACCCTCATCATTCTTCCATCCAAAGTCATCATCTGAGAATCCATGGATCATCCTACGATTGATCCAGCGTTGAGCGATGACCAAATGCGTACGTTTAACCAAACCCGTCTTCCAGTCGTCCGTTAATTGGCAGTTGTCTTAATTATCTACCACCTCTTCAGGCGATCTGCACGAACTCGACAACATGATTTATTATCTTCAAAATATCATGTCGTTATCACCCAGATCCGATCCCAATCGCGCACGCTGTGTTCAACTCCTAGGAAATTGGCGACTTTTACGCTCCACGTTGCTACAGCAACAGGATGACCTCAATCAATCAATCCTCCACTTCACAGACGCAATATTCCGCCCACTTCCTCAGGATACATGCCCCCCGTTCCTAAACGTTGTCCAGATATTCTTTTTCCTTACGATCGCCATTTGTTTTCGCGCCGAGGCTTCCGAGCAACCCGAAGATGTCACGTGCTGCATGATGTACCTTCGCTATCTGCGCGGACAATGGCACGAAGTTCCTATTCGCGCACCCTATTCTGTCACAGGAATTCTAGTCCGTGCATTGGGGGTCCGTGTTGTATTGAAGCTCGGCGATGTATACCAGGACATCGAAGAGATGGCAGACCTCTGCAACGAACTTCTCAATTCTGACACCATAACAATGTCTCTAATCAAACCTACCATGGGCTTTGCAAGAGCTGTTCGTGCTCATCGTATGAGGACCTTCAGGGCACACGTTCTCCCCGAGAGTGTCTTTGGTTGCCTACGAAAGGCGATTTTGCGCCTACCAGACAACCTCGATGTGCAGGAGGTCTCCATCGCACTTGCAGAATCTCTCTGCGATCGTTTCGGGATGACTCTTTTGGAAGATGACTACAGAGAAGGAATGGCTGTCGTGAACAAAATCATTGCATTCGGTGGCCCCGGAGCTAGGAGTCCACACCATAGCAGTGCGCTGGCTCTCATTAACCATTTTTCCATAGCTCAAGCCGGGGTGCATGGGAAGCCAGAGCACCTAGAGCAGGCGATCTACTGCGTTCGTAACTGTCTTGATGAGACTTCTCTCGAAGACCCTGATCGTCCTCTACTCATTGAATCTCTCTCTTTACTCAACGGATTACGCTTCATGGGCACCAGCGCCATGACGGATATACAAATCATACTGCCCGATAGTTCCGAGTCTGCAGAGCATCCATCATTTCCGGCCCTGATCGCTTCTCTCCCCGACTTGAACGATATCGAGTCTCTTCCAATGACGACGTTGATTAAATACGTTAACTCAATTAACCCTGACGCCCTCGGACGACTTACCGACATAGCGGACATCAAAGACGGTATCAAATATTGTCAACAATTGCTTACTTCTCACCCCAATTTTGTGTTTGCTTACCTCGCCCGTATCTCCTTAGGCATACTCTTTCATAGCGCCTTTGAATGCACGGATGAAATCGAGTACCTTAACAAGGCAATTTCGACCATTCGCGACAGTATCAACGCCGAAGTTCTACCATTACTCCGCATTGTCTTGAATCTTGAATTTATTTCATGTTTATCAACCCGTTTCAACTTGTTCCATCGCAGGGAGGACTTGAATGAACTCGTGCAAGCGTTCGAAATGGCGGTCAAACATCAGCATTTAGAACCAATTCTCCGATTCCAGATCTCATGTGAATGGGCGTGGAGTTCACGCCTCTTTGACCATTCCTCCACTTCAACAGCTTACAGCTGCGCCATCTCATCAATGCAGGCCTCTCTTACATTCGCACCAACCCTTGACAGGAAGCATTCCCGGCTTGTCGCGTTGCCTGACAGATTCAAGACCTTGCCATTGGATTACGCGTCCTATCAGATCCGCGCTGGTCAACTCAAGCAAGCCATCGAGACCCTTGAGCGAGGAAGAGCATTATTGTGGAGCGAGATGCGCGGCCTCCGTTCCTCGATTGACCAAATTCGTTTTGCCGACCCTAGTTTAGCACAAAAATTTGCTGGACTCAATAGGGACCTCGAGGCGCTTACCCTGGCCATCTCATCAGGCAATAATATTATCAGCGGAGCCAGTGTCCCGGGGACGGACCCATCTTATCATACCTTGATACAACGACGGAAGCTTGTGGATGATCGCGAAGAGCTTATTTCACAGATACAAGCCCTACCAGGACTGGACACATTCTTGAAGCCTCTTTCTTTCGACATTCTCCGTTCCGCTGCATGTCGCGGGCCAGTGGTCATCATAAACCATTGCAGGTGGCGTTCAGACATCCTCATCCTACACCAGAACTCTTTTCCCTCCCTCATTCCCACACACAACGACTTCTATGCCCGTGCAAACAAATTGCAAGATCGACTACTAGAGGAACGAAAGAAGGGCCTCGAATCGGATGAATACGAGGATACTCTACGTTTTGTACTCAGGGAACTCTACGACCTTGTCGGCCGGCCATTGATCAAAAGGCTAAACGAGCTGAACATACCGGAACAATCTCGCATATGGTTGTGTCCGACATCCGTATTTTGTTC
>Ga0307512_10006548_pt1 | contig 11770 bp, 18 predicted proteins | sample 14_EM_MG_FD_200267 | JGI IMG/M metagenome (GOLD analysis project Ga0307512, IMG submission 200267) | Populus trichocarpa ectomycorrhiza microbial communities from riparian zone in the Pacific Northwest, United States - 14_EM | ecosystem: Host-associated > Plants > Roots > Unclassified | place... | reverse complement strand
AACGCGACGCGTGGTATTGAGGCCGGGCGCGGAGTAACCCGCCACCGGGGTGTCTCTGACGGCTCTGACGGAGCGCGTCCACTCTGACGGAGCCATTCCGCCCGGACGGAAATATTTTTTGCTGATGTAGGTCTTCAAGCAGTAAAGACACGGTTGACGAAGATCCATGTTTCGTTAGCAAAATGAACTGTCGCAACAACGTTAAGAAGCCTCTTGATGGTCTTTTACCTACTCACACAATTACAAGCCGGCTGTCCTCGGAAAAAGCCGCACCGTGATTTACCTTTTCCAAACAGGGGTCCTACCACTCTCGTAGGATGTCTCTCATCCTCCTTCACACGTTTGCAAAGTGTTTACTAGCTCTCTGAATTTCAACATCGCTTGGATCTCGGAAAGCATACCGCATCTGCATTCAGCTCGTCACGGCGATTGTTTTGCACCCTCACAAGACCCTCCTACGCCCATTGCCTGATTTATGGTTGTCACTTGATGTTAAGTTCGTAACTTACATGAACAGTGCATTCTCCTTCGATACCGACTCAGCGATGTCATCACAGGGTACAAGAACTAGAGCAAGGACAAACGAGTGAGATACGACTGCAGAGCATGCTTTTAGTTGTCTTTGTGATGAACTTAAGCGTTCAGTCGACGAATCAGGGCGCTTAGATGATGCTAAGCAAATTGCCTCCTAGCTGAATTGCAGCCAAGATTATGTCGCCGGATCATGAATACCCTCCAAGCCCATATACATATTCGCGTTGCCTGCCCACCTTACTTACAATCTCCAGAACCTTCAACACGCCCGCCTCACCTCTGCTACCGCATCGCATCACCGTTGGCGACATATTCAACACTCCCGACGCTTGTTTAGAGTAACAACCATTCAATATCTACCACTCAATTATTGACCACCGTTGAGAACCTACAATGTAATGTGATGCCTTCTGGTTGCCGAAATCAGTCATCGCAGATGCTAATACAATCCAGATGCCGACTCTTCATGTCCGTGTCTGGGCCGAGGACGCCGGTGTTGGAGTCAGCCAATGGGCAGCAGAAACCATGGGGATTTGGCAGGATAAGGGTGGCTTGACAACACAACGGATGAATAATACAGTGAGGGAGCGCGTCTGGGAGATTGCCCACTCCATGAGCATCATCAACAAGCAAGGCGCCGGCCCAGAGCAATGGGATCTCCTAATCGATCGTTGCGTTACTCGAATCAGTGAACTGGAGTCTCCAAGGCAGCTTTGGGAACAGTACATTGCATACAAGACTAACCTCGATGGTCAGAAAGTCAAAGCAGCACTGGACGAGTTTACGGAGGTTGGCCTTCGCCGAAGGAAGAATAGGCTCGAAGAAACCCCAACTAAGAAGAGGAAACTCATGCATGTTGGTATGTATTTCATCGCCCCGATGCTTCTTTTGCTCTTCCTGATGATGTGTTGATCCAGAAGACGACAAAGAAGGAACATCGGGTCGCAGGTCTTCGCAGATAAAGGTGCGTTGCAACGCCTCGAACGATTTTCTTGTCGAGCCATTTAGCTTTACCATCGCCTATGTGGATCCCGACATTGCTGGGAAGAGGGTGGGTGAAAACAATACTCAGCTATTCTGATGGCACTGGCCTGGGGATGATGAATCAGTACTTCCGATAGTTACATCAATCGTCGATACGACCATTTGGTCAATCGTGAATGCTGCAATCACCGGTCTGCCAGAGCCCAGCCGGAAAATCCGAGAGCTTTGGGGCTGCCTGGAAGAGCCTAATGGAGATGGTGGTCCGTACGCCCGTAATGTTACCCCAATCTTCGATAACAATACTGCTGCCGGATGCGTAAAGGCGGCGATGAAATTAAGCAACCCAACGCTTTTTTGCGTCGTTTATCGTGGCCAACAAGCCGACGGCACAGATGGTGCCCAGACGCCTCTGTGTGGTGGCCGCAGCTACCTTTCTATGGATGACATCCTCCCACCTCCAGCCGAGGATATGATCGACGATATCGGGGAGTAATCGGACGATGATGGTGAGACGTGGTGCCCAAATCCAAGAAGCTTCCCGACGACGAAAACAGGCTTCCAAAAGTTTGAACGGAAGCTTCAACAGACGATTATCAGACAGCAGCGATACCTTGAAGTCATCCGAAACTGTGCTCTTGGTCTCTTTGCCGATTACGAGAAAAGTGTTGTTGCTGATGAGGATGTCGCTTGGCTACGCGAGCATGATCAGATTGTGAATCCTCCTGCTGCAGGCTCTTTGGCCAATAGGAAGTGTACAAGCAGCCGCCCAGCTGCAAATCAGTCGTTGTGAGGATGGAATGCACTGGCTGGACGGTTGTTCAAGGATTTGGGTTGTGGGTGGGTATTTTTCTGGCACTTTGGAGGGTGGACGGATGGGTGATAATTTGGAGTTTTTTTGTGAGGTTTTTGGTCTCTTTTTGGTGTTTTGTTTATTCTATTATTACATCATTCATATTCATGCATGAAGGGCTGTGTTCAGAGTTCACGATGTTAGGATTAATCGTTGAGACGTTTATTATGGGGAATGGCATAGTGGCAGCGATAGGACTCCGTGTATGACTATCATGTAATTGGTAGTTTGGTATCTTTACCCAGCAGAAGTTAGCCCTAATGATTGGTGAAACACGAATGCTGTTTAGCTCATTGCGATAACGATTTTCGTCAAAGGAAGCCAATCAACAACCCTCCGGCATGCTTGACACCTGCCATTCTTAATTCCGAGTTCCCGTCCATCCAAGGAGTTGGAAGTGTGGGTGGCGGAACAAGTCAAGATCCTTGAATCGTTGACAGGATAAAAAGACGCATCACGACGATGCTTTTAATCATATCAACGCTTTCTTTCCTTTACACAACGCTTTAATTCATTTACTCTACATTCATTCACATTTCATTTAGTCACTCCTGTAATTTTTCGTACTTATCACTCACCGCCTTTTTAAATCATGACAAGAAGGCGCCGCACTTCTCTTCTTCCTCTTCCTTCCAGCACCAGGAGAAGCAGACTATCGATCCACGATGAGGATCTCGATGACAATCTCAGCACGATACCCGACAATTACAATGATTATCGAGATGACATTTCAGAATCCAACGACAAGCCTGTTCGGCGACCATCCAGGAAAGCAATGGGCAAATGGCCATCAAAAGATTCCTTCACATCAACACTTGGAAAACGAGTCGCAGCAACTCAATTAACTCCTATGTCAGCGCAACCCCTACATGCTGAGCGTCTGGAGGACTATATTGTCTCGGAGGAGGACGATGAACGTGAGCCTGCGCCACTGGCATCCAAGAAGGTATCCAATTCAGCGTTTGAATGATTGAATCCGCCCGCTAATGTATATATTTACTAGATGAAGGATTCAAACGAAGCTGGTGAGCAATTGGTTGCATGGAAAGCTGCAAATCTGTGACGATATGAGCCGTTTGTTGACGACGTGACAGGCCTCATCGTCGGCGCAGAATACAACGCCCAGACAACCCTTTCAGGCGTTCCGGCGATGGTCATGGCACATGTAAAGCCTATAGCTATCAATTATGCGATGGTTGTGGATCCCTTTGCCACGAATGCGGTGAATACCACCCAGATTCATAGTTTGTGGTATGAGGAAATCGCCAGGATTGATCCAGCCCAGAGAAACTCAGACCCTCCACGTGCCTACATTTCAGTGGTAAATGAATTATCTCAACGATTGTTTTCAACTCTGTCATTGTGCATCACGCTCTCCCAAAGATTACTTGCTCCCGTGCAGCAATGGTATACCACTGCAAGACCTCAATCGACTCTATTTCCGGATTTCGCACACAGTCGCCTACAGAGATCTCGAAAATGGTAGCCTGGCTATTGGCCAAGGCCAGGTTTACATGCCTCACAAATGTTCGTGAGGTAAGTTCAATGTTCCCTCTTGTTTAATCGTTGTCTTGACGATCAATTTAGGAGTGCAAGTTTCGATTAGCAGCGACTGAAATTGTGGATCTTATTCACCGGACATACTTCTATGGCATACAACAGATGGGAATGAAAGATCGATCATTGATTGATAAAGTCAACTTGACATTCATTGCCCTCACCGCAACGGCCATCCACCATTGTCTGTCGGCCTGGAAAACAGGCGGGTTTAGGGTCCCGCCAGAGTTTGGTCCAGGAGGTGGAGCACGATGTAAGTACAATACAAGAAACATTAATCACGCGGTTAATGATGCATGCACAGATGTATTTCGTCGTCTCAACGCGGATTTTCGTTCTTCCTCGCCAGAGGTTCAAGCCAAAAAGATAGACTTTATCCGCAGCATGATCCGCCAAAGGATCCACTCAACTGGTACAGACCCAGCGATGGCACAACCTCACAACGATCAGGGCAGCTTTGATGAGGACTTCCTTAATTACGTCCCGGAGGAGCTGATAGAGCAGCCCGACAATTCTTTTAATCGTCTCAGCAGCTGTGTTGCTGCTACTGAAGCTAGTATGCGAATCTCAGCTGTTCTGCCTGCCATCGCCACCAGCAGCCAGCCCGTCCTCTGCAGCGACAGCAACAGCAACAGCAACGACATCACCAACATGACCAGCGTTGAGAATACAGGATGAGTCGATGGAAGTACGATTGTAGAGGGTGCGATGTCGCTGGGAGGTTAGGAATGGTGTCAGTGATCGGATTTAGGATTTCCTTTGTGTGCTATTTTATTCTAGCTTTCGTTGATATATCATAATAGTAGTAAATGTAATAGAACTGATGATTCACTGAAGTCTGATCTCAAACGCGTGAAATCATAATCGCGACAATGCATAACCCTCCCGCGACGAACTGCAAGTTACTGACGATCTCGTATCAACAAATTAAATATCATGAACCACTTCTGCATGGTAACTATCATTGGTCAAATTAAGCTATGAGGGTCTTTAAAAACAAGAACTACACGCTTCATTAAACGTATGGAGCGAGTACTATCATCATTGCGAGGACTAATTGAATTGGGCGACATAGGAGTATGCCGAGAGATGATTTGTGATATTGCCAAACGAAGTGTGAAACGTTCGTCAAGAGGTCGTTGTCACATTCGCAAGCGTCGGTACACTGGTCGTGACGCTTGAAAACAGCATCGCGATGACTCAAAGAACAATCTGGAACAGTCAAGCAATGGCATATTTCAGGGAAACCTCGATTTCATTTTTTTTGAGTTTGTGGGTACAATCAACTAAATAAATTTAATGAAGGAGATTTAGTTTTTGCTGATGTGGCTTCATGGGGTAACGTTAATGAAATTCCAATACTGCTTGTAACCTGTCCACAAACTTAGCAGGCTCCCAGGTCAAAGAATCATACCCAGTCCAACATATAAGATACTGTAACTGGTTCCTATCCATCCGACTATCATCAATACTCGAAACTTTGTACGCTTCTTCGCCGTCAACATCTACTGGGGGCAGCGGAGTAATCTGTTGTCCTCTAAGAGGATAATCAATCACTGGATCTAAAAAGGGAACCGGTTGTACTCGATGAATCAGCATTGATGCAGGTAGTTCCGGTTGATACGCATCAGGTGATACTTGACAAATGACCAAAATGGGACCCGGCCATTTCCAGTCCAATTTCTGGGTGGGTCTTCTTGTCCGAATGTGTCTAGCATCCAGCCAAACCCGGGAGCCTTCTTGAATATTTGGAGCTGAAACTCTACCACGGTTTGCTCCCTCTTCTTCCACGGTTTGAATTCGCTTCATTTCCACTCAGAGGTGTTTGTGAATTTGTTGCATCGTTGCCTGGACCCAATTGGCATCTAGACGTCGTTGATCTCGATCCTTCATTGGTTCCGCTGCAGACGACATCCGAGGATCCGCTCCCAGCACAACATAAAATGGGGGGCACTTAGTACTTTCAGACATTCCATTGTTCGCAGCAAACTCAGCCAACGGAAGCCACTTGACCTAATCGTCTTGCTGTTGGTTCACGAATACTCAGAGATACTGTTCCATACTGCCATTCATTCGTTCCATCTGTCTGTCTGTCTGTGGGTGAAACGTAGTCGACATTCTTTGATCCATCCCCAATCGACTACATACCTGTTGCCAAATGGTTGATGCAAACTGTGCGCCTCAATTTGAGATGATTTTTAATGGGAGTCCATGAAGGCGTCCCACTTCCCGCAAACACAATTCTGCCAGCCCTACAGTGTCTATAGTTGTATGGCAGGGGATGAAATGTCGCATCTTGGAGAGTCTATCTACTACTACCCAAATTGCATCAAACCCCTCGCACTCTGGCAACCCTACCACAAAATCCATCGAAATATCTTCTTAGGGTTTCTGCGGTACAGGTAACGGTGGGAGGACTCCAAACGTCGAATATCGGAAACGCCATGATCTTTGACCCCTATGGCAAATCCATATATACTGGTCGACATCCTTGCATATTTCTTTCCAATAATGCCTTCGGTATAGAAAGTCAAACATCTTTGCCCGTCCTGAATGTCCTGCTAGCGCTGTATCATGGTGTTTCCATATAATGAGGTAGGCATAACTCATCATCATCTGGTATGTATAAACTTCCTGTATAATTCATCTGTTCTCCCTCCTCTATACATTCCGCAATGGTAATCTCCTGTAACCCACTATTGGTTCAAATTCCTTCCAGTATCTTTCCAGGTAGCGGGTCAGTCTCATATGCCTTTGTCATACCATCGGAAATGGAGGGACAGTCCTGGGCAGGCAGGCTGTCCGCCAACAAACACAATTGTTCCAGTAGGTTCTGCAGCTTTAGAACCACCTGTTCAATAATTTTATGTATCTCATCCCCCCCCCAGTCAGGGAGGTCTCCCGGCCTCCTCGTCAAAGCATCTGCTTTCCCATTCGATTTCCCTGGTCTACAAACTATCCAGTAGTTAAGAATAGTTAATAATTCTGACGATCGTGCCTGTCATTCGTTGAAGAGCTTCTTTGTCATCAAATATTCGAGATTCTTATGAGCAGTTAGCAACTAAACAGGATACGCAGCCCCTTCCCATTCTGGTCTCCCCTCCTCAAGTGCCTTGATCATCGCCATCAGCTCCATGTCATATATATCATAATTGCACTCGGCTGGTGTATGTTTCTTTGAACTGTATGCCACAGGAGGTGACACTCCCTCATGAACACACTGTGACGAAACTCCTGCAGACACATAATCAGAGGCATCTGTTTCGATAATAACCTCCTTTTCATAATCCAAATGTCGAAGAACTTGTGCTGTTGTGAATGTCATTACCATCATTTCGAACGCCAATTGTTGTTCTGCTTCCCACACAAATGGAACATTCTTCATTGTTAACCTTGTCAATGGTTTCTGCTGTTTCGGAATACTTTGGGATAAACCATCAATAATAGTTGCAAAATCTGAGGAATTGTTGTACTTCAATTGGGTTATTCAGTCTGCCATTCTTTGTTCGTTTCCCCCGGCTCCAATTTTGCACCATCCCAACCTTATCTTCATCGGTTGATATCCCGTCTGTCGATATACTCAACCCCAAATACCTTGCGGTTTCCTTATGAAATTCACATTTCTCAGGTTTCAAATAAAGGCTGGCTACCAAGAGATGTTGCATAACCCATTTGACATGTTCCACATGTTCTTCTTCCAAATTACTATAGATTAATATATCATCCAAGTAAGCTGAAGTAAAATCATCCAAAACTTCCCTTATAGTATTATTGAGATCTCCCTGGAAATCCGCAGCAGCATTCATTATTCCGAACTGCATGACTGTTGGTTCAAACAGGCCATATGTCGTCCTAATAGCTAACTCATGTTCATCCCCCTCTTTGACCCGTAACAGGTTATAGGCTCCACGGACATCAAGTTTTGTATATATTGTGGCCCCTTGATGTATATTCAAAGTCTCTCGTATTAAGGGGAAAGGATACCAATTCTTCATTGCTTTGCTATTGATGTATCGATATTGAATGCCGAATCGTAGCCCTCCATCTGGTGTCCTCGCAAAGAGAGCTCGTGCGGCAACAGGTGATGATGACTGACAAATCAATCCCTTTGACATATTTTCTTCCAGCCATTCCTTAAGGACAACTAACTCAGCTCACGACATTGAGTAAAGGGGGCCCCAAATTGGTGTCTCGCCATCCTTCAGGCGTGCTTCATGATTAATGCTTGGTCGATGTAGTGGATGGCAATCAGATAAAACCTTATTGAACAAAGGTTAAAACTCATGATACTCTTTGGGAACAACCTTCTCCAGGGGCCGTTCCTTGAGATCCTTTGCTTCAATGGCTTTATTCATACTATACAATGATGCTTTGAATATCATAAGTTTTCCATTCGTAACTGGGCGAAAAAATGAAGATCCATTAAGCATCATGATATTCCCTCGAAATGGTAGTTGTGACCATATCTGTGATTCACATATTTCTTTACCCAGAAAGTAAACTGGTTTGGAAAGTTCCTCTGTGATGCCTTGTACCGTAACAGGTGCATCATGACAATTTGTCATGCACTATTAGGATCAAAAAGTAACCGTATTGGATGCAAATCGTACTGTGACATCATATAGTCGTAACCAAGGGATTCCAAGGACAATTGGATAATATCCTAATTTCATAATAATCATAGGTGACTGTTCCTTATGGTCCTGAATCATCATTCTTACTTTTGCAATATGTGTAATATCTCCTGATTCTATGGGTCTTCCATTGATGACTTTGACCTGTTGTGTCTCCTGTAGTTCCTGGAGCGGAATCTGATGACGGCAAGCAAAATCTTGGTCCATAAATGCTATGCCTGTAGCTCCGCAGTCGATCAGCGCAGGTGTGGGTATCTCTTGATTATTCACGGTCAATGTACAGGTTATAACTCAATGTTTCCCTTCAATTGATCATTCTAATACCTCCACCGTGCTAACTGAAAGGCGCAAAATTCCACATCTTTTCAAAGTATTTAAAACAAGACTCTTTTCGTCAACCAAAGTGCGATGCTGCTTGGGTTGACTTAATCTTTTCCCGATTCCTCGGAACCAGTCCTGGTTCCTACTTCCATTTCTTCCACTCCAGCCACCTGGAATGTCTGAGCGTTCTTCCTTGCCGCGCAATCTGCCACCCTATGGTTAAACCCACCACAATACAAACACCTTCCATCCACGAACCTCTGTGCCCTTTCCTCCGCAGAACTCGTCCTTCTGCCTGCACGGAGATCCATAGGCGCTGGTCCCGTGTATCACCCCACAGTCACCACGGTAGCTCCTGCGGGATTCTTCAGGGGAGCTGGAGGTATGGTGGATGAGGCAAAACTTGTCCCTCCTGCCTTGATCTGTGCTGCTTTCTCTGCCCATCATTGTCAGATCTGATTATCCCCCTTCCGACACACCATCACCAAGGCAGGAAGTTCCTCCAGCATATAACCAAATGTGGAAGAATCCTTCATTTCTTCGGACAAACCCATTTGTAAAGCATTTGGTTAGGCGGAGGGATTCCAATCTAGGTCTGCGGCAATGACTTGGAACTAAGCGTAGTACTGGGAGAACTCACGGTTGTTTTGTTTAATCTCCCGCATTTTCTGTTCGGCGGTAGCCACTTGGTCGTGATCCACAAAAGCTGATTCCAGGAGTTGTATGAATCTTGGTAGGCCTTCCGGCCCAATCGTTCCGTATTCCTGGATGTGTGGCAAAATCTGGCCCAAAGCTATGCCCCTCAGGCGATTGAATACGTACCGCATCTTTGACTGTTTGTCGTGAAAGCTGGCAGGGTTATGTCATGCTACCATTGGGAGTTAAGCAATTGAGCCTCTCAACCGAATTCAATCTGAACCTGAATTGTTCGGGGAGTTTCGAAATGCCTGGCCTCTGTTGTTGGGAGTCTGAGGGGCCGCGGGAGCTGCCCAAGCTGCCAATATCAAAGCATTGGCTAACTCCATCCTCATTCTGCAGGCCTCCACTCCAGATTGCTGTGGGTCCTGGGTCACGGCAAGGAGATCCTCGCGGAGTTGTTCATCAGTTCCTTCCGCCACTGGTCACAATCTGGCTTCGCCTAGATCTGTCTCCAGTCCCCGAATTCTTTTTTCTATCTCAGCATGATTGCATTGCGGCAGCAGGAACTGCTGGGCTTGTAGATCTGTGATCTGCTTCTGTAACAGGTTTATCTGAGCTGGGTGATCGCACACCCTCTGCACAATGTTTGTGGGTTTGGTGTACTGGGCTACCCACCTCACATCAGCAAAAAACATTTCCGTCCGGGCGGAATGGCTGCGTCAGAGTGGACGCGCTCCGTCACAGCCGTCAGAGACACCCCAGTGGTGGATTACTCCTCGCCCGGCGTCGATACTACGCGTCGCGTTGCATATCGCCCTCCGATCGCTGTTTCGCTGATTCTTCTCGCTCTGTCAGTCTCCTATTGTACACAAACACTCTGGCGTTGTGGCGAACTGTGACCATACATCAGAATGGGTTCATTGGGTACACGCTTGCGTCGGGATTGCCGCTTCGAAAATCTCTCCTCACGTTCTTTCTACATTAAACTCGAGGAGCGGGGGAAGAAGGTGAGAAGATATGATACTACCTGGCCGTGAGGATCCACGCAATTGCATGGATCCACGAAATCTCGGAAACAGCGAGTGAGACCAAAAGTTGGGAAAGATAGAGTGTGTATTTTCGTTGTATGACAAGATGAGATGAAAATGAGATGCTGTCTATGTACCCCGGGGTCTCCCGAATATATAATCCGCGTCGCTCATTCCACCTCCGTTACCCCTGTATCTCCGTACACCCACCGTCGCTCCTGAACTATATACTTGGAGGCCATGATCGAGCTACCAATCTACAACTTAGAGATACACTCCGAGGCCGTGATCGAGCGAGTATGGAGATGCACTTGGAGGCCGAGATCGAGTGAACTGAGAGCTGCACTTGGAGGCCGTGATCGAGCGAGTTTGGAGATGCACTTCGAGGCCGAGATCGAGTGAACTGAGAGCTGCACTTGGAGGCCGTGATCAATTGAGTTTGGAGATGCACTTGGAGGCCGAGATCGAGTGAACTGAGATCTGCACTTGGAGGCCGAGATCGAGTGAACTGAGAGCTGCACTTGGAGGCCGAGATCGAGTGAACTGAGAGCTGCACTTGGAGGCCGTGATGGAGTGAACTGAGAGCTGCACTTGGAGGCCGAAATCGAGTGAACTGAGAGCTGCACTTGGAGGCCGTGATCTAGTGAACTGAGAGCTGCACTTGGAGGCCGTGATCGATCGAGTTTGGAGATGCACTTGGAGGCCGAGATCGAGTGCACTGAGATGCACTGGGAGGCCGTGATCGAGCGAGTTTGGAGATGCACTTGTAGCAGGCTATGATCGAGCGAGATTGGAGGAGTACTTGGAGGTGGTCAATTTGGAGGGAGGCGCGATGGCAGCTGAAACTCTATTTATTGGTTAACTTGTAATTGTGGGAATGTAGAGAGTTGAGTACAACATCCGCCGAGAGATGAGAAACTGGCTGGGAGCGGGAGACAGTCGATCTTGGGATGATGCTGTACTTGGTGTTAATTCATGATTATGGCATGGAGAGATAGAGAGGGATGACTTAACTTCGTGTTCTTTGGTGATGGTAGAGTTGAGCACAAGAAAGAGACAGATCAGAGGAGATGGGGGAAATCATCATGAGAAACTGGGACTTGAGAGAATTTCGTGTGCGAGTCAATTGACCATCCCCAATACGGCAGGTATGAGTCCTGATCCGGCGGTCAATAACACCGATACGAGGTCTTCTAAACCCAATCAGGTCTCTTCTACACCCA
>Ga0307512_10006547_pt1 | contig 11771 bp, 18 predicted proteins | sample 14_EM_MG_FD_200267 | JGI IMG/M metagenome (GOLD analysis project Ga0307512, IMG submission 200267) | Populus trichocarpa ectomycorrhiza microbial communities from riparian zone in the Pacific Northwest, United States - 14_EM | ecosystem: Host-associated > Plants > Roots > Unclassified | place... | reverse complement strand
GTATTCAATTCCAGAAGACACCAAGAATGGAATCGTGTCCTAAGCAAACAGAACGAGGAATAAGGGAATGGAAAGGGAAGACAATCAATCCTCCTCCTCCTCCTCCTCCTCCTCCTCCTCCTCCTCCTCGCGCCCAGTTTTGTCGCCCAAACCGAGCAAGCGTAAAGTCAATGGCCACACTAGGTCGGCGTGGACGCTTGGGATGATGAAGTCTATGATGATAGCGCCGTCAGGCGGCGCCTTTCCGCGCACCACTTTGCTGGCCTTCATCGTTCCGGAGTCGCCGGGGATCAAGTAATAGGTCTCGTACGTGTGTTTCGGTGGCCGCTAAATACCCATCGCGTTAGACTTCGGTTCCATATAACAGGGAAGAGCGGTTGTCGAAAAACTCACCCTACCTACTGCACTCCTCCGAAAGGTATAGGCTGATGGGTCTGCTGGGGTCTGCTGTGGTATGTGTCAGTAAGGGAGAGGGGTGCGCGGGAGGGGACGGCGCACGTAGACCCGTAGTGCCTCCGGAGGTGCGACTGGGCGAGGACGAAGATTGTAGCGGACACCTCCGTGAGTTGGCGTTGGCGCATTTGTGCCGAGGTTCTTGGTTTTGGGCTTTTTAGCCTTTTTTTGGGGGGTATTATGCATGCGGTCCTTTCTAAGAGGGCTCATCGTGTCTGTTGCAGATGGTGTGTGAGCGAGTGTATGATAATGTTGAGAGGTCGATCCACTCACTTTTTTTTTTTTGCGGATGGAAGCAGTAGGTCAAGAAAGTTCTGAGATACCGAGGGTATGATCGAGGACAACCAAGACAGCGGAAATTGCGGTTGATATGGGAGTACGAACATCCAGCATGAGCGCTCTGTCGCAGAGGAAGGCTGCGAAGGAGTCTTGTAGAGATACTTGCTCTTCAAATTGAAGCAACAAACGATTCAATTCAACATGGACCTGCATCAGGGAAGTGATCGGACGGCCCTCTTAGGGCCAAACATCTCGGTCAAGAAGCACCTTCCCGCGATAATAGTTGGGCCAAATTGAAGACTTCCCTATCCGATTCAACATTGTCCGGTACATCAGCAATCCAACAACCTCGAGACTCATAACCAAGACGATTAGCTTTCAGATGACGAACGGTAAGATGACAATATGTGCTTCAACAGGGTACGAGAAGGAAGGATAAGAAACAGATCCATTCATGGAACCAAAGAATCTCCCTCCACACAAGTTTCAAGGCTATTTCCTAGCTTAACTGCACCAATCATCTCGATCCATCGCTCAAAGATCAACCAGGGGATCACGTCTTGGTGATAGCAACCTATAGGAGAACAGGGACGAGAGCTGGACCACGGGTATACCGCCATGGTCTGGCGAAGGAAACACAGGGGTAGTCCAGAGGGGATGGTGGCAATCGTTCCGTTTCTTCGTCCATCTCGTTCGGCAAATGTCGATCTCCCCGGCAATGGTAATCACCGCCAACATCCGTAAAAGTAGGCATCTTGTTGCAACTGGACCCGCCACGATGACCAGCTTCTGGCCGCCACATTACCGCTAGCTCTTGCATTGCAACAGTGTGGGCAAGCACTTACTAATATTGTCCACTTTTGTGGGTTCATCGGAGGGGGGGAGTTACGGCGCAGTACATACATATTAAGTCGGCGGAGCAGGAGGAACGTTCGCCACCATCCATGAGGCAGAGGCGTCCGCGTGAGGGGCGAGCGTTGGATGGATGGGCGAGAGCTCATATATTTTGGAGCCCGAACGCAGAGCATGATGGAGGCAAAGATCTCGTAGGTGCTGGCCTGGATATCGATGGTTTGCGTTGATAGGCGCGACGGCGGAAATGAGGAATGGAGGCGGTGAGGGGGTTGCGGTGGTGGGGGTTATGGCTGTTGTTGGGGGAAGGGAGTAGCAAATGCGGGGTGGTGGTGATGGAGGTTGTGGATGTTGGAGGAAGAGAGCAGCAATCACAGTGGGTGAGCTCCTCGACGTCACCGCGAGCTAGCTCCATTTCTTGGACGGTCTGTAAAAGAGCACGCACCAACCGCCCACCGTAAACGGCGCCTTTTCCGGCTCTCACCATCATTCTCGTCGCCATCACCGATGTGGTCGTCGTCGGAGAAGCTCGTCCAACCGTGCTGCTCAACTCGTGGCTCTGCAGGCGTCCGCCCACTCTCTTCCAGTGGCAGGTCTTCTCCATAAACCGTTATGAAGCTCGCCCGATGATTCGTCTCGGCGGCCGCCAAGATGCTCAGCGCGCCAAAGGGAAAGAACTGAGCGCTGCTGCTGATCGCACCGTTGCTGATCTCGTCGATTGCCCTGACATCCGAGTCGGATGAAGGGTGGGCTGAACCCATTTGCCACGAGCGACGTTCATCATGGTGTTTTTGGTACTGTATGCAAGCTTTTTTTTTTTTTGCTTCTCGTCGGCTGGAACGCCTCATGCATATTGGAGCTCGAAGGCTCTGGCCGGCTGGGAGTAAACAGTTGTCTGAGAGAATGAATGAAAGGGAATCGCTGATAGTTGGCTAAGGAGGAAACATGGTAGGAATCGCAAAGATGGGAGGAGTGAATGGTATGTAAGAGGAAGGAAGACGTCAGCGCGGGAGCATTATATATCCTTGGAACTTGCAACCAGCAAGAGCGCCAAGGAAAGCTCTCGAAGGAAATGTATGTATGCACCTTAGCAGGAAGTGGGTGTTTTAGATTTCCTTGGTATGTATGCCTTTTATCTCTTCGGGGCAGGCCAGGGCGGAGGGCAGGGGAACCACAACGGGGCCGCTCGCAGATGGGAAACGGTCGCCATAGATAGTCTAAATGGGCTGCATACGAGTATGTATGTAATGAATGCACATAGCGGCTCGCCCAACTGTGGCCATGCCGCCCAACTCTAACCCGCGCCACGCCGCCACAACAACAACAACAACAACAACAACAACAACAACGACGACGTTATATATACTACGGCACATGGAATAACTAGTAGCGAGAAGAATTTCGACCAACAACGACGTACAGCGGCGCTGTTTGGCAAGAAATACGGTTTTTGGGGTTCCGGCTTCAGGCACCGGACGACGAGCCGATCCGGCACTGGGCCGGGTTTGGTGAGGGATGGTGATGGGGACCACAGATGAGAGATACATAAGCGCCATGGACGTGGGACGGGAATCGATGTGTCTAGAATTTAGATTGCCTCGTCACTGTAACATTGGTTGAAAATGAAAATGATCTCGCGCCGTGTGGTCTCCACATGGACATCTATTTGTTCACAAAATTGAAGTCTAAACTATGTAATGTGGCTACGGTCTCTGTTGCTAATTTGAACGAATACTGTCCCTTGAGAAATTGGCCTGTGCTGGTTTTGATTCCGTTATAATACTGTCTCACCCGTGGATTGACACCACCTTTCCATGGTATTGGCACTGGTGTCATCTGAATTTCGGGATTCAAACAGGCTGCTGTTCCTTCCCCCACCGAAGGACATAAATTCGGAATTCTACGTTGACTTTTATTGTTCCGGTGGTAATCTGGTGTCCAGGACAACTAGTGTTCACTCACAATACGTGATAAATTTATTTTTTCTTCGTACTAATCCCATTGACCGAAGATTACCGTAGCGTCACGGTGATGCAGCCAATCCGGTGATGGGGGTATCAGTTTTACCCCGTTTTTGCAACTGTACTCAAGTACAACAAAAAAAGTGAGAAAAGCATCCAAACACCAACGTTGTTTATTCTGTGGTCTACTTACTTAATATCTGACATGTTGGGAGCATAGCGTCCAGAGTCTTTACAGATAGAACACCGGCGGAGCACGGTTAGGTGCATTGGGTAGTTACCGCTCTAGTGACTGCCTATTGTTTAGCTCCGGGCCTCCCAGCGTCGGCGCCCTTTCTCTTTCTCTTTGTTGCTGGCCTTCCTCTCGGTACCACGGCCATAGGAGGCTCAGGTGCAGCACTACAAGGGATATTACCAACAGCCACTTGAGTACTTCTCAGCTCAACAACAGCGTTTTAATCAAAGAAGCGCAGATTCGCGGAGCTAGAAGTGTTGATCCGGCTCTCAAGAGCAAGAGACGCCGAGATATAGTCCCGTAGATCACGACTGATAGAATAGATGACCTTAGCAGCATGATCACACGGTATACTAGTATGCGGGAGGAAGGCGGGAGGGGGGAGTGCCGGCGCAGGATCCGGGAACTCCTTGCCGACGGGAGGTGCAGCCAGACGGTATGATGCTAGACTTCCTCGCCGGTACGGATGTGGGAAAGCTGGTCCCGACTGGGGGAGCGATGGGTCGGAGTGGGAGCGCAGGGAGTGGGAAGACGAAAGGAGAGCGGAGGCGGAGGAGCTGTGTGTCGGGGGGAGCTACCGCTGTTCCTACCCACGCCCTCCTTCATGGCGTCCGCGGAAGAGGCGTAAGGGACGGCCACGCTTTCCTTTATTCCTCTCTTTGGTGCACATCTTATTTTCTCGGGATAGGCCTGGTGGAGGGCAAAGGGGAGCTTGCAACGTGCCGCCACCTCGCGGACAGCGGACGGGGACCGGGCAAAACGTACGCCGCCACAGCCTAGATAGGCTGAATGCGAGCGCGATCAAACCAAAAAAAAAACGGTATACCAGTACACTGAAACCGGTAACAGGAACATGTTTTAGTGCTAGCGGCGAAGGGTTGCAGAGAGAGCAGAGGGAGCAATCACTACCGAATGTTCACGTCTTTTTTGGGCGGGGAAGACGACGCAGCCTCACAGACCACAGGGCAAGCAAGAATGGCCGGGAGAAGGAAGAGAGGGAGAGGAGGAGAGGCGAGATCGAGTGCGAGGGGGGGGTTTACTCTTGGCAACCTGCAAGTCGTTGGATCAGGACTGCAATGGATGGACGGAATGGATGAAATGGTCGAGGCCAGGGACGGGATGGACGGGTGGAAAGATCGGGAGGGAGGCGGCATTGTGCCGGGCGACCGCCGGCACAATACTGAATAGCTGTAGGAATATGCCCGCCCCACCTTGGATTGTGCAGTTAGCGAGCGGAGAGGATCATGTCAGGAGCGCGTAAATAACGAAGCTGTGTTTCCGAGTTTGTAGAGCAGCAATTCCAAGATTCACATCGTCTTGAAGCTTGCTCACATTGGCGCCTCCAGCTCCGGCTGCTCATTTCGGTCCCTTTATCCCGCCTTCGCATGTGAGCATACACCTCGTTGCGACGGTGAGTTGTATGTGACTGCGCCGGCACTTCAGCGTGCCGTCCGGGGAGGGGAGGGGAGACGGCTGGATGTCAGCCGAGGAGCGATTGCTTTCCACTCGCTGCCCCTGCTCCCAGAGTATCCTTGGTCTTGCTTGGAGCGGGAGGTGCTCCTCGAGCGACGGGAGAGACTGCCCCAATGATCCGCTGCAGCTGGTCCCGTGCCGTCCGACACCGCCAATCACCCGCCCGACTCCACAGTTCCACCGATGTTGCACAACAGCTTTTTGTCTCATCGTCATGATCCAATAGGGTCGCACACGATTAATGAAACATCATCATCATCATCAGCTTTTTGTCTCATCGATCAACTACATAATCCGAGGAGGGGGGCTGGTGACGTGCCGGCGATTGTCTGCCGCAATGCCGATGTGCCGCTCTGCCGCCCGCAACTTCATCCCGTCGCCCAAAGGAGCCCACCCGATGCCGTCTCCCTGTTGGTCTCTCCACCCTTCCATCCATCCCGTCCATTGCAGTCCGAATCCATCGACTTGCAGGTTGCCAAGAGTGCAAACCCCCTCCCGCTCGAACTCGCCTCTTCCTTCTCTTCCTCTTCCTTCCTCTCCTCTCATCCTTCCTCTCCTCCCATCCTTCCTCATCCTTCCTTTCATCCTTCCTCTCATCTCATTTCTCCTCTCATTCTTCCTCTCATCCTTCCTCTCTTCTCATCCTTCTTCTCTTCTCCCCCCACCACCACCACCACCCCAGCAGCAGTGCCCGCTACTACCACCCGTACGTGAAGTCAATGTAGTCTATCGCCCGTCGGCAACGATCGCTGCTGCTCACCCTCCCTAGCACCCAGATTGACAATTCACTACAGACCGTCCTTGAATGCTGTCCCGCAAGCCTCACCGCTCTCTACATGCTAGAACCTGGGTGCTAGGAAATACGATGCTCTGGCCAGTTTTCATCACCTGTCCAAGTCGGCTGACGGACCGTCCTACGTCCATGGTAGATCACAGATCTTACCAAGCCCAAGTTTCCCCTTCCAGACCTCATTTCGTATCGGCCGCAACAATAGGAGCAGGTGTTGGAGGCATCTTCCAGCGCTTGATGATTTTGAACAGGTGCTCTCGCGTTTGTGTCTTGTACTGACACCACCCACAACTCCGCCCTTTCCGCGTTCTTCGTCCACTTCAGGTACTGCCCAGTGCGGCAGTGTCCTGTTCTTAGCTGGCGAATCCGTCTTGCCAATCGCTTCGGACCCCGTTCCACCACTGTATTCGGGCGCCGATTCCTAGGCAATCTGTATTTCCTTCCGTTGACTCGTTCTTCCACCCAGCACCGCGCTTCGGCCCAGTTCTTCACTGAGATTTCCCTCCCGGGTTGGCCAGAGATCTGGGAAGGGGTATCCGGCGCCCCACCGATCCCCATAGCCTAGCCATTCGACCCCCGAGCATCTGGCTCTCCCGCTGCCTGCTTCGCCCCCTCGTCCGCCTTTCCATTGCCAACCACCCCGCTGTGGGCTGGGCACCACCGAATCTCGATGCGCACATCTGGCCTGGCTGCCCTCAGCCTGACTATCCACTTTCTGGCATGTATATCATACTTCTGGCCTGGGCTCGTCTCTCCCGAAACCATTCTCTCGATTGCGGACTGCGCATTCGTGAACACCGTGACTCGCTCCGGTGTGGTTCGCTACGCAGAAGTGAGTGATGCCGTCTGTTGCGCAGTGGTAGCACAGCCACCTGTGGCTAAGTGTGGCTCCGCCGTTCAACCAAACATTGTCGTCGTATCGAACTTCGCACGCGATTGATAACAAAACAAAACGAAGAACTTTTTACGGTTTGGCATTGTGATTCGCAGGATATCACTTATCGTTAGCCGTAGTTGAACTATCAGAGTCCCGCAGTACGTAAGAGTACTATCGATGCTTACTTGCCGAGTCTCGCACCCGGGAATCCACTCAAAGTCGGCCCTCAGTCATATCTGAGGCCCTGTGCACAATGGTAGCGATATAGGGCGGCGATGTGACAGACATGTTCGAGGTGAACACGGTATATAGAGCATTGAAGAATATAGAGTCTCCAAGGATCTGCAAGCTGCATGAAGCTTCCTTTTCCACTTCTTGCTGCAACGGGGTGGCCGAAAAGTAGATTGCCCGACGGGGCCGCTCCAGGTAGGCTTGCGTGATGTAGGCAGTATTCCATAGAGATCGATTGGTTCTTGATAGGACAGCCTCCTAGGCTGTCAGCGTACGTGGCAGCTGGAACAGAGATTGCACTGGTACTATTCTTACTATTTTTGCGCTCCGGGAGCCCCATGCGGCACTTCGTGCTGCTGTACTTCAAGCACAACAACCAGCAAGGCTACGAGTCGGCATGCGGAGACGGCGGGAAGTGAAAGAATACCATTTAGCGCCGACGACGGGGTTCAAGGATGCGGTCTGCGGTGGAAATTGGTGAGGCGTTGTGCGAGCAGACGGGCGACGGCGGGCAACGGCGAACTAATGACTATGTATGTACATATGTACGCCTAATTAACGCTCATTTTTCCCTATCTCCCCTGCGTCATATAGGATATTTCTGCCAGAAACCTGTATTCTCTGTAGCCGTCACCCGAACAGCTCGGCCGCCATTTGGGAAACAGATTGGTACCGTAATTGCTGTCCCAGCTTGCAAAAATTCCGCACACTCGAGTGCCGACTGGAGCTCCTCCACAGACCCTTGTTTGGGGTAACCACGCGGACTGTCTTCGGCAGGATGGCAGCGGCCAGACCCTAATCCCGCACAGGTCCAGCATCTCGGCACCCACGCGTACGCCCGTACCCATCGACACGCCACCTACGGACGTAAATCAACTCCCCGGCTTAGCCCCTCTGATGAGGGGCCACTGCTTCATTCGTAGTAACCCAGGTGCGATGTAGTCAGATGGGAGGAAGCAGCGTGAGGCAATGCAGAAGGGAATCAACGGCCAGGCATTGGCTGCATAGCCCTCCTCGGTTCCGGCTTCGGAGGAGTCCAATTGGGCTGGACTTGTGTCTCCGCACGGGGGATCAGCGGCAGCAGCACCCGCAAAGTGAAATACTATTTCACGAGCCGTGGTGACAGGTAAAGTTGAGAGCACCTCCTTCCTTAGATGAGCTGACTCGTAGTCGCCCAAGGTTACGTAACGTCGGTAACAGGATGCAGCATGGTGGCACTCGCGACCAATACATACATACTCGTACCTTCGCAGTGCTTGGGCATAAGTCCAACACCTGCAGGAAAACCTGCCTGGAGTCATCGGAGTTTAGCGATTTGAACTTACCTCTCCCGACTGGCGGTATCAAAGTAAACAGCGGTACGTACGTAATGCCACTATTGGTGGTAATCTCGGACAAACATGTGGCTATAGCATGGACAATAGTTTCCCCAGACCCAGTCAACAAGGAAACTATTCAGGTTCAAGAAAGCGTTCGGACCTGGGGCGTTCAAGAGGGTTTTGGGAGGATCCTTGGGCTGGCAGTCTACAGTCTTCGCTACAGTGGCGACAGAGTTTCAACTTTCCTGAGCCTCACAGCTAAACTCGCGAATTATACGGTCACACGAAAATTCGTTCACGACGGAGGCACTCGAATATTGGGGAATCAACATCCGTCCATGTAGACGTGATCAATTGTCAGTTGGTCGTCTCGCACATGTTGGGGCCGGTGCCCGGTCTTCCCCTTTTCTACTCCTCCTCTTCGCCGGCTTCGAGGTCAAGGGCGTCGCCTTCTTCCTCCGCCTTCACGGCCATCTCGACAGCATCGTAGTACGGTCCGGTACGCCATTCCGGCGGAAGGTCGAGGATGACGTGGACACCGGTGGCCTGGAAGCCGCGCTGCCACCAAACCTGAACCGCGCGGACGCATTCTTCAATGTGGAGATCGTCAAAGCGGTACTTTGAGCGATCCCACAAATTCGGATACTCCGCGCGGTCCACGAAGCCGATCCCGTCTGTTCCCGGAAGCGTTTCGTCAAGACCAAACATTATGTTGAGAATCCCGTCGGTTACGTAATGCGACGATATGAGCTTGTAGAAATACTCGGTCTTGGCCGGCTTGCGGCTGTCGAGCTTCGGGACCCAGACTGCGCGCTTCTTCGAGACACAGTCCAAGAGGTACGGCTGGACTTCGAACTCCATGCGCAGCTGGTCGATGTGCGAGATCGAGCGGCGGATCACGCGCGACGTCGTATAGGCGCAAATACCGCGCCCATCGGCTTGGTAGTGGTCGTAGCCGACCAGTCCATTGAGGACGGGGTCCTGACCGGTGAAGAGGGCCTCCAATGGCGTCTGCACATAGGTGATGTGGATCCCGGCCGTCAGCGCCGTGCGTATCGGAGCCTCGACGTAGCCATCCCTCGGGTCGGTCATCGGCTGCCCTGCCCGGCTGCCAAAGTTTCGGCTGTTCACACTACCCGATAGGTTGTGGGCCGGGCCTTGAATACGGGACATGATCCTGTTATCGTTGCCGCCAAGGTAGTCCTGGGACAGACCGGCATGGAACAGCTGAGATGGTAGCAGCTGAGGAGTACTGGAGGAACCGTAAGCGCCCGGAGCTGGCCGATTCAACATCTGCTGAGAGATGCTAGAGGAACCGTAGGTACCCGGAACCATATAGCCATGGTAGGTGTTGCTTCGCTCTTCCACGGCTTGATGACCTCCACCACTAGGCTGACCGAAGTTATATCCTTCATTCGCAGGTAGGTGGGTCGCTCCGGTGTTCGAATTTCTGCGCCCGGCTTGATAGAGGAGGTTCCCATCATTGGTAGACTGCGGGGTGCCTCCAATGTTCGGGTTTCCGTGTTCGGCTTGATCGCGGAGGTTTTCAGAATTGTCAGGCAGCTGGATCTGACCGGTGTTCAGGATTCCGCGTCCGGCCTGAGCGATGGGAATGCTGCCAGAAGTAGGTTCAACGAACAGTGGAAAACTTCCAAGGGATTGTGCTCCATCCACTCTAGTGGAGTCGGCGATAGGTCCACTGCTGGCTTGCAGGCTCTGGGGTTCGCCGAGATCGTTCGTGAACTGGATACGGTGACGCGGTGGATCGTCGAGGGAGTGGATTCCGTCGGGGTTGACAAAGCCGAGGGGCTCAATATTAGGAGAAATGCTCTGGCTCTGGATGGGAAGCTGACTGCCGCTGTGGCTCTGCACGGATTGCGATCCAGCTGCTGCAACAGGTCGGGTGGCTGAGGGTCCTTTGGCCTTTGGCAAAATTTGATTTCCGGCGACAGGGCTCGAGGCCTTCGAACTGTTGCGGCGGCGATTAACCTTCGGCATTTTGGCTGCGTTCTTCTGGTTTCGTTGCGATCTCTGCAAGACTGCTTGGGCGTCAGAATTCTCGGTAGATCATACAGAATCGGTTTCGCTCTCAAATAGACTGCTGGTAGAGGATGACTTACTGGTAGAGGGTCTCAAGCGTCGGCCTTGGATTCCGGACTGATCAGGGTCGATAGGAGGAAAAGCTGGCGACCCAACGCGCGGATTGTCTTGCGGCGTGTGTTCAGAAGACGGACTTGGGTGGCGTCTCTCGGGAACAGGAATTTCCTGGGTATCGTTTGAGAGGCTAACACTGCGGTACGGGTTGGGCGCCTGGATAGTGGTGCTGTCGTTGTAAGTTGGGGTACGTGTCGAAGGAGCGGCACTTAGGGTAGCGTTAGAACGCAAGCTCCTCTGGGTCATCGGCCGCTCCAAAGTAGACAACGACCCTTCGTGACTAATTTCCGGACCAGTAGTAGGGCTTAGAGAGGCTCTGCTCCTGACAGCTGCCGAGGTATTTTCGCTGTCGGCGGCAACTTCACGACGCGGCGTAGGACGCAGGGTCGTCGGCGAAGCACGCAGACTCCTCGGCGAAGTCGTGAAACCATGGATCGGCGGCGTCAATCCACGAGGCTTATGCGGCTGCCGGCGTGTCAGTAAAAGGGTAAGACGGCTTATCATTAGATTTCTTACAACTGGCATATCTTCGTCTTTTTCGCGGGCGTTGTTGGTTGGGGGTTGGAAGATTAAGCGCGGTTGTTAGACGCTCGCGCTTGTGGCGTCTTTTGCGCTAGTGCGTCTAAGCTAGCACCCACCATCGTGACGTGCTTAACGAAACTCCTGCACGCCGAGACGGAGAAAATGTCAATCTAGAGTGATGGGTGTGGAGCTCGAAAACAACCCCATCGCCAACCATTCTTCCATCACCCAACATAAAAAAGAATTTATTTTGCGGCAAAAGTCTTAAATGCCCTACTTTTTGGCCACTCAGTCTAATCTACCCTACTTTTGCAAAAAAAGTCAAATATACCCTACTTTTGCCACCGGTAATTTTTGGTGTGGCGCAGCAGTGAAGTGCGCAGCGCCCTGCGCACCACAACTTGCCTGTTTAACCGTCGACCTACAACTTGACTGCATATCTATTTGTGCATGCGATCTTAAAATCCATAGGAGAAGTGAACAGGAAATTAAATTCTGGGGGTAAATCACAAGTCGAATGTACGTATCCGATCTCGTCACAGGTACTGCGACTGCGCCCCACATTATCACACTGTTTGCAGCCGTGTGGGGCATTATCTGCAGCATCTCCAAGTCCACCTGCCAT
>Ga0307512_10006545_pt1 | contig 11772 bp, 12 predicted proteins | sample 14_EM_MG_FD_200267 | JGI IMG/M metagenome (GOLD analysis project Ga0307512, IMG submission 200267) | Populus trichocarpa ectomycorrhiza microbial communities from riparian zone in the Pacific Northwest, United States - 14_EM | ecosystem: Host-associated > Plants > Roots > Unclassified | place... | reverse complement strand
GGTGTGCGTCATCCACGTCGCACACCGGCAGGACCTGCTTGCCTCCGGCGGGATCGACGCCGTGGCCGCGGCGGAGGTCCCGATCATGCTCGCGTACGGCGAGGCCCTGACGGGAACCGGAAAACCGCTGGTCGTAGCGGGCAGCATAGGCTCGTCAGGCAGCCTGGGCAGGCCGGTCACCGAGGAAGACCCGGCCCTTCCCGTCGGCGATGAGCACAAGGGCACCCTGCACGCTCGTAACGTCGTGGAAATCGCCGCGGTCGGGCTCGCCGAGCGGGGAGTGCGGTCCTCGGTCGTACGGATCGCCAACATCGCGCACAGCACGACCGATCGTGCCGGCTTCCTCCCCATCCTGATCGCGCTCGCGAAGGAGAAGGGTTTCGTCGGCTACCCCGCAGACGGCGCGAACCTGTGGAACGCCGTGCACGTCCGCGATGCCGCCTCCGTGTTCCGCCTGGCGCTGGAGAAGGGGCCGGCCGGAAAATACTGGCACGCGGTCGGCGACGGGGGTATTCCGTTCCGCGAGATCGCCGAGGCCATCGGCAGCCGTCTGGGCCTGCCCGTCGTGAGCGTTCCCGCGGACGTCCTGATGGTGCCGGGATACTTCGGATTCCTCGCGAACATCGTCACGCAGAGCTACCCGGCGTCCAACCTCATCACCCGCCGGACCCTCGGCTGGGAACCCACGCAGCCCAGCCTGCTCGCCGACCTGGACAACGGCCACTACTTCCCCGCCAGCTGACGGCAGATGCTGATAGCGTCCGGCGGCGCTACGGGGCGGCGCAAGACTCGTGTGAGGCACCTTGTGGGATTGCTCGCCTACCTCCTGATCTTGCCGTTCCGCCGCCGGCGAGAAAGGCCGCGAGCTGCTCGCCATGGCCGTCAGGTCAGGCGGATGCCGGCTCTGCCAGGAACGTCCGTTCGATCCAGCGAGCGAGCCGGCCCCGGTCGGGATAGTCCTCGGCGCGCGACCGGAAATACCGCAGCAGATCCTGCAGGTCGCCCTCGCTCAGATCCTCGATTCGGCAGAGCAGGTCGGTGGTCGGCCGATCGCGCAGATGGCTCGGACCTTTGCGGTCCCGGTCGCGGATCTGGGCCCGTAACTCGGCCCGCGGCAGAAGCGGCAGCCAGACCGTCGTCAACTCACCGCGCAACTCAGTGCTCAGATCTTCGATTACGGCTAACAGGGACTCCCCCGTAACCGTCCACAGCTCGGGCAGATAGCTGCTGGATGGGCACGACAGCCGAGTGCGGTAGACACCCTCGGCGTACTGCGGTGGTTTTGCCCGCGCCTCGTCCAGCGACACGTCACGCAGGTACGCCGTCCAGGGCAACAGGTGGTTCGAGATATTAACCATGAACTCTGCCCGATCCGGCAGCCCGCTCGGCACCGACTGCAGGCTAATCATGATCGAGTCGCCACGCTCACCCGGCACCGTGAGCGACCGGCCCGGCCTCCGGCGCACGCCGAGGTCGGCCAGCGTGGGCGCGACCGCGGCGACAAGATCTCTGAGCAAGCTCACGCCGAGACCCTATTCGAACGCTGGCCGTACACCAGTGACGGCACCTGCTTGATAACAGTGCGCAGCTAAGGTTTCAGAGGTGACCCTTCCGTTTCCTTCGCCGACGGTTCCAGCGTCTGGGCAGGCCGAAGTCTTCGTGCGGTACCTCGATTATTTCCGGGAGTCCGTATTGTCGAAGGTGTCCGCGTTACCCGACGATGAGGTGCGTCGTAGCCGACTTCCATCCGGGTGGACTCCGGTTGAGCTGCTCAAACATCTGCGTTACGTCGAGTTGCGCTGGATCGAGTGGGGATTTCAGGGACACGAGGTCCAGGATCCGTGGGGAGACGGTCACGGGGACCGATGGCATGTGGGGCCTGACGAGACGCCCGATTTTCTCGCGGCGGCGCTGCGCACGCAGGGGATGCACACCTCAGCGGTGATCGCAGCGAACCCGCTCACCACGGCCGGGGCTCCCGGTCCGAGATGGGACGGTGAACCGCCGGCATCGCTGGAACGAGTGTTGTTCCATCTCCTTCAGGAGTACGCCCGCCACCTCGGCCACCTCGACATCATCGTCGAACTCGCCGGCGGGCCCGTCGGCGAGTAGGCAAGTTCATACAACTTGCCGCGCCGCAGCTAGTAAGGATCAGAGTGCCCGCGCAGGCGAAGGGCTTCGTAGACAGTGACGAATAAGTCGTGCTGGTCCATGTCGTCCAGATCCGAATCTTCGATCGCGTGCCGGATGCAGCAGGCGCGGCCTTCGCTGACGGTCCAGGCGCGCCACACAACGCCGGTCATAAGGCACGGCAGACACAGCAGTTCGGATTCTTGCCGCGGCAGGTCCTGCTTTCCCACAGCGATAACCATAGAACAGCTCCGGCCGGGTGAAGCGCGACGGACAGACATCCGGATCTGCCGACGGTATATCCGCGTGCGCTCGCGTTGCTGCAACTTCCGTCAAGAAGCTCGGCCCAGCGCAGCGTAAGTCCCTGCCCGAAGGGCAGAGCCTGATGGCTGAACTATTCGCTGGACGATCTCAGCGACTTCATCAAACTCCACGAGCGCCGGATCCAGCGGATTCCGCACATCGCCGGGCCGAGTGACGTCGTCGCCCTGCGGGTCGTAGATCGTCAACCCGTACCGCTGCGCAAGCTCGTCGATCAGCCCGAGGGCCGGATCACTACGCTCGGAGAAGCTCAGAAGCATGCTGACGTGCTCGATACCGACGTCAAGCGGCATCGACATCCAGGGCGAGTCCTCGCCGTGGGGCGGAAAATCGGAGACACATGCAGGCCGATCCATCGTGCCTTGATGGCGGTGACCGCCTGCCTGCCCGGGGCGTCATACGCCTTCACAGTCAAAAATACGATGTCCCAATCAGGCGCGGGTTCCGTCTCGCTCCTCATCGAAGATCATGTTGGGTGCCGTGCTTCGCAAAGAGAATAGGGCGTAGATCCCGGCGGCGAGAAAGATGATGGCGGTGCCGAGGTAGATGACATCGATGCGGCCGAAGGTAATGCCGCCGAAAGAGAACCGATGTCTCGGTGGCAGAAGGCTCACGATCGTGCCTGCGACCGTGACTGAGATGATCGACGACAGCCGGAACGCCGGCGCGAACACGGAAACAACTCGTGCGAGCTGGGTGCGATCCACCGCGGTAAGGACCAGCGGTGACATCGCGGTCTCCACCACGCCTCCGGCGATGCCGTAGATGAACAATGCCGCTGCGGCAAAGACCGCGTCGCTGGACCGCGAGTACGCCAGGCACGCGATACCGCAGACGATTGTTGCGGCGACAAAGAGCCGACGTTCGCCGATTCGTGGGCCGAGGAACCCGACGCCCAGCGCACCGACGAGGATGCCCGCGCCCAATGCTCCGCTTAGGACGCCGAACCACCAGGGATCCTCGCCCAGATTTTCCTGCACGAAAAAGACGTTGAGCGAACCAAGCGTCCCCGCTCCAAGCATCACGATGATCCCGGTACCAAGAATCGTCCGCAGCACGGGGTCGGCGGCGATAGTCCGCAAAGGGGCGATGAGTTCGCGTCCAAAACTTTGCCGCTTCGCCGGTGACGAGCCCTGGGACAGATCGACTGGCCCCGCAAGCTTGATCATCACGTACGACCAGAGGAACGATAGTCCATTGAGCGCGAAGCCCAGAGTCGGGCCGACGGCAACGTAAAGGATGCCGCCGATGAGCGGTCCGGCTACGGTGGCGATCGCGGAGCTGGCCTGTGCGAAGCTGGCCGCCTGAGCCCGCTGGGAACCCGCCACGACGTCGCTCATCAAGACGAGGCGGGCCGGGTTGAAAAACTGCGACGCTGCCGCTTGGACAATGACGCCGACCGCGCAGGCGGCCAGTGTTACCGAGCGTGGAACACCCGCGGGCAGCAACGGTATCGCGACGAAGCCCAGGCTGACGATTGCCCGTACAGCGTCGGTAGCGAGCGCCACGCGTACCTTGTCCCAGCGGTCAACGAAGACTCCGGCGAAGGGAGCAAGCACGATTGTGACACCAGCGGTGATCGCCAACGCAGCCGATGCGGCGGCCGGGGCGTATGCCTCGCCAGCGAGCAGGCCGGTCGCGAGCCACAGCGTGAGCGTGGTCGTGAACAGCATGTCCCCAACTAGGGAGACCGCCTGGCCGAGCCACAGCCGACGGAAGGGACGGCTGGTGAAGACGTTCGTCATTGACATCCCGTCGAGCTAGCGGCCACCCAGGAACATTGATGCTTGCAGATGGTAAAAGTTGCGGGGTAGGGAAGCGCGGGACTGCTGGGGTCGGCCTTAGCCGACCCAGCAGACCTACGTGGTTCAGCCCGTCGTGATGCTGATGCAGTTGTTCCGCACCGGCGTCGACTTCTGCAGGTCAAGAATCTTAGCCATATCAGTTCACCTCCTCAGAATCTTGTGGTCTGGCGGGCCACGCCTCGTTCCGGCTTCCTGTGCTCGAGCGGCTGTCCGAGGGCAGTTACCTGTCCGTGCTGCGTCCTCCGCGTAAGAAGGACGGCGAGCCGATCACCGTGCGGGTCGTCGAGTACACCGTGACCACGACCGATACCGACGGGGCTACGATCAGAGAATTGTTCTGCATGGTCACGAATCTGCTCGACCCCGATCAGGCGCCGATCGAGGACATCGCGGCCCTGTACAACGAGCGGTGGTCAGGAGAAACCATGCTGGGCGCGGTCAAGACCGAGCTACGCGGCGGCCCCGACGTGCTGTTGCGTTCGCAGAGCCCTGACGGGGTACGTCAGGAGATGTGGGCGTTGTTCTGCCTGTATCAAGGCCTCGCCGACCTGATCGGTGACGCCGCCCGCCACCATCGCAGCGACCCCGACAGGATCAGCTTCCCGCGCGCCCGCAACGCCGCCCGCCGATCCGTACCCCAGATCCAGGCGGGTTTTTCCCCCTCAACGGCTGCGACGGGCCAGTGAACACGCCTGGATTGGACTCGGCCGACGCACCCACGAGCGACCCGGACGTTCCAGCCCTCGCGCCACGAAACGACGCGCCCACCGCTACCCCACCCGCGGCGAACAATCCGCGAGCCGCCGGGTGGCCCACGCGATCACCCTGCACCGCGTCAAGCCCCTACCAGCCAAGATCCCTTAAAGAAGCGCCATTGGGATGTGGCCTCTTAGCTGGTCGACCGTACTTGGCGGCAGAAGAACCGCATTCCCGCAGCTCAGGGGACAATCGTGACGCTATCAGCCGTACGCTGACGAATGCCCTGACCGATTTCGTTGCTGGTCGTCCGGCGTAGCGCCGCCACGACGCCTCGGGCAACGGCCAGGTCGCGTGCGGTCTGATATCGTGATATCACCAATGCTCGGGAGGTGTTCTCATGGCCAACATCCTCATTCGCGATCTGAGCCAGGAAGCCGTCGACCGCATCGATGCCGCAGCCGCCAACCTCGGCCTGTCACGCAACGAGTACCTGCGCCGCAAGTTCGAGGAGGGCGTTAGCCCCACCGGCGAGCGGGTGGTCACCGCCGAGGACTGGCAACGATCCGCAGAGGCCTTCGCCGACCTGACCGATTCTACGGTGATGGACGCCGCGTGGCGGTGACGACCTGGCTGATCGACAAGTCCGCGTACGCGCGCCTTCAACTCGGCCAAGCGACGAACCGCGACGAATGGAACGCGCGCATCAGCCGCGGACTGGTCCGGCTTTCCACGATCACTCGACTCGAACTCGGCTACTCTGCGCGTTCCGGAGACGCCGGTCGCCAGCAATTCGTGCTCCCACCGCTGTCGTTGATGCCGATCGAGTACCTGACGCCGGCCATCGAGGACAGGGCATTCGAGGTACAGATGCTCCTGGCCGACCGAGGTCAGCACCGCGCCCCGTCAATTCCCGACCTGCTGATCGCGGCGACGGCCGAGAAGGCTGCACTGACCGTCCTCGCCGTCGACAAGGACTTCGACCTCATCGCCGCGATCACCGGTCAGCCTGTCCACACCCTGGACGCCTGAGCCGCGATCAGCTTTCAGCGCATCGCTCTCGGCGGCCTGATCGGTATGCCGCGACCCACGCCGGTTGACCTCGCTTCATCCTTCGGTCGCGTAGCGGGCCCAACCCGAAAATGCCGCCCACGACGAGGACCCGTATTGCGTTGAGGGGGCCCCGCCTCGGCTGGTCGTCAAGACCCCCGAACGGAGTGCACCTCGACCCAACCGGCCGACGCGTGTCATCCCTACCGCCGCCGATTGTGCGCAAGTAGACGTTTCGGGGCCTGGGGGATGGCGGCCGGGGTCGACGCCCCTGGCCGCCATCCCTTTGCGGTCACCAGGTTGTTGGTGCCGGGGGTGCTACCACCGGTGGGCGGTCGTCGCAGGTGATTGTGTTTGGTAGTTCCCACGGTGCCAGCCATGCTCCGGTTGTGCCGCCGCCGTCGTTGCCGCCCAGGTCGGTCACCGTGAACTCCGAGCCGGCCGGGGTGAAGTGGAACGAGCCGCAGTTGTTGATGCCGACCGCGCCGACGTTGCGGGCGTCCACGTTCGCGAAGGATGCCGAGCCCGCGGCTCGGGCGCTCAGCACGCTGGTGCCCGTACCGTCGACTTTGATGTCTTTGAAGTGCACGTTGGTGATGGAGTAGAGGTCCTTCACCGGGAAGTCCGCCACCAGCATGATCGCGTTGTACGTGTTGTCGAGGAAGTTGTCGCCGACGACTTGGATGTCCGCGTCGATGTTCTTTTCCAGGGCGTAGAACCAGATCGCGCCGAGGCCGATGTTCCAGTTCAGCTCGTAGGTGCCGGAGCGGACCGTGGTGTTGTCGGTGATCCAGAGGTGGCCGGCGAAGGGTTGCGCGCCGAAGCGGGAGCCGACCTGGATCGCGCTGCCCTCGCGGATCGGGTCGGCGATCAGGTTGGCCGAGACCGTGTTGTCGGTGCCGCCGTAGATCGCGATGCCGTTGGCCAGCACGGGAGTCTGCACGGTGTTGTGGTCGAAGGTGTTGTTCGCGTCCGCGGATTTCTCCGACCACATGGCCAGGCCGTCGTCGCCGGTGTTGCGGACGAAGTTGTCGCGTACCAGGGATCGGGTGACGCCGGTGTGGAAGTTGAGGCCGTCGGCGATCTGGTCGACGATGATGTTGTTAGTGATCCTGGTGTTGGTCATCGGGCCGTCGAACCACATGCCGACCTTGGTGTGTTGGATGTAGAGGCCGTCGATGCTGGAGTTGCTCAGCGCGCCGCCGATGCCGTTTACCTGGTCGGTGTCGATGCGCTCGCGGACGTCGCCCTGGATGGCGAAGCCGGAGAGGTGCACATTGGAGCTTCCGCCGTCCTTGCCGTAGAAGCCGACGCCCGTGTGCACGGAGCCGTCCGGGGCGGGCGTGCCGAGCGCGACCTCATGCCCCTTGACGATCGTGTACCAGTTGCCGGCCCCCTCGATCGTCACGTTGTCGACGATGATGTGCCGATTCACCTGGTAGGTGCCCGGCGGGAGATAAACCTTGAGGTGCGACTTCTTCGCGTACGCGATTGCCTTGTCGATGGCCGGCGCGGAGTCTCTGCGTCCGGTGGGGTCGGCGCCGAAGAACAGCACGTTCGCGGCGATCAGGTCAACGCGCGGCGCGCCGACCAGTTCCGAGTCCAGCAGGTCGATCACCGTCGGCACCCGGCCGGCGGTGAGGCGGATCCGGTCGCCCGCCCGGTACGTGCGGCCGAGCGGCAGGCGCTGCTCGTCGTAGAAGTGGTTGGGGCGAAACGGCGTGCTGATCACGGGCGGCGGCGTGGTCGCGGCCGGCACGCAGGCGCACTCGGTGATCCACCAGTCGGGGTGCAGCAGGCCGGCGTTGGGGTCGTTCGAGAATGGATACTGGTTGTAGAGCCAGGCGTACTGCGAGGTCAGGGTCATGGTCAGGGGTGCCTTGCCGTTCACCGAGACGGCGAGCGGCGCGGTGTTGCCGCCACCGTTCGGCGCGTCGGGGAGGCTGTAGCGCACGGTGATCGCGTTGGCCGCCTTCGGCAGGACGAACTCGACATACTGGCCCGGGGCAAGTTGGACGGCGCTGCGCCCGGAAGCCTCGGCGGGCAGCGTGTACGCCTTGCGGTCGGGGCCGATGACGGTGCCGTTGGTGGCGGCGGTCTCCGCCTCCTGCTCGGCGAAGGCGACGCTCGCGCCGCGACCGGCGACGAGCGAGGGGGCGAGGGCGGCGCGGGTGGTCGGGCTGGGCGCGGCGGCGTGGGCGGCTGACGCACCGCCGAGCACGATGGCCACGCCGACCGCGGCGGCGGCCCAGCGCGGTGGCGCGCCGAACCGCCTCGAGAAGGCTGACATCAACGGACTCGATTCTGTGAGGAGTGAGGTGACGGTACGACCCGGCAAACTCGACCCACAAGTGTCCGTCGACTATTTTCGTAAATTTGCTCGTGAGTTGCAGAAGATAACCATCTTCTTGCAGATCTTCGTCCTGCTCGCGCTGGCCCTGACGGCAGCGGGCTGCACGAAGCCGGCACCCACCCTGTCCTGGCGCAAGGCCAACCTGCCCGGGCTGACCAGGGACGCGATCGACTGCGCCGGCCGGTGGTACGTCGTCGGCACGGTGCCCGGCCCGGGCGACGCGACCCGCCCCGCCGCGTGGGACAGCACCGACGGCCGCACCTGGCGCAGCCTGACGTTCGCCCCGCTACCCGGCAGCTACTACGGGCCGCAGCAGGTGATCAGCAGCGTGGGCTGCTCGAACGGCACGGTCGCGATGGTCGGCGCCAAGCCGGGCGGCGCACACGGCAATCCCCGGGTCAGCACCTGGCGGCAGCGCCCGGACGGCGTCCTGGCCGAGGTGGCCGCGACGTTCGAGACTTACGGCGGGGACCAGGCGGTGAACGTCGGGCATATCGTCGGCGGTCCCGCGGGCTTCCTGATCACCGGCAACCGGACCAGCGGCGCGGCGGTCTGGCTCTCCCCCGACGGAGCGAGCTTCCGGCTGTACGAGAACGTGCCCGGCCTGGCCGGCGACGCCACCACCGAGACCGTGGCCCGGGACGCCGCCCCCGCCGCCGACGGCCGATGGGTCGTGGTCGGCGCGGCCGCCCGCACGGGCAGCCTCGACCAGGCGCCGGCGATCTGGCTGGGCGACACCTGGAACCCCGTCACGGTGCATAGCGCCCGGGGCGCCACCTGGAATCGCGCCACGGTGCACAGCGACGGCGGCTACAACGAACTCCAGCGCGCGGTGCAACTCGGCGACGACATCGTCGCGGTCGGGCCGCGCGGTTCGGGCTTCGGCGCGTGGATCGGGCACGGCACGCAGTGGGCCGAGGCCGGCGCCTTCGGCGGAGCGACCGGCACGGTGCTTTCCCTGGCCGCGGCCGGCTCTAGCCTGTTTGCCCTGGTCCAGATCGGGTCCGAGCGCGCGTTGTGGCGTTCGACCGACCGGGCCGGCACCTGGCAACAGCTTGCGCTGCCCGGGGCGACCCCGACGGCCGTCGCGGGCCGCGCCGGAACGGTGTTACTCGCAGCCGACGGCGAGGTTTGGACGGCTGCACTGTAGTGCCTGTGCCCCGGGTGAGCTGCACGACGCCGACCGCCGCGGTCACCGCGGACGCCATCGCGGCCACCGCCCCGATCGTCCCGCCGGCGATCTGCTCGCCGAGCAGCAGGAAACCGATCGCGGCGGCGGCGATCGGGTTGGCCAGGGTGCTCACCGCCAGCGGCGCGCCCAGCCCGCCTCGATACGAGCGCTGGGTGAAGAGCACGCCGGCCGTGGTGAGCGCCGCGATGGCCACCCCGAACACCAGGAAACCGGAGAGCTGGACCGCCACGGTCTGGGTCAACGCCGACGACACTCCGAACGCGACCCCGCCGGCCGCCGCGTCCCACAGCCCCGAGCGGCGCGACCCGAAGACGGCCAGCAGCGCCGCCGTGGTCAGCAGCAGGCCGACGAACTGCGCGCCGGACAGCGCCGAGATCCCGGCGGCCGTCGAGCCGACCAGCAGCAGGAGGGCGGTGAGGCCGCCGATGGTGAGCGCTATCCCCCGCGTCTCGGCACGGCTCACCCGGCGCATCGCCGCCATCGCGCCCATCGGCACGGCCAGCGCCAGGGTCAGCACGCCGAGCGGCTGCACCAGCGACAGGGGCCCGTAGCGCAGCGCCACGACGTGCAGCAACCCGCCGACGCCGTTCAGGCCGATGGTCAGCCACCAGGCCGGCAGCCGGAGCAGGTCGAGCAGGCGCCGGTCGGCGACGCGTTCCTGCAGCACGGCGGCGCCGGCGTAGGCCACGGCGGAGAGCACGCAGAGCAGCACGGCGATCACGAGCATCACGTCGGCGGCCCGCCCGCCTTGACCAGGCCACTCTGATACGCGATCACGACCAATTGGGCCCGATCGCGTACGCCGAGCTTGGTCATTGCGCGGTTGATGTGGGTTTTCGCGGTCAGCGGCGAAAGGTAGAGCTTCTCGGCGATGTCGTCGTTCGACAGCCCGTGGGCGACCAGCCCGAGCACCTCGCGCTCCCGGTCGGTGAGCCCGTCGAGCGAGACCGGCGCGGGCAGCGGCCCGGGCTCCTGCTGGCTCAGAAACCGGCTGACCAGGCCGCGGGTGGCCCGCGGCGACAGCAACGACTCGCCGGCCGCGACGACCCGGATGGCGTGCAGCAGATCGGCCGGCTCCACGCCTTTGCCGAGGAAGCCGCTCGCGCCGGCCCGCAGGGCGAGCACCACATTGTCGTCGTTCTCAAAGGTGGTCAGCACCAGGATCCGCACGCCGGCCAGGTCTTCGTCCGCGACGATCCGCTTGGTCGCCTCGATCCCGTCGACCTCGGGCATCCGGATGTCCATCAGCACCACGTCGGCCCGCGCGGTGCGGGCCAGTTCGACGGCCTCGCGCCCGTTGGTGGCCTCGCCGACCACCTCGAACTCCGGCTCCGAGCCGATGATCATAGAGAAGCCGGCCCGGATCAGGGCCTGGTCGTCGGCGAGCAAAACCCGGATCGTCATCAGCTCAACCCCGCAGGAGCAGGCAATTCCGCGTGTACGCCGAACCGGCCACCGGTGCGGCTACCCGCGCTGAGCGTGCCGCCGGCCGCCGCCGCCCGCTCGCGCATGCCGACGATGCCGTATCCCGACCCGGCGGCGGACTGTCCGGCCGCGACGGCGTTGCCGATGTCGAGCACGACCGCCTCCGGGGTGTACGCCACCGCGAGGCAGGCCACCCCGCTGCCGTGTTTCTGCGCGTTGGTCAGCGACTCCTGCACGATCCGATACGCCGCCAGATCCACGACGGCCGGCAGCTCGCGCACCTGCCCCTGCTGACGGTGCTCGACCGTGAGCCCGGACGCCGCGAACGTGTCCAGCAGCTCGGAGAGCCGGGCCAGCCCGCGGGTCGGCTCGGTGGTCACATCCAGGTCGTCGGAGTTGCGCAGCACGCCCACCACCGCCGCCAGTTCCTTGAGCACGGTGTCGGACGCCCGCCGGATGTGCGCGAGCGCCGGCCCGACCTGCTCCGGCCGGTGCTGCAGGACGTGGGTGGCCGCGCCGGCCTGCACGTTGATGACCGCGATGTGATGCGCGACGACGTCGTGCAGCTCGCGGGCGATGCGTAGCCGCTCCTCGGCGACCCGGCGGCGGGCCTCCTCCTCCCGGGTCTCCTCGGCGCGCCGGGCGCGTTCCTCGACCGCCGTGATGTACGCGCGGCGGCTGCGGCTCGCGTCGCCGACCGCGGTGGCCATGCCGATCCAGGCAAGGATGCCCACGTTTTCCGCCGCCCACCAGCCGCGCTCGCCCCACAGCCCGGTGACCACGAAGATGACGATCGCGAA
>Ga0307512_10006544_pt1 | contig 11772 bp, 12 predicted proteins | sample 14_EM_MG_FD_200267 | JGI IMG/M metagenome (GOLD analysis project Ga0307512, IMG submission 200267) | Populus trichocarpa ectomycorrhiza microbial communities from riparian zone in the Pacific Northwest, United States - 14_EM | ecosystem: Host-associated > Plants > Roots > Unclassified | place... | reverse complement strand
ATATTAATTACCTAAAAAGGTAATATATACCTCTTAATAAGCAGTAGATGCGAAGCTTGGCGGCCAAAGACTGACTAAAGACTGAAATTTCACCCCTGGAGCCAATTATAAGTGCTACATTAGGCCCAAAATGGCATAACCCAAGCCCAAAATAGCGCTAAAAGTGTATTAATAATCGGTCAGACCAAATTTCGCGACCCCAATCATAGGTACGGGGTTGGATGGCCACAGGGTTCTTTGCATCAGTTTTGTTTTGTTTTGTTTTATTCATACTGTATTCACTCTAATTAGAGTATGACAGTCTAGATACACCACCTCCGCCTCCGGGCGAGCCGGTTAGATGGCGGAGCTCCCACCTACTACCCATCGTCCCCTCTTCTTTGCATCAGTCCCTTGCCTCCTTGTACTGTCCAACCACTTACATACGCAATGAGGCCAATGAGACGTCTCCTCCCGCAAGCTGTACGGCTCCCATCATTCACTTCAACTTTCATAAAATCTTATTTCTATTTCCCAACTACCACCACCGTCGTTGGCGTTAGTGCGCCCCTTCGTATTATACGCCAATATCAATCTCAGTCTCAACCTCAGCGCTTCTCCCCCGCGTTGACCCCGCAATCGGGTCCGGCACTCCGCCGAATTGCCTCCACCCCCACGGTCACAGTACCGGCTCTCAAACGCCTTAACGTTGAACTCGATGGCCAATTCGTATCATTTGATCAGTTATTTTTACGCGACGCGTGTTCTTGCCCACACTGTATCCACCCTTCAACACAGCAAAAGCTCTTCCAGACTACCGATATACCCTACGACGTGCGGGCCGATTTCACTGAAACCCTGAGCGACGGTTCGCTTCGGGTTCGATGGAAGAATGACATACCGATTCCTGGCGTGGAGGTTCATGAAAGCATTTATACCCCCGACTTCTTGCGCCGATACTCGACATTGCGGAATCGGGTCCGCGCGCGGCTTAATGACCAACGGCAGATTCTCTGGGACAGAAAGAAAATGGAAAGCGATGTACTCTACATCAATTACAGTGACTACATGAGTTCGGATGAGGCCCTATTCCGCGCCATCAAACAGCTCTCACTATACGGCCTGATGTTTATCCGCGGGGTACCAGAGGGCCAACATGATGCAATTGAAGGTATGGCCGAGCGTATAGGCAACCTCAAAAACACCTTCTACGGCAAGACTTGGGATGTGAAAAGCGTCGAAGAGTCAAAAAACATTGCGTGAGTGTCTTATGCGTGAGACTTGCTGCTACCGCTTTTAGCTGACGCACTAAGGGATGCAGCTATACGCCATTGAAACTCGGTCACCATATGGACCTTCTCTACTTCGAATCACCTCCGGGACTCCAGTTCCTTCACTGTATCCAGAACACCACCAAGGGTGGCTCTTCTATCTTTGCCGACTCCTTCCGCGCAGCTACCCTTCTTCGCCTAAACTCACCGCCGCTTTTCCGATCTCTCACCAAATTCCCTGTTACATATCACTACCAACACGATGGGTACCACTACCATTTCACGAGGCCAACTGTTGTGCTGGACGAACATTCCTACCTCGAGATGCAGCGCATATCCCACGTCAATTGGGCTCCACCCTTCCAGGCACCTTTCGAGGTTGATATCGGTTCCAATGGTAATGGGCAATTTCGCCAGTACATTGTTGCTGCAAAGGAATTTGCTAAGAATGTGGACGACCTCGATTCACAATTTGAGTTGAGATTGGAGGAAGGGGTCTGCTCTGTATTCTTCAACCGAAGGATTCTGCATTCTCGGAGAGCGTTCGATAGTAGCACTGGTGACCGATGGTTGAAGGGAGCATACGTCGATATCGACGCTTTCCAATCAAAGTATAGGACTTTAAGCAAACAACTCCGATCAGAAAAGGAACGTGAAGATGACGCCTATTCGTATATAAGATAACTATCCCAAGACTTTTAAATTCCGATGACAGGAGAGGCATGAGTATAGACATATTGGGAATACATTATACACGGGAGAATTTCGTAGCATCGTGACATAGCGACGTGTCTAGTGCAGCAACAACCGAGAACCACAATCCACACCACTTCCGAAGCTGGGAATTACCCATACTAAACCAGGAATAGAAAGATAAACTGTACGCAAGAGAAACCTGCATCATAAAAGTACAACCTGTAGAATGATCGCTATATGCAACCAATAACGTACAACAGTAAATTCTAAAACATCCATTTAAACGACATCATTAACTATTCTAGCTGCTTGACGGTAGGTCTCGAGCAGCCGTTCGCACTTCTCTCGTTCTGCCTTGATGTTGTCATCTTCATAAAGCAAGTCGTTGAAGAAGTCTTCACGATACAGTTCGGTGACAAGTCGATTCTGGACTGCATCCTTGCTGTGGTTGACGAGAAGATGCATGATAGCCTTGGGTACTTGGTCTGCAATCGTCTCACGAACGATATTGAAATAGGATGATATGAGTCGGCGGATAAGTTCTGTTTCAAGTTGTTCCCTGTCGGTAAGTGCTGCCTCTTCGGGATTCATGGGTTGCTGCTGCTGTGTCTTCGGAGATAATTGGTATAATGCCAAAAATAGGGACTTATAATCACTTACCACGGATGTTTCTTCAAAATCGCGTGACAATTGGGCGACATCGTACGTTGGTTCACGTTCTACCCGGTCCATTCGTCTAACACTCTGACTGAACGTTGGCTCTTGAGCGGATCTCGGCATTGGACCACCTGCGGACTGTGGCTTTTCTTGTCCAAAGAAGTAGTTCAAGAATGAATCCGTCGCCTTGTTCGCCTGGACACCCCCTGCTGGAAATGGATAAGGGCTATTGGGTCTCCCATTCATTGCGCTAGAGATAGAAGAGGATTCGATAGAGTGTCCCGGTGCAGGTGACATGGATCGAGAATGGACACGTTTGTGGGTGCTAGCTACGCTCGGAGCGCTTTCGTCGAACTCGGCTCCTTCAGTGCCATTCAAGGCAGCATTTGTGGTAGCTGTATGCAACGCAGTTGGCTTCCGTCTGTCGCCACGTTCCTTTCGCCTTTCATACGCCTGTGCCTTCCTCTCCTTCTCTTGCCTGCTTTGGATAACTGACGACATAGCCGCTGCCGCGCCTAAGAAATTGGGATGGTTGGTATTGACATATGCTCTCTGGATGGCGATGAGACTTTCGACATATGTGGATGCGGGTCCCAATCGCTCTCGAAGCAGATCGCTGACTACTTCGATTAATTTGGCCTGCAACCTGGGAAATCTCGATAGCTCAGTGCTTCCACAAGTGTGGCATATTTTGATCAACTCTTCGTAGACAAGTTCCACACATCTATGAGCAGGACTTTCCAGTAGTCTGATTTGGGGCTTCACAAGCAAATCAAACGCCAACTCCGGAACGAACAAACTTGGCCTAGGGCCGGTCGAATTTCTGATAGCCGTCCGGATATCAAGAACAGAGAGGTTTTGGGTAGGATCGATCGATTCCAAAGAGCTGCCGAAAACGCTATTGAAAATATAATAGATCCTTGCTCCACCGCAAAGCTCTTTCGTCGAAATGTCGGATGATGTACCATCTATGGATGCAATAAAGGAACTAGCGAAACGGGTCATCAATTGAAGTATTAAAGAACCCTGTAGATGATAATTAGCAAACAATATAGCCCCACGACAAAGAATGTTTACCCTATGCTCTTTCCCGCTAAAGTGCATATCACCATACGATGCAAGTTCTTGCTGGGTCTGTCCCATCAATGTGTTTAACCGGGCTTTAATGTCCGGTAGCCTTTCCCGAATATGCGCCATCAAGGTCTACACGATGTCAGCAACGTGGGTATCCGATATACACTTGTGAAGCATCGTACACTATTCAAGCTCTTCGCCAAGAACTGTGTTCCACAGCGGTGAGCCATGTTGCGATAAGCGGGATGGTATCTGAAGAATTCCGCCTCTGCTTTCAAAGCATCTACTAGAGATTTATTGCCTTGAATATCCTGTTGTGATCTATTAACTACGCCTATGAATCCAAGTTTCAGTGGGTAAACTCGTCCAGACAAAATTTCTAAGGCATTCGTCCCGTGATCCATCAAGTCGAGCTTGGTGAGCACGCCAATTGTTCGTTTGCCTTGCGGATCGACTTGACGAGCTATTTTGAGTGCTTCTGAGTTGACAAGGTCGACATTTGCGGGTGATACAGCTAATATGATACTATTAGGTTTGGCAATGTACTCTGAAATAAGGTTTCTCGTTTGTTTCTCGATATCTGCAGGTTGGTCACCAATGGCAATCTATGACACGGTGAGGCGACGATCATGATTTCGAGGTAAAGATATCACTACCTTCGTAAGACCTGGTAAATCAACCAAAGTCAAGCTCAAGACGTGCGGAGAGTAGATTTTTAGGTTGATAGGACTTCGGTTGATTCCCTTATTACTGCCAGCAATCCTTGCCGTCTCTGCCTCGATTTCTCGACGAATTTCGGCAAAGTCATAAAATCGTCTGTTGGGCTGATGCAGAAATTCTCCAAACTCAGGCTGCTCTGCAGCAGATGGTGATTCAACTGCGTCCGCATCATCGTGGCTCCCCGGAATGTTGATCAATTGAAGAACTAGAGGACGGCGAGTGACAATTCCAGAGCCGCGGGGAAGAAAGTCCCGTCCAACAATATTCTCTAGCACTGAAGATTTTCCACTGCTCTGTGAACCAACGACGACCTGAGGTGATAGCGATCATTAGTCCTCTACTATGAGGCGGGTGTCTCCGGTAGGTACAATTTGAGGCAGATCAAGACCAGAATCTGTTCCTATAGTATTGAAGACCTGCGAATGTTAAGGATGATCACAAGTGGGGTATCAGTGTGATGGCTACCAAGTCCTGCAGTTTATTAACAACCCCAAGCAGATCTTCCCTATCGACAATGAGCAAGACCGCTTCATGGATATTACAGCTGAGCTTACCCAAGAGATGCCATCCTGAGGCAGCCAAAACAAAAATCCAAGTAAAGATCGAAGTATACAGTGGTGAGCGAAGAAGTTTGGTGGCGGTAAAGTAATTTTGGTTCAGCCCCAGGACATGGCAGCACACATGCAGGATCAGAAAATCGTTGCACTCAGCAATTTTCAGAACAGCACAGTTAGAATAAGGTGTGGCTTGGCTGTCTCGCTACAAGGGGCTGATATCTGCTTCATATGGGCCTTCCGAGCTCCGCCACTATTTTCGGGATACATTCCCTTAGAGAAAGTTGGTTTGGCTGGTCTACTACCTATTTCCTCAAGCGAAGCAATCTACTGTGGTGTGTACCCGGCAAATTAGGCAAGATACTAGGATATTGCCATGATAAATTCAAACAGCTACGCTGCAATTACGTCAGACACATTGCATTAAATAATATGCCGCAGCCTTAAGATGTGGACGCCCGATATAAGCAACGTCTATTGCCTACTATTTGGCTAAACATCACTTTTTGCTGCTTTGCACCCTCAAAACGATCACTAAACCTCGTGGTACTTGGATAGCACGGCCAACAGTTTCTAGCCCAATTGTTTGGCAAGATGCCACTCGTGAGTATAAATTCTCGAATGCTACCTAGTATATAAGGTATATTCTGAACTTAACTCTGTGACTGCGTATACAGGTAACTATCAATCAATCTCTTCGCGAAAAGTATGTAGTAATTACTCAAGTGTTTTAAGTGGTTGTCTACATTATTGGCTAACGGCTTGTCAAGGTTGAAGGATCATAAGATTATACCGGAGGTTGTGGACGACTTCATCCCTACAGCTCTGTTATCTATTGAATATCCCAAAGGAAACACCGAAGTATCACTTGGAAATACCATATCCCCCGATGATACGCAAGAATTGCCTACAATTCGAATTACTCCTGACGGAGTCGACAACGCATCTTACACTGTTGTATGTGTCCTGGATAAGTTTGTGCGGCTGGAATGACCCTGATATGAACTAGGTATTGACGGACCCCGATGCACCCTCTCGGAAGGACCCCAAATGGTCTGAATTCTGTCACTGGATAGTGACTGGGCTTAGGGCACCATCTCTCGAAGAGTTGTCTGCAGCTCAGACTGCAGAGGCAACCTCCATCGATGTGTCAAAGGGCTCTCAAATAGTTGACTATATGGGTCCTGCGCCACCCCCGAAGACTGGAAAGCACCGATACGTTTTCCTGTTGTATAAAAGCGGAAATGGAGATCATATCGAGGGGCCATCTGACAGAAAAAGATGGGGAAACGATGAATCCCGTGAAGGTGTTCGTAAATGGGTGAAGAAATATGACTTGGAACTCATAGGTATGTATAACAGATCTTCAATGCACGAAGGCTACCACCGGCTGACACCTGTGCGGGCGCCAACTTCTTCTTCTCGCAAAATAAGTCGCAATAAATCTCAATTGGTTCGTGTTAGAGACTATTCCAGCTGCAACAAAGATACTGAAGAGTTGGGTACTTGGCCAAAGAGACAATGTTATTAGAGATTGTGGTCTGATAGTATGCAAAATGGATTTCTGCTCAATTGTGCCGTTGCATGCAGTTATGGGTAGCACTGGCAATGTGATTGTAAGGATCGACGATGTTTAATTGATTCAAACTACCGTTGTAAAAAAGTACAGTTGAAAAATCCGTGTATTGACGCACTGCCAGTGCCGAATTCGACTTAAATTCGGTGTATGTTTTGTACCGATCTTGTGGAGGAACGGTCTGGGAACATACCCACAGCGTATATTTTGGGTACTTCGGTTCTGGCAGTGTGTTTTCAACCTTTAATTTCTTTACTACGGTATTTAACATTGTCTCGTCTCCAAACCCTAGTGGCTCCTTCGCAAGCTCAGTCGGTGACGAGCGAGCTTGCGAGCTTTGTTACGAGAGGCTGGGTATGAGATAATACTTAAGTATTTATAAATGCTAAGCGTCATAGCTATCTAATCAATCGATCTACTCTAATCCAATTCAATCCAAGCCACAATGTGGCGCGGAGCGCCACGTAGTCACCGGACTGTTTATTCGAGTTTCTACTTTATACTTTCAACTGGATATGTTTTTATATTTGCGGGAGGAGATACTAATATACTTCTATAATGCCTCGCCTAATTGGCTAAATTCGATGTTCTGTGAAGAAATAGTTGTTAACGGAAAGCGGTATATAATATAAGATGTATAAAATACTCTGTAATGGCGAGTTACACGTTATACGATTGATAAGGATGAAAGCTCGAATTTGAAAGGAAAGTTGTGCATCAACTTGTCTCGGAATTGATGGTGTATTAAGTACCAAGGTACTTTTGCTACCAGGTTCCTTGTTGAGGTAGCGCGTGCCCAGAGATTGACATCCAACTCAGTGCTAGGTAGTACACAAACCCTAGATATGTGGTCCACCGACGCTCAGAAATCGAAAGCCACAAAGGAAAGTACCACTCATTCTCGGCCTGTGCCTGTGCCGTTCCCATTAGCTTCGTTCTTTCAACCTCTACGAATTGGTGCTCCACCATGCGTTGTTTTATTGGTGCTGTTGATGATCGCGTTCCTCTTTCGATGGGCTGTTGGATTAGGACCCTATTCAGGTACGAGCCTAGATGGGTGTTTGTGATAGTTTCTGACGTGTGTAGGGATGGCTGCTCCTCCAATGTACGGTGATTTTGAAGCCCAGAGGCATTGGATGGAATTGACTACACAGCTTCCCATAAAGGAGTGGTACTGGCATGATCTGGAATGGTGGGGACTCGATTACCCTCCACTGACAGCATATCATAGCTGGTTGGTAGGAATGATGTACAGTTTTACCGGGATGAACTACAGCTTTGTATGCTAACTGTTGTCGCAGAGGGACCTTTATCAACCCGACTTGGTTTCAACTCCACGATTCTAGAGGACTAGAAGATGAACTCCTGAAAGTCTTCATGAGGGCCTCAGTTGTTATTTCGGAATATTTGATATATGTACCGGCAGTAGTGTTATTCGTTCGGGCTCACGGAAAGCAAGCAGGATTAAGCACATACGAGAAAGGTATTGCGCTAGCAGCGATACTATTCCAGCCCTCTCTGATGCTTATCGATCATGGTCACTTCCAATACAACTCTGTCATGTTTGGATTTGCATTCTTTGCAGTTGACTGTTTCATCACCGACCATATTCTATGGGGATCGTTCTTTTTTGTTCTGTCAATTTGCTTCAAGCAGATGGCGCTGTATTACGCTCCGGCAGTGTTTGCGTACCTTCTCGGACTTTGCATCTTTCCAAGGATTGATATTCGACGTCTCTTCTACCTTGGTTCAGTAGTCATTGGTACTTTTGTGCTGATGTTTGCGCCACTTGTGCTGTTTGGTGGACCAGAACAAATTCAACAATGCTTATTCAGAATATTTCCATTTGCCCGGGGACTCTGGGAAGACAAAGTTGCAAACTTCTGGTGTGCAACAAATGTAGTCCTAAAATTCAAAGAAACTTTCGCACTTGCAACGCTACAGCATGCTAGGTTAGTTTGGTACTATGCTGTATTTTGGAACGCTGCTGACAATGACTAGTCTTTTGATAACACTGGCAGGCATTCTTCCACCATGTGTCCTTCTATTCCTGAACCCACAGAAGCGCCTATTACCGCTCGGGTTATCTTCTTGCGCATGGAGCTTTTTCTTGTTTTCGTTCCAAGTTCATGAGAAGAGCGTATTGCTCCCTCTCTTGCCTGCTACACTGTTGCTCGGCGGTTCGTTGAGCGAAGATACAGTGTCATGGGTGGTTTGGATGAACAATATTGGCATGTTTAGGTAAACTGGGAATCCAACGTTACTTACACTTGCTAATCAGTTTTAGCTTGTGGCCACTTTTGCACCGCGATGGACTGGCGCATCAGTACATCGTTATGTCGGGATTCTACGCATGGCTACTGGGCACATTTCACCGCTTACCCAAACACTGGTTCGCAAAGCTAACTCATGTTGGATCCTATTGTGCAATCCTGGCCATACATGCCGCGGAGCAATATGTGGGAACGGTGGAGAGATACCCTGACTTGTGGGTAGTTGGAAATGTGCTTGTGTGTTTTGGGTCGTACGTCATTGCCTGGGCCTGGACAGTTCAAAGGCTCTGGATGGAGGCTAGGAGAGGGAAACCGAAAACGGAATAGGCGGCGACTTCTGATTCGTCTAATCTAATAGCTATCTATAGAATCCGTAAATATTTGCGGTAATGTACACATAGTCTTGACACCTAGTATGCGTGACTGCAAATATTGTAGTTCTAAAATTGCACCTTTTAATCGCTAGAACTCAGATCTTAAACCCAAACCCAGCCATGCACTTCTTGTAGGCATCAATTTTGTCTATGCACTCTGTCTCTCCTCCCTTGTCGCTGAAGAGGAAGCATTCGTCGCGTGCCGACTTCTCGTCTCTGCAAACACCTGCATGAGTAAGCGACGTCGAAAGCGAAGTTGTCTGTGACGTACAGCAAGGCTTGGGACCGCTTGGAGATGGTTTCAACACGACATTTTCTACCCATGTCAGTAAGCAAATTTGGGGATCGAAATGAGCAGTCATACGGGGGGCAGCACTTGTGATGGCTGAAGAAATCTTTAGTTAGCTTCCAGAGTGAGAACACTCTACGAACTGAGCATACCCGTCTCTGGAACAACTTTGTCAGAAGAAGACATAACGAAGACGTTTCAGAATGATGGAGGAAGGAACGCGAGCAATAGTGTGATGCTGGATTAAAATTCTCAATTATAGTTGGGACCTATATCTGGTGCATTTTAAGCCTCAACTTTAGCCGCCTTTGCTCCACCAAAAAAAGTCGGAAAATTAAATCTGTCATTCTCTTCGTTTTGATGTTCTCTACAACCTGACAGAGTCCTATTATATTCTCTGATTGTGGTTGTGGAGAAAAGGTTCTTGGAAAAGTTGGCTTTGTCTAGGAGTGAAATACAATCATCACATAAGGCAATAACATGCACTCCGTTTATTGGAGGTGAAAGAAAAATGGACCTGCGAATGGAAAGAGGACCACATCTCGAGGCGTTGAGGTTAGAATACTAGCCCGTGTAAACTTTGATGAATATAGGTACTCGCCCCACTAAGTCATCTGGGGGCTTTAAGCGCCTCAGTTTTGGTGCGAGAAAAAAAGTGACTGTTACGCCTTTGGTGTTACAGTGCTTACTGGCTACGGTACGGGATCATTAATAATCACTCGGAAAGTCTAAATCAAATATGTTACGATATGGAAGTTGGGGAGAACCGTGTGCGTGTATTCTATGGTACAGAGAGGAGAGAAGGAGAAAGAGTCGAGATATATACAGGAGGCATCAGCCACTGCAGCAGTGATCATATATTAGATTTGTATTATGTCACTGGCACAAATACACAATTATACATCTCCTGAGTAAGTAGTGATTAGTGTTAGCAACGGTTCTGGACTGCCGCTTCAGGTCCGGGTCTGGGTCGGAACCGAACCGGCGCAAAATTGGTGGTCCGGGTTGTCAATAAACCCGAACCGTCCATTGGGGTACGGTTCAATAGAAAACTCCCTACCCATCTGAATTGGGCGGGTACTCAGCAGGTTGTCCAGTGGGTCCATCTGTAAATACATATAAGGTGCTTGCCTTTGCTGCTTGATAATAGTACCCAATCAAAATCGATTATTTGACATCCAGGAATCACATTCTGCATGTTTTGCAGGTTGCGATATCGATAATATTTGAATTCATGTTTTTCCTTTAATAATTGGTATTTTTGACCTTGGAGGAGGTCAATAGTACAATTATAAGCTTAAATATCCATGCGATGCCTTCATTACCCAATATGCATCACTAGACATTGATGACCCTCAGTTGATGCTAGGTTGATGGCCATTGTCAGAATGGGGCCATGACCATGTCACTTTCTCCATTGCCTACAATGGCTACCAATACGTTGGTTACGGATAACAGCGAGCAAATCACCTAACAATTACCTTATTGACAAGACCAAAAATCTTTGAGGCTCCATTTAGGCTCGTTTTCAGAATGGGGAAGTGAACGTGTCGCTTGCTCTTTTGCTGATAAAGGCTGCCAATATGTTGGTTACGCATAACAGCAAGCATATCCCTTTCCAATTACCGTACTTACATTACCAAAAAGCATTGATGCTCTATTGACGATCAGTTTAAGGTGGTAGTGACATGGAGAATAACCATATTGCAAATAAAGGCGGCCAAATTTCGACTATGGGTAAATGCCGTAGCACAACCCTTGGATTATACAAGATGCAATGCCCAAAATTGTTGATGCTCTGTTGATGCTCTGTTGACGCTCATTTTTAGGTGTAGCGCTATCAACTCTAACCATAGTTCCCATAAAGGTGGCCAACACTTCGATTATTGGTAAATGCCATAGCACAGCCTCTGGATTACACATGATGCAACACCCAAAATCATTGACACTCTGTTGACACTTTGTTGACACTGGGTTGACGCTCTGTTGACGCTCTGTTGACACTCATTTTCAGGTGCAGCGACATCTACATGAACAATATTGCCAAAAAAGGCGGCCAATACTTCGATTATGGGTAAATGCCGTAGCATAGCCCTTGGATTAAACAAGATGCAACACCCAAGATTGTTGACGCTCTGTTGACGCTCTGTTGATGCTCTGTTGACGCTTTGTTGACGCTCTGTTGATGCTCTGTTGACACTCTGTTGACACTCTGTTGACGCTCTGTTGACGCTCTGTTGACACTCTGTTGACACTCTGTTGACGCTCTGTTGACGCTCTGTTGACGCTCTGTTGACGCTCTGTTGACG
>Ga0307512_10006543_pt1 | contig 11773 bp, 14 predicted proteins | sample 14_EM_MG_FD_200267 | JGI IMG/M metagenome (GOLD analysis project Ga0307512, IMG submission 200267) | Populus trichocarpa ectomycorrhiza microbial communities from riparian zone in the Pacific Northwest, United States - 14_EM | ecosystem: Host-associated > Plants > Roots > Unclassified | place... | reverse complement strand
GCGCATACCCGAATTAATCAACGTGGTTATGTGAATATGAATGAGATCTTCTTAATCTAACAAAAATCCCGGATAGTGGTCCCTAGGGACGATGTAACACGTCCTGCGCGGTAACGATTGACCCTAATTGCATGAGAGATAAATCAGCACATCAGTTGTCAGTGGGGTTCCCAGTCGGAGAACCAACCCTCAATACAATCTCGCGGCCGCGAGGAACATAAATAACGAACTCCCGGACGGCGTCAAACACGAGTTGGAGGGGCTGCAAGAGAGCCACGATATTCTTCAGGGAGACAGTAAAATCGACGTCGAGGTAAACCGCGACCATATCCATCGGGCCCATCTCTAACGCGGGGCGGATGGAAGAGAGGCCACCAGAAACCGTTTGGACGAGAGAGAGCTCCTCGGATATGTGCGGGAACGCGAATAACACATTTCGTCCACGCGAACAGGCACCGTAGCAGTACCCGTAGTCCCGCTCTGAATGGTTGCTGAAGATGGCAAGCGGTGGAAGCTTGTGTGCCGTTCGGGACTCTGCCAGGTCGGCAAAAGTGCTGGAATAGAACTTGATCTCGTGGGTCCCGATCCGGTGATGGATAATGAAGGTTTGGAGGGTTTGGTGTGAAGCCAAGAATCCAACGAGATCCGGGCCAAGTGGCATATTCGTCGCGAATCTACGTAAAGAAGGCAGGCTGGCGACCTTCCTATTCAGAGATGAGCAGGTACGATCGAGGAGTTGCGATTCGCGCTTACTGTAACGTGGTCTTGAGCGCCTGAACGTCGGTTTCGGGATAAATCCAAAGATCCAGCTGACGGAGAGTTGCGGCGCGTTTCAGCAGCATCGCGAGGAGTCGTATGATTTCCGCCCTTTCCTGTAAGGGAACGACACAAGACTCGTGGTACGTCAGGGCCCTGACACGTGACACTTTCGTCTGGTCGTGCAGCAACGACTGAATGCATGACCTTTTGCGAGTGCTCGATAGGTGACGGTGAAGTACAATGTCTCGGTAAAGGATATGCTGGGCTTCGTAATGCACGGACTTGCTGACCAGAGCCAACTGAGCGAGGGTGTGGACATCACAGTGGATACACACCACGCCGATCAGCTCAGTTGGCAAAGTTCGTCGTTTCAGGATGGCCATCGTGTACGGGGGCGGAGGGATGAAGTTTTGGGAGGAAGAGAGACGTGCAGGGGCGGATCGTTGCTTATAACCGTTTCAGAGTGTATGGAAGTATGGTGATGGGAGTACACGAACAGCGATTCGGAGGGATGCCGTCCCAAGGACGAGCCGGCGGGTAAAAGAGAGGACGGGGATCGAATCAGGCTTGGGCGGAGGCAATCAGGTATTTTTTCCCTCGCTGCCAGTGAGAGAGTTAATCGCGGCGGGCGCATATTTTGCGGGCGCGGATCGCTCGTGCGGGCGACAAACCAAGCGAGGTCCGAGGCGGGTGATCGACGTCGCACTCTCTCTCCAGCCGACGGCGCGCCATTAACGGGCTTCACGCCTCCAGTCTGTCTCTAATCCCCTCCCTCAAAGACAGACGACAGACCCATGATCACCGGTGGCTATGCTCGTGTGACGATGGTGATCAGCGCGTTGAACTTCGGCTTCCCGTCGAAGTCGACTGGTGATCGTCCCTCCAGCGGCTTTCTGCCCTCTCGTTGAACATGTTCGACCTGGGATGGTTGATTTCAGGCGAAACAACCACAGGCGGTTCCCACAGCCTTTTTGGTTTTACCACCACCCTCGAGACACTTTCTTATCATCGCTTGCAATGTCCTCTTCTTCGTCCAGCATAGTTGATCCTTCTGATGGTCACAGAAAGCTCACTGATTCCCCAACACCTTTCTCGGATGGTCAATGGGACTATGAAATTATACCCAAAACGCACAACAATCGCACTCTGGTCCTTTGTTTTGACGGAACCGGGGATAAGTTCGACTCAGACGTACGTAAACCTGAAACTGACACCTTGCTCTATTACCACCACCCTCATTTCCGCCTCATGACAGAACTCGAACGTCGTCCAGTTCATATCACTATTGAAGAAGGACAACAAGCGCGAGCAGATGGTCTACTATCAGGCATGTCCACCGGAACGCTCGTATGGTATGATGCTGATATTTTGTAACAAAGACTGGAATAGGCACATATGTCTCCAAACACGGCCTGGGATTTTTCACCCCAATTTTCAAGAAGATGTCGAAAGTACTGGATGAGGCCGTTGCCTGGAACCTCGCGAGTCACACGCAGTGTTTGTATTCGATTACAGTGTGTTTTATCTCGATGTTTACGGTGCTTATGTCAGCCGGCTACGAATTTTTGATGCAGCACTGTGAGTGTCTCGAGGGTCACGTCGTAACACAAGTTAATTCTTCCATTTCAGACCAATTTGGCGACAAAATCTGCATTTTCGGCTTTTCCAGAGGGGCATACACGGCCAGAGCTCTCGCTGGAATGCTCGCCAAGGTAGACTGTCTCCCCGTCTCTCCCGCCAGTGTTCTCTCACCGTCTCTCTTAGGTTGGACTCCTCCCTGCCGACAACAGAGAACAAGTTCCGTTTGCCTACAAGATGTACGCTCGGGATGACGCGTTTGGGTGGGAGCAGAGCTCAGCTTTCAAGAAAACTTTTTCCATAGATGTTGACGTCGAGTTCCTCGGAGTTTGGTGCGTTCCGGTGCCTTATCATGAAACACCGCCTGATCTCGATCGCTCCCGAACAGGGACACGGTCAATTCCGTCGGCCTGATTCCGCATCGTCTTCCATTCACCATATCGAATAGTAGTATCAGATACTTCAGACACGCGGTTTCCCTCGATGAACGCAGAGCAAAATTCAGGGCGAATCTTTGCCCCCCTGGAGACAAACACGTCGATGCAGAAGAAAACGCGTCCAAGACTTCACGTAAACGACCAACTTTGAAGGAACTCGAGAGGCAATGGAGTGATACCAGTAGGCGAACGGATGTCCTCGAGGTTTGGTTCTCTGGTACGTTGAGAATACAATTGGTGCTGCGCGATCAGCTCGCTGACGGACTGCTAGGTTGTCATTGCGGTACGTAGGGACTCGCGTCATCCTTATCTCTGGTTTATGTACTGAGTCGGCTTCGGACCGTCAGATGTTGGAGGCGGCGCCGTTGAAAATGGGACACGGCACGCACTGTCCCGTATACCTTTGCGATGGATGATAAGAGAATGTTTCCTCACCCAGACCGGGATCATGTTCAAGGCGGATGCTCTAAGAGAGGTGGGGCTGGATCCGTCGAGGCTGTACCCGCACGTCCTCCCGCGCCCTGCGGCGCTGCTGCTCAAGCAAGCGGACTCTAACCGAGTTGGTCACAAGAATGGCGGCGTCTCAGTTGTCGAGCCAAGTGTGATCCTTACTGAAGAAGAAGAAGACCTCGCGGACGCGCTTTCGCCTATCAACGACCAGTTATGCTTATCGCCTGTCTGGTGGCTTCTCGAGTTGTTGCCGATGCGGCAGAAGTGTATCAGGAGAGATGGAACGTGGGGGACACAGATGAAGTCCGGGTCTTTTATGGAATCTGAGTCCCGGTGCTAACTCTACGTCTTAGGGTCAACCTAGCCAGCGGGAGATTCCTCCCGCAGGACGACGACAATCCAGTCCACGTGCATAGGACCGTAAAGCTCCGTATCGACCACCCTGAGGTGTTTGTGAATGGACCGTACATACCGAGGGCAGGCCCGTGGGATAAGACGGATCCAGTCTGGGTTGATTGAAATTCTGGTTGCAGATTTCGTTGTTTCACGGATGTTTTCTTATTAACGTATTATCAAATAAAATTTTGGAACTAACAAAGGGGCGGACATCTTCCTTGAGGACTCGTTCGCCACTAGCTCCATGATTCGGAAGCAAATCACCGCAGAAGACCTCGACTGGTCGGCGCTGGTTCCCGCACCCCGATTAGTGGATAGGTTATAAAAGTCTCGGGGGGTGAATGACCTGGTAAGCCTCGCAAAACCCAGCATGTCTGCCTGTCAGCTCTGTCCCCCTGACTTGGAGGGGTGTCATCTCTGTTGCACGACTGGGCCGCATCATTACATCCCCCAGCAGCCCTACGTCCCTACACAAGGAGCACGGGAGGGCACCTTCGAGCCCATGAAGATTACATTCCGGAAGGCGGATCTATGTGGTATCCCCATCGGGGATGCAATCTCGAAACGTTTCGAGGGTCTCAAAGGACGAGACTCACGACCCTTCAAAGACGTTGATGTCGCTGACCAGGCCACGTTAAGGATCGAGGTGAGCAGCCGAGCATTCGTCGGTGCTTTCCATTCTGACATCTTGTGAAAGTGGCCAGGCTACCCTCCCTGGAGTTCAACCGTGAGTTGGACGACCGCCGGATTGGATGATGTCGATGATTAACGGTTTGTCAGTTTCGTACGCGGGACCACACCGCCGCGAAGACTCCGGTGACTCTGTCGCGACTGGCCTTGGAGGTGTGCAAGGGGATTGAGAAGTTCATCAATGTAAGTAGTCGAGCTATATTGTTGCGGATTATGGCTTCTCAACTGTCACTGGCGATGCAGGAAATGGAGAACAGGGGGTGCACCGACCCACGCTGGAGCGTGGGAAGCAACTGCTGCCTCAATGTCGACACCCTCATGCTTGTCTCGGTACAACGGGCGACTTACGGGTCGTGGGAGGCGTCCATCTGCCTGCTCTGAGTGGAGATGACGCGGCGTTGCGAGGATGTGAAGATGAGGAGAAACCACGGTGATACGTCAACCTTACATAGAGTACGCACCGTTGCCTTGGAATTTCGATCGGCCTCCGTTGAACCCTATATGTCGGGTAACCCGATGCGTGAAGTCTCTTGAAAACTAACGCGGAATGTTTCGCGCACATGATGATCATCCCGGAAGCGGAACCAAAACAGGTTGAGAGCGATCAGATCTCGATTAGCGTTCAGTGATGGGGCATGCCAGTCGTGGCCTGGACTCGGAGAAATCGGTTTCCCTCAACGATATTGGCGTCACCGTCATGATGTCTGACGTTTGTCCCTCCCCCAAATAGCGGGGACGAGCACCTCGAGCTTGTGGTGCTCGACTTCGAGGATGGGACTGCTCCTCCTTTGACCGGCTGACCCCAATGTTGGAAGGGAAGCTTCTTTATTTACGAATACAAGTCTCCACGTGTCACCGGGGAATGTTCGACATACCTTAAAGGGTACCGCATCTCTCTTTCTCTCGTTTCCGCCTTTCCCCTCTCCCCTCATGGCTGAATCAGAGGCGAGCTGGATAGACGACAAAGATTTGACCTCTTCCCCGGTTGCAACCTCTCCGGTGGCCACGCACGAGCCCCAGTGGACGGATGACGTCGTTCCGCCGAGCCACAAAGGCCGCACCCTAATCGTCTGTTTCGACGGCACCGGAGACAAGTTTGATTCAGACGTCAGTCACATTAGCCTCCGGCCGCACCCCGTCGATAACTAATGATGGGCCCTTAGAATTCGAATGTCGTTCAATTCATCTCGATGTTGAAGAAGGACAACAAGCGCGAACAGATGGTGTATTATCAAGTAACGGACAATTGTCGAAGTATCACTGCGCCCGACTGACGCCCCAATATAGGCAGGTATCGGCACTTACACCTCAAGTCACGCTCCAGGGTTTATCAATGCCGTCACGCGTCGCGTCGCCAAAGCCTGGGACCAAGCGATTGCTTGGAGCCTGCCTCTTCACACCCAAGGTGCGCGCACGAGGATGCTTTTTGTTCGCTCAAAATGGACCGACGCCGACCCACAGCCGGATACGAGTTTCTCATGCAAAACTGTACGTGATAGTGCCCTTTCTCCGGAAACAACCTGACCATGCGACATTTGAATAGACCAGTACGGAGACAAGATATGTATCTTTGGGTTTTCACGGGGTGCGTATACCGCCCGCGCCCTCGCCGGGATGCTCATCAAGGTATTCTCTCTCTCGGACTGCATCGTATCTCCTCACCTACCTCATTACTGGACACATAGGTTGGGCTCCTTCCGGCGGACAATAAGGAGCAGATTCCATTCGCTTATAAAATGTATACGCGCGTAGATGAAGTGGGGTGGGAAGAGAGTTGCGCTTTCAGAAATACGTTTTCCATAAAGGTCCACGTTGATTTCCTCGGGATCTGGTGCTTCTCTTCCATCAAAATTTCTGTCACCACCACTCATCATCTCGTCCATTCTTAGGGACAGTGTAAACTCCGTCGGTCTGTTCCCTCACAGGCTCCCATTCACCGTAACAAATAGTGGCATTCGGGTCTACCGACATGCCGTGTCACTCGACGAACGCCGTGCCAAATTCAAGGTGACTATGTCACATAATGCAGGAGGTGAAAAAGAAGGTCCACACATCAAGCAACGCCGCCGTGATAAACCCAAAAGGGAGGCGACCCTTTGGGAATTGGAGAAGAAATGGAGCGATCCATGTGCTCCGACGGACGTGCTGGAGGTTTGGTTCTCTGGTAAGTGGATCTAACGCAGGCTGGAATCAGGCGCCCACTGATATTTGGTTTCAGGATGTCACTGCGGTAGGCAATGGTTCCCAGATTTGCCGGCGTATATCTTATCACTACTTACGTGTAGATGTCGGCGGGGGAGCGGTCAAGAACGAAACTCGCAACGCCCTTGCGCGAATTCCACTTCGGTGGATGGTACGACAATGTTTCCTTGCAGACACCGGGATAATGTTCAATGGCCAGCTTCTCGCAAAAATTGGCCTGGATCCTGGCACTCTCTACCCCCGTGTTCTCCGCCGGCCGGATGCTATCACCTTTGAAAGGGCAGACCACTCTCGAATTGCAAGCGGTGGTAGCAGCGGGATGGTGACAGTTGTGAACGAGAAGTTGACCCTTACTGAGGAAGAGGAAGATCTAGCGGACATTCTATCTCCCGTCAACGACGAACTGTCAAGATCCAAGTCCTGGTGGTTACTCGAAGTAATGCCCCTAAAAACAAGACACCAGAAGAAAGATGGTAACTGGATCTGGCGCACCAGGTACGTCCGTCTCCATACATAATAACGGAGTTGTTTCAGGCCTCATTCATTCCTCTTTTCCCAGGCCCAATATGGCGAATGGCAGGTACATCCCTCGCGGCGATAATTACAAAATCAGAGTACACAGAACGGTTAAGATTCGAATGGAAGCCGACGAAGCGTTACTTCCTGAAGGTCGTCGATACGAGCCTCGAGCTAAGCCTTTGGAGCACCACCGTGTGGAATGGGTCGGCTAAATGATTGAAAGTTGCAATCGCTCCCTTTGTCGTAGCCATTATCTCAATGTTCCATACAACACCTCTCAATTTTCGTTGAAACCTTTCTCGTTGAAGCTTGAAGCCTCTTCCTTGGCAGTTCCCACCACGCAACCTGTATTGCCTCCGACACCGCCGCCCGGACAACAGGGTGATTGTTACCTACAAGACCCCTTTTTTCTGTTAGAAGGTGAAGCCATTCACACTCCATGTGGGTCGATCCACGTTTTCCAAAAAACGACTGCCATTGGCCAGACAGCCCGCCCTATTGCTCCGTTCCGACCCCTAAGCTGTCGAACAATCGCAATTCCGTCCCATCCACCCTGGGCCCTGGCGGACGTGTGATGAGGGTCGTCGTCGTCAGGTATCATAATGGTCGGGATGGATCAAAATGGAAAAATTCCATGAGAATGCAGCTGTGCGGCCGCCATCAGTAATCCGACGCCTTCCGTGGCTCGGAACGATCGACCGCCGGTTCTTTGTGGAGTGGATCTCGGGCCTCTGCAACCGTTTGGATTTTGAAATTCGATAGACCCGGTTTCCCCACAGTGGACGACGCCGACTTGTTTCACTTTTGGATTCCGACATCGTGGCATCGATGGGTTTGTAAATACGTTGACCTGCAGACGGGTCCGAATCCTGGGCTTGCGGTGTTCGCTTTACGGAAGGGTCAAGTGTAGCGTCCGGGGCATCGGGTGGACTCATCTTTCCGGGCATCTCTTATTTCAGTGTTGATCCAGAAGAATCTACGCACGCGCTTCGACTCCTGAGTCAGGATGCCAATTGCATACTCGTTATTGGCCTTTGTAACTCCGATCTCCAGGGTCTTCAGCGATTCTCACACATGGCTCGTTCCAGGGAAGATAGCGCAGATAAAAAAAGAGAAACAATAACACCCGGCTGCCCCACTGAGTGGCTGGGAAGTCGGAGCCTATCTAAATGAGGCTCCGCTCCGCTGTCAAAGTCCGCTTCACACTCGGCCCGGTTACAGTACTCGGCTGTCGAATTGCTGGCGAAGAGTCCAGATCTCAGTGAATAGGAATAGCCCATTCACTACGAGCGAACTACGATAAACGGTGCGCAGTTTCACAGTAACGTAACGCAAGAGACACCGATGTATTGTACGATGCCATAGGTACGAGAATCATGAAGGAGAGCGAAGCATCCCGTCACGGAGCGCGGAGGTTTGGGTGGTGAAGCTCCCACGAAGTCGCAGCACCTGTCTACGGGCGGGGAACGTGGGCAAGAACCTGCTCAGGAAGAGACTGGGACAGCACCTCTTCCGCCAGTCAATCGGCAGCCGCTGTCGATCCCCCTCCGGCGATCAAGAAACCGCTGCGATGATCACACGAGAAGCGAAGAACGAGGGGATCAGCTAACGGCCACACATCAGACCTGAGTTCGCGGAAGATCCACGACACCTGTCGCGGAGGCGCAGGAGAAGATAGTGTTCACGGAACAGCAAGGAACCCTGAAGCAGGAGGGGTAATGTCGTTCAGACGAGAAGCTCAAATCGAGCAAGACGAGTTGTCGCAAGACGGAGAAGACACATCGACTGCTTCCTATCTGAGGGCGGTCGTTGTGCGCCGAATCTCGAGGACGTTATCCTGAAAACTCGTGGCCTGCCAGCCGCTTGGGACCAAAAATGTGATGATCACGTTACATCCTAACACCTTTCTCGACCCATCGCGCCTTGGTTTCTTACCACCATCTGGTGGCTTTTTTCCTACGCTTGCCTCAGCTGTTTCGCCTCGCTAGCACTGGGAGATCTCAAGAGGCACAGTCCGAGGGGATCCCCTTATGAGGAAGGCTCACTAAATTGTCAAAGTGATGGTGATCTCGCATTGGAGTGGCCTGTTGGGGGCCAGCTCCTCTCATACCACACCCATCCATGGGATAAGGCCTCAGAACCCTTATCTCCTATCATCTCCAAGTTGCTCACCCTTCTGGAAGGCAAACCCAAGCTAGGACATGCTTAGTAAACAGTATTACTGGTTCAACACCAGTCTCAACAGCCTGTGATGGGTACTGGGGTGCCACAAAGTGTTGGGTTGAGAGGGACCTGGCTTGGCCACCCATGCCCAGCAGTGGGAACCCCCCCAACCCAGGGAATAAGTCCTGATGGGGCCTGGCTGGAAAACAGCATTTAGGTGGGGGCATCACTTAGCAATATGTGACCCCATTCGGTGTGTCATCAGCTGAGGTTTGGCAGGTGACCCTGCACTGACTGTTTTGGAAACCTTTTCCTTTTTAGGTTTCTCCTCTTTTACTTCCCCCGTATTTGATTCCCCCCTTTCCTCCACTCTGATTCCTCCCCCCATCCATTTCTCGTTGCCTGGTCTGGAGCTGACCCTCCCATCAGGGTATTAGCTGTGTGCTAGATAATCAGGAAAACAGTGTTTAGGTGGGGGTGTCACTTAACAATACATGACCCTGTTCGGCATGTTGTCCAAGCTGGCCTTGTCATTTAAATGTATGTACTGTAGTGGACTTAGGTCCTTTTTCCAGGATAAAAATGCGATTTAAAAAAAAACCTTTCTCAACCACTACCATGATGTTGAATGAAATCCCCCCTATGCCACCTACATCAGTGAGTGACCGTCCATGGTGTTTTTAGTGTTTATTGATCTGCAATATCCTGCCGGAAAAGGGAACTGTCAGGACCCCAACCGTTGTCTGGGGTTCAGATTGATGTCTCTAAACTGGTGATTTAGGATTTACGTGTTTGTGTTGTTTGGGAGTTAGGGTTCTCTAAACCCCCTCTGGGATCCTCAGTTTGAGGGTCAAACGGGGTGTTGGTACATGTCTCCCCCTTGTCTCCCCCCGAACCCTATCCTAACTCCCATGTTATATCTTTGTTCTTTTGCCATAGCATTGTGTACAAACTGGTCCTCGTTGGAAATCGAGTGATTAAAAACCTGAGAGAAATTAATCAAAGGTAAACTACACCGTTCCTCGTGTGCTAGCAAGAGAGCCTCGTCCATGGTGGAGGTAGAGACGAGAGAGAACCCGTGAAAATAATGTTTAGAGTCTATCCAGATCTCAATAACCATGCGCCTGAAATTGCAGCAATAAATCTCCGGTAGTGGCACCCTTACGGGATCCATAAGCCTTTACATTTCACCATGGAAAGTCACTCAGTGCCGCTGTCGGTCCCCTTCACCAGGGGCAGCGCCGCATCCCCAGGTTCCCGGACAAAGACCGCGATTCGCGCGTCTGGAATACCAAGTGGGTCGTATCTCCTCAGCGAGGACCGACGCCGTTTCAGCACCAGTTTGGTAACGGGTCCCAGTGTCCATTAGGAGCAACGTTCTCCTTTGCGTCGGCATCATACTTCCCGACGAACAGGTCACCGTCCATACCAAAGTACTTGCAAACCCGAAACTCTTCCATACTTTTGAGGCGTAGTTTCCCGACTTGGAGGGCAATAGGGATGGAGAGGAACGAGCACATTCCGGGTTGAAATTCTGGGGTGTAGTGCTCCAAACGTACATGAGGATAGAATAGAGATTGTGGGAACACTTTGAAGTGCGGTAAGAACCCTCGTTTATGACGAAGTCAAAATATGCCAAAATAGACCGCCACAAAGTTTACCACCTGCTGTGAGACCGCATCTTCTGTGGTAGAAGATGAAATTATTCACGCTACGTGTCCGTTCTGCCAACGTTCTCCCAAAACGACTGCCATTGACCCAGCGGTTCGCCACGTCTCTCTCCGTTTCAAGTCCCAACAGTCGCGGCGTCCTCAAGGGGTTGTCACGCCCACCCCAGTGGACATGTGACGAATATATGCACGCTCGGGTTCACGGGATTCGGTCACTAGCCACGATCGCACCCATCTTCTCCCTAAAAAACGACGACGACCCAGCGATGTCCAACTTGACTCCTCCTCAGGCTCCAGCAATTTGGACACACACGCCAGAACAAGTCACTACCTTGACCAATGAGTTGATCGCCAAGGATAGGGCACTCTGGGATAAGGTTGGCTCGTTGCCCCCGGAAGAATGCACCTTCGAATCTGTATGTCCACTCTCCGTCTTTCTCTGTAAACATGCCAGTAAAGAGAGTTTGCTGAACAATCGTGGGACATGAACAGGTCTTCGTTGAGTAATCTGCACGACAATCTTGTAACAGGCCAACCTGCTTATCCATCTTATCCGATCAGCTCGCGATATCTCGCGCCGACGCCGAGATGGAAACTCTGTCTGAACCCTTGCTGTTCTATCAGAACGTATCCACCTCGAAGGAACTCAGGGATGCCGCGAACGCCGCCGAGGTGCTGCTCAGGGAGTACGGAATCGAGATCTCCATGCGTCTCGACGTACACCAAGCCAAAGTCAACGCCGAGAAGAACATCAAGGCTTCGGGTCGTAAGCTGAATCCTGAAGAGGAACGGTTGGTCGAAAAGTTGCTCCTCGATGGCAAGCGCGCCGGTTTGAACCTGCCCGACGAGGAGCGCAAGGAGCTCGAGAAGTTAAAGAAGGAGTTATCTCAGGCTTGCGTCGAGTTTAGC
>Ga0307512_10006540_pt1 | contig 11780 bp, 12 predicted proteins | sample 14_EM_MG_FD_200267 | JGI IMG/M metagenome (GOLD analysis project Ga0307512, IMG submission 200267) | Populus trichocarpa ectomycorrhiza microbial communities from riparian zone in the Pacific Northwest, United States - 14_EM | ecosystem: Host-associated > Plants > Roots > Unclassified | place... | reverse complement strand
CCTTGAAAGAACTCTCCGAACACTCCCGCATTACCCACCTATCGCTCGACTGCTCCGTAGAATCCTACTTCATCCCCGACCCATCCAAACCGTTAGAAGTACCCGATACAACCGCCAAGTGAGTCTGCCGTTTCATACCTATCGATCAACCACTGACGCACGCGACCGAAGCATAAAACCACTTTTCTCGACTGTTGGTCCCAAAGTAACGTCCCTTGACTTACGCAACGTGGATGAAGACGTTTTCAAGGCGATACAAGAGGATTTCCCTCCCTTGAAGAACGTCCGAAACTTGAAACTTGATCTCGCTTGCGGAGTCTGGGATTGGGACGGTGCAGGTTCCCCGCAACTGGGGCCCACCGAGCACTACAGGTTTCCTCGTATCTCGAACAACGTTCAAGAGCTTGAAATACTTATCACCGATCTCCTTGCCCGTCAACGGAAGGGCCCAGTCCAGTTGGTTGACCCTATGAAGCTGACGAAGCTCAGGGTTAATGTCATTCCCTGGTAAGAACTTGGAGTGGTTAAAAATTGCTGCCGGAATTAACCATACCGCAGTTTCAACTGGATATCCATTGAATTCGTCCGCCTTTTTTCCGACTTCACACCGGCGGACTTCTCATCCCTCACCCACCTCGTGATCGATGATTCCATCCGGGATATGAGAAGGTGGGCTATTGGTGGTACCATGGGAAGGGCAGATTGGCAGGAGAGTGGTCGGACCTACACCGGGATCCACGAACTGATATCAAGTTTGCCTCAACTACGTCATCTTTGGACCAATGAACGTGTCCTCGCGGTTCCCACCTCTGATAACAGAGATGACGTCTGGGACGCCAAACCGTTTGACGGGGAATCCAATGACGCAATCATGACGCATACGGCTGCCAGTCCGCAGTGGGAACTTTTAGGACACACATTTGAGAAATTGGAGTCTCTGAGGGTTGGATTTGGACCGTTGAACGCGGGCCGGGTCACCAAAGTTCTCTCCCTGTGCGATCACGCCAAGCTTAAGGCTTTCGGGTTCGACTGGGAGTGGCAGCCTGGATCTAACAAGCCGGTTCGAATATCAGTTTAGTATGTCCCTTTTACAAGCATATTGATCAATCATCCAGGGCGTGTTCTCCGAGTTGATTGAAACCCTTTCGAAATTCGAGTCTTTGGCCGACCTTCATATCCTTCACCCATATGCAGCGCTTCACACCCCCATAGACTACAGTCGTTCTCCAGATCTCCGACTCACAGTACGTCGCCTTCATGAGAGTGAAGAAACTGAAGCTCGGGCGAAGGAGCTCCTCTCGACGTTGCCTGGTTTGTACCGGGTTGGAATGGGAAGAAATTCAGTGTGGGAGCGACAAACGCGATGGAAGGAATATGGTGCCGACGAATTCCATGTTCAAAGGCTTCATAGAGCCAGAGTCCCATCCTTCTACGATGCAGGTTCTTCCCTCCCATTGACAAATCTGGGAGAAGGGGATAAGCGATCTGCGATAGGAGATGTATTGATGTTGTTGAAGGAGCTGTGAGTTCCCAATACATCCCCAGTGGGGGCAGGTACTAACCAGGTACTGATAGGTAACGCATATTTTTTACACTCGTCTCAGAATCTCCAGGTCGTATTCTTACCAACCTATATTCTCCCTGTGATTAATAAGTATTCGGGTGACCGCCGTATACTCTGCAGGATAGTGATGGGGATCCGGAACATCAGATGTTCGCCTGTTTCTTGGTTCTCGTGGCTTGTGTTCGTGGCCCCCTCGCTTCGCTACTCGAAACTCACTCTGTAGGTTCCTGGAGCTGAGCTATATCTACGATTCATTTACGATCGCGCGAAGGGCATTACGATGAGGAGAAGATTCCGTATAAGCAGCCACGTTGCCGATGGATAATGTCCTAATGTGGTGGGCACCCACTCCCCTGGCGTAAGTATCTGAGCAATCGATGACCGTGGTGGTGCAAACGCAACCCGGATAAACTGTGCGGGGTAGCGCCCACGAGGTGGTAGCACTAGCCTTGATTTGAAACTCTAGGGTCGACCGCCTTGACATTGCCTAAACGGTCGAAGAGCCAGTCGAGCTGCAAAGCAGTTTACCATTGAATAATGAATCGCTTTGTCAGCGACCAACATCACCAAGTCCGTGGCTTTATTTCCCTTCCTGGTAATAATCTGGCGGAGCAGTCCGTCCTTCTTTGATCGGCCTGGGCGCCTCTTCCGGACTACTACCACAAAGGAATGGAAACTAAAAACCGCTGTATGACCTCTTATATAAAAAGAAGGTGGATGGAAAGTCCTCATTACCAAACACCTTCGACCTTCCTGCACCTACTACTTTTCAAATGTCTGTCACGTCTAAGCTCTTCAAACCGACCCGCGTCGGTCGTATGGACCTCAAACATCGTATCGTTCTTAGTCCGATGACAAGACTTCGGGCAAACAAGGATCACGTTCATGGAGACCTTGCCCTTGAGTATTATACCCAACGGGCTGGCACTCCTGGCACTTTGCTCATCACCGAGGCCACCGCTATCCACCCCCATGCTGGTGGTTTGCCTCATATCCCCTTCATCTACACCGACGAGCAAATACGTGCATGGAGACGGGTGCGTTCCTGTGTTCTTTAACGGTTCTTCGAACCTTGTTTGCTTAAATATGGTTCGGTACAGATCACGGATTCCGTTCACAAGAAGGGATCATTCATCTACATTCAACTCTGGGCTATTGGTCCATCCGCGGATCCCGGGGTTCTCGAAGCCGATAACCCGGGTCAGAACGTCGTCCCAGTCGGTCCATCGTCCGTCACAGCCCGCGGGATCAGCGCCCCTCCTCGACCACTTGCTATCCCGGAGATCAAGGAGTACGTCAGGTGGTTCCAGAGGGCAGCCGAAGTCGCCGTGGACCAGGCTGGGTTCGATGGTGTCATGGTCCACGGTTCAAATGGGTACTTGGTTGACCAGTTCATGCAAGATGTATCGAATAAGAGGACGGACGAGTACGGAGGATCGATCGAGAACAGGACGAGGTTCGCGTTGGAGATCCTGGAAGCGATCACGAAATCCATTGGTGAAGATAGGACTGCTATTCGTGTCGGTCCTTGGGGCACCATGTACGGTAAATATTTCCTTAGAATCTCGTCTCTCGGTGTATTGGGAAGCTCATGGTCCCGATAGGAATGAGGATGGACGATCCCAAACCGACATTCACCTACCTCGTTCAGAGGATAAAGGAACTCTACCCTAACTTCGCCTTCCTGGACGCCGTCGAAGTCGAGCGTCCACAAGACGGGAAGGAATCGAACGAGTTCCTCCGTGAAGTGTGGGCTCCCAAGGTCTTCATCAGCAATAGCGGATACGATCGTCAGAAAGGCATGGATCTTGCGGATAGGACGGGTGGGCTGGTTAGTTATGGAAAGTATTTCTTGGCTAATGTGCGTCTTTTCCTCTAAACTGTTCCTTGGTTGTTCTGACGAGGAATGTAGCCCGATCTACCATACAAGCTGAAAGAGAACCTCCCGCTCAACGAGGCCGACCCCAAAACCTTCTACGCTGCTGAGGATCCCAAGGGCTACATCGATTGGCCGTTCGCAGAGAAGAAATCTGACTTAGCGGTCTCGAGGTTATAGAAAGATGGATACAATGTGATTTATACAGTACTCAATACTAATACTCGTTAAAGACACCAACAATGCTTGGAACCGGGAAGGAATCAAAAGCTGACGACCTTTCTCTTTTTCTGAGGCTGAGATGGTTCTTTGAGTCTCGACTTCTGGGTCCTCTCAACTGCCTTTTGCTCCTTATCGACCTCCGCCGATTTTCGTTTGAACGTATGGAAATCATCTTCGTCAGCACCTGCCTCGGTACCGGTCCCTAAAAACGCCGTCTTCTCCACCACGGCTGCAATCGATCTCAGATGAATTCATGTATCCGATAGATCCGGGCGTGTTGATCGCACCTTTGTCCCTTAGCTTACAGTTCCTCGCCAAGTGATCTGCTTGTCCACACAACTTACAGCTCCCGCCGTTAGGGTATACTCCTTTCTCTTTGTTGTTCGGGCATTGCGAAGCGAGGTGACCGTTTCCATTGCAGACGAAGCAGGAAGCGAATGGAAGAGGATTTGCGGGATCAGAGACCCTCTCTCGGCAAGACGAGAGTCGATGCCTTCGTGAACCACAGCGATAGCAGATCCCCACGACCCCAGCCGCACCGAAGCCACTTTGGTTTTCCGGTGGTTTGATAGATCCATCGGCGATTTTGGGGCAATCCTGTACGGCGTGACCTTTCTCTCGACAGGCAAAGCAGGTAGTGTTGGCGTGCCGTTCGGCTACTCGTCTGCGGCGTCGTTTTTCCGAAACTTCTTTGCGCTCTGGAGGGAGCTTGGGTGAACTTTGAGTAAGTGGGGGTTAGAAGGGGAGGCGAACCTTGTAGGGTCCTTGGTTTACCCTTGCTCTTTTTCCCTTTTTGCTTCGAGCTCTCGTTTGACTTCTTCTCCATTCCTTCCCCGTCTATCTCCCCTTTCTCCCCACCTTCACCTCCGTCAGCGGTTCCGGTCGTTACCTTTGTGCCAGCCTTTTTCCGTGGACCCCTCTTCCTCTTCTTCTTGGGAGGTTGCCCATTGACACCACGGTTATCCTCTGTGGTTTCCACGCCCTCAGCATTCGTTGCGGCAGCGGTAGATTGACCAGCCGAACCCTCCGGCAACGACTCTGCGTCGGAGTCCTCCAAGTCAGCCTTATTGTAATCAAAGGTGGCTTCGACATGCGTCCGTTTCCTTCCAAAGTTCGTTACCCGTGTCATGAAGAGATCGAGTGAACCCAATAAAAGGATATGCTGAACCAATGATGAAAGGAGCTGAAGAATTATAATATTTCCGATCGCGGAGCGGCGGATGATCGGACTTCGGGCTCGGTTTCCGCTCCCGAACGCTCATGTTGGAACTGGGACTTATGGGGTCGCTCAGCGCTCAGGTACCAGACTGGCTGGGCTGCGTAAGAGAGCAGTCTTACGTAGCTTGGTTAGTAGAATATGAGCACAGGTCCTTTCTGCGATGGGGAGAAGCGATCCCTTGCAGCCGTTTGCAAGCCGATAGCTTGTTTTCGAAAAATATACACCGTACCAGCCGTTCTGGCAGATATGACATCATTCTTTGCCTCCCGATTAGTGGGGTTGACTTCAGCCCGTTGGACAGCACAACGTTCAGCATCGAGTACGTATTGTATACGTTAAGGTAGCCGGTCCAGTATCCACGCCATCCCTTAGAAATAATGATAGTGTGCGGACACACTGATCAGTGATCTGATCACTGTCTCGTCGGCCACATGAACGAGGGTACTTTTCGCCAGTGCCCTCGCTTCCCGCAGTAGAAGGAACCTAGGTCTAAATTGTCCTACAACGGTGTCTGGGGGGCTGCCCGCTCGAGCACGTCGTGGGGCAGCGTGACCAGCGCTCGAGAACCCGTACATGATATATTGCATCAGTTGCTATCCGCTCGTTTCTTCCTGCTTCCCTCGTCCTTGTTTTATTTTTCCCCGTCCGTTTCCCCGTCCGTCTGTCCGCCCGATTCTGTCGAGGACGATTCTTTCAATGGCGACAGCTATGATTGTAACTATGGAACAGAGCTACGAAACACGTGTATCCGCACGTCTGCATCCAGTTCGACTTCACTATCGCAGTCCATTCGGCTATCCGACCCTACACACGTCCTGAGCTATGAATTTATCTCACTTCGCTACTCCGACACTACGCCACAAAACAAGTGTCTTGACGTGATGCTCCGAGACATCTCCCCTTGCCGTTAGTGAACCTTTCGAGTATTCATACGGTAAGCTCTTGTGGCGATGTGTGATTTCTCCCCGTCCATCCATCCGTCAGTCGGTGCTATTTTGCACCGGGAACAGACGAATTTTTGGCCATATATCACTTGCACCACGTCCACCCTAGATTAGACGGAGAAGACGTTCCGCTACACCTCTCTTATATAACCTCGGCCTCCGCCCCTCTATGGAAGTTGTGTCGTTCTCCCAATCGCAACGGCAAAAACCTACCTGGACCCACATATGTGCACTAGTAATCCTCCTGAACCGCAATCCCCTGAAGTCAATCTGGGGCGTAACCACGAAGAGGTTAGGAGGTCAAGTACGTGTTTTCTCTCTTTTTACCGTCTCCAGTGCTAGAGACATCAAGCCTCTTCAATGAGTCGGGCCCGTTTGGCGCGTATCCGCACCTCATTACGCGTGGTTTTCAGTACTTGGATGTGGCCTCTACTAACCAACCGGTTTCTCTAGGGACCTTTGATGACTGCTCTATGGATCTTGGCTCCGATTTAAAGTCCCTGTCACTATCGTCGATTGCCTTCGACACGGTACACAGCGATCTAGATAACTGGAGAATTTTCACTAATGATTGCGGGTGTTGTAGGTCCCTCCCACGCCGGAAATCAGGACAATTCCCTTACCTTTCGTGGACGAAAGCAATCTCTCAGGTGGGAGTGATCACCGTCAGTCTGCCCAATGGAAGGACACTTCTAACCGAGAGGCCGAAGAATTCACTGGCTTGGCCGCTGCCAAGCCCACTATTATAAGTACGAGGACCAGCCTGGGGTAAGTGACTTTTTTTACCCCGCCGAAGGTCGTGCTTTATAAATGTGGTCTTGACAACAGTCAAACATCAGTTGAACCCTGACCGACACGCCCGATAGTGGTATGCATCCATCATCTTTCTGGGAGGTTCCACGGGCTGACTATCTCGTGCTTCGAGGTTGAGGTCGGTGGGACCGGAAGGGTGTGGTGTGGGTGTGGGTATGGGGGTACGAGTGTCGCGAGCTGCAGGTGCCGGATGGGGTTCTTGAGAAGAGAGCTCCTCTTTATATATAGCAGATTGAAAGCATCATCCGCATGGACCTTGGGATACAACGGATTCCCCCAATTCTTGTTTTTCATTTCATTCTCCGACTCCAATTTTCGACTACGCACTTTGATCAGTGCCTTCCAGCCTGTATGCATGGACACGGACTTCCCTTCATCGTTCGCGATTATCTATGTCGAGGACTGCGTACCTATTGTTCTTCCGTCTTTTGTCTCCTTTTCGACGCTCATCTGCCTTTGTCTTATTGTGCTCTATGTTCATTATATGGACCACATCATGCCGCTGCCTCGATCACATTTTTTTCGCTCCATTCTCTGAGTGGGTATTTGCGTCTATACACCGACCAGATACTCCCCACACATAGGTACAAACACCAGTCATCGCGTCCAGTTCGATCCCTCTCGGTGACTGAGCTCAGACTCGGACTCTGAAACTTGAGCTTTGGCCTGCACACGACACCGACATAAGGTTCCGAGCGGGGCGATTGGAAACTATCCGGTAAGAGAACAGGGGACAATGAGGTTGTCAGGTCAACCGTGAGCGTGAGTTGTAACATTAAGTCGGTGTTGTTGGCCAGCCGCCAGCCGCCAGCCGCACAGGGGTCCAAGCAGAGTCGAGAGGCGCAGGGCCAGGATGGTGGCAAGTTAATACCCGGCCTCTTTATTCAAGTCCACAAAAAGCGAGACAAAAAACTCAGATTTGAAGGGCCACAGCGCGTATCCGGAACTCATCCCACGTCGAGCACCGCCACCCAGCTTTCTTGAACTTAATTCGCCGGCATTAGTCCCAAAAATCGAATGGAATTTGATGTAAGTGGTCGGGTGGTCCTACATAGAAGATGGGATAGTTTGTTGATGTAAAAGGGGAGAAGTTGTCTGGTTTGGAACCACTGCGTCCCTAAATACGATCAGAGTCGGTGTACCTCCTCCTTTCCGAGTATGACTACGTTTTGAGTGATTCTGCCAACCAATGTGTATAAACATTCACCGCCTGAATGGGTCGCCATTGGATGAGCAAACCATGAACTTCCGTAGAGAGCTCTCTTACTCTTCGAATTGTGAATAGGATGCCCATTGGATCGAAGGACATCAACGTCCTCGTTGACCAGTATTGTGATCGTGTGAAAGTTCAACGAGACTCAATCAAAAACTCTTTCATTCTCTTTCAGCCTTACTTCTGAAACGATGCTTTCTCGAGTGGCTAGCTTATATTGGGCCTACCGGCCAAGTTTTCTTTATCATCTCCTCTACTTGTGCCCTCACTCTTCGCACTCTTACACGCAACCACTCGGACGTTCACCATGTTCATTCCCGCTCCGTTGATGACCGCATTGGAGGACTCTGTCCCGTCTGGGAAGTTCATCGATACGAAATTCTGGGTGTTTGACCGCCTCAATCGCGAAACGGGGCGACTTGAACAACCAACGGCGGTGTTTGCGAACAGCGCTGTTGTCAGAAGTGTTCCGCATCTCAGTGCTCGTAGGTTTTTGATCCGGTGTCTCCGTTCGGACATGTTTGACCGTATTGGATTCAGTCCTCAATGAAGTCCCAGAAGGACCCTTGGATGCAGATTTCCCCCAGACTACCGAAGAGCCACTCATTGGAGAGTACGAGTATAAATCCGATGCCGACTTCTCCGATGGAATAACCCAAAGTACACCGCTCGCTCCCTCGTCAACCTCTGAGCAGGACCAGATTAGTGACAGATGTAGGACATCGTGAGTCCCCGGATTACCTTCGCCTCATTCTCCTTTGCTAATGTCTTTTGCGCTAGCCACTCGAGACTCGGCAAGACAATTGTCATCAAAGATACGGCCTTTGTCACGTATATCCCCTCCCTTGTAAACTACTACTCTCTTCTAACGTCTCACAGGTTCCATGCAGTCATTGTGTATTTGTACACCAGGGAGATCAAGTTTGGCACACCTAACAGGGCCGGCGCCCGGTCCGGTTATTCTCCTGGCGTGCCCCTACCTTCGGCCAAGTCGATTTACCGCCTCGCAGACAAGGTCATTTACTGCAACTTTCTTTTGCGCGTCTGCAATCGCTGAAAATTAGTCATTCAGTACGAGGTTTACGATCTCAAGGAACTTGCCCTCCTCGAGATTAAATCAGACGTTAAGAAGTGCAACATTGTCGAAGAATCATTCGAAACGTTCGTTTCATGGTGAGTAATCCAAAATATTTATATTAGAGCACTGCGAAGACGTAGGCTGGACGATCACAGGTATCCCGAGATCCAGGACCTATACATTTACCGGTTGGCCCAGGCTGTACGTTCCTCGGATTCGCCCGACATTTCCGCCGCTTTCGACACAAAAGTACAAGAGTATTTTGCAGGAAAGTTACCTCATGCTGGAAACCTGATTCCTAGTTTGTTCGATCTCTTGGCGAGCAACATAATGTCACCACATTCATCTCCAACTGGATCATCGCACTCTACCATTACCCCCTACTCCGATGTCAACCATGGAAGCTGGTTCCGGCTCAGGGATGCGATAACCCGTTCTTTGACAACTGGAATATTTTTGGATTCAATGTTCCATGTCGAGGATTCGATAGAGCTACGTCCACTCTTTTTTTGCAGCTCCATCACTCCATCTTCGTTCAAGAAAATCTCCGGTCAGTGTGAACGAGATCTTTCCTTCGTGGACCTTTCTGAGAATGAACGAACAGAGATCGGCAAATTAGTCCCCATGGGTTCCCTCCATGGTAGCTCAGAGCGGGTGATATCGACGGGTGGTAATGTCATGGATTCTCAGGGTGCAACAAGCCAGAAGGTATTGGTTGTAACCTCGGGGGATTTTAGAACGTAAGTTACAGGAACACGTTTCAGGTGCCTTTGTGATCTAACTTCTGGGCATGTAGTTGGAAATCAATCCTCTTGTACGTGTACACGGCGAAGATCTCGTTCTCCCCCTTTGGGTTACCTGGATTACCTCCTGTCGCTGGAAATTCATCAAGTCCTGGAGTCTCGCACGGGGGTGCCGAAGTAAAGTTGGTCTACGAACTTGCGACAAAGGTAGGGGTCTTTATGTTTTCGTTGTCGCTGGATCTTACCCATGGCACAGTTTGCATTGGACCCATTACGCAGCCTTGCATATCGATATATAAAATCGAGCATGACATCCGAGAACATCGTTGAGGAACTGCTCTCCACCTTTTCGGCAGAGTACGTCCTTCTATTTTCTCGACTATGAAGAATGAACTCAGCGACCAATATCAGGCATGAACCAATTCGTGAAATGCAGTACCAGCTTCTTCGACAGGAGTTCTGGACCGCGGGTACCCGACAGGGTCTACGAACAAAGATTCAGCAATTCAATGGTCAAACCTCACACTATGGACCCGCTATGGCTATGGTGTTTCGCGGTCTCATTCGGGATGAACGGGCCGAAGGGACAGTGGGAGTGATCGCTCTGTCGAGTTTCCACACCGAGCCTGACCCATCGAATCCGAGCATAACCCGGGTCTTCCAAACAATTACGGCCGCACCAGCTCTTCGGAACACGTCCCAGGAGGTACGTGTGTTCCAAAAATACCCTGCGGGCCTTTTGTGAATAGAGTACTGTTTACAGGAACTCCGCCTGACACATTATCAACAGAATCCTAGGACAGCACCAGAAGTCCATCCATCTAACTTCCGTTTGAACAGCCCTTTCTTACCAACGGGGGCTCGTGATAGTGCCCTCTGACTGAAGTGATAGAGCCCGGGGTATCGTTCCGGTTGTGTCTTGGAGGTCCGTTCTTGCAAGATAACATGCAATTATGAGATCATGTTCTGGGTAATTATATGCACCAGTGTTTATACGTATTGTTCCACGCGATGTCCGTGGATCATGGTTTATATGGTAAACAGCAGTATATACCATCCATCATAATGATGACTCTCGAAATGTTAACTTCCTCAATGTACCATCCTGGCCAGCCATGACGAGCGTGGACCCAGCCCAACAGTGGCTAGCTTGATCCGACCCGATATACCCCGGTGGGATCCAACAGATCCTCTGTGAGCCACTAACCACCCATTCATGGCTATCGTCCACACAATATTCCCTCTGCCGTTCCCGTCCATCTAAGGTTGTTTTCTCGAGACAGTCAATCGAAAGGGTAGAGGTTCTTGACTGTGGTGAAGCGGAGACAACGTAGGTAGTGCGGTAGGTGTCATAGCAGACGTGAAATACATCTTCCGAGCTGAATGTGATATCGAGGGGGCGTGGTGGACGATTGACGTTTAGCCTCGCCAGAGGTTTTCCACTGTTCGCATTCCAGATACGGACCTCGCTCCGGGAACGCGTGTAATGGAAGGTCACAAGCCGACCCCAACCAGGGGAAATATCACCAGCAGACGGTAGTTCGTCGACTTGCGCGGTCCATACTGGATGCGGATTTCGAAAAGGAAATTCCAACAACTGCAGGTGCGCTTTGTCCCCTTCTACAAAACAGTGGACTGCGGTCTTCCCCGCAAGTGATGCGCAAAGGACGACGGTGCGATCGGTAGGAACCAAGAGACCTTCCCGGCCAGGAATTGTGAGGATCCGCCGCATGGTGGCCATTTCCAGCAATATCACGCAGTCACGACTGATCGGAACGATAGCGATAATCTTGCCCTTATCGAGGGGGTGCACAGTGAGCGCGGGTGGAAGAGGTTCTCGAGATGGCGTGTATCCCTCGTCCAGGTTCAAAGATTCTTCGCCCAGGCGCAATAATTCCTCGTCCAGGCTCAACAATTGAAGGCCAGTGTCAGGGACATTCGCTACCACGGTCCTATTCGACAGTGTCGAGACGGATGTTACTGCGGCTGGGAGATCGAGATATCTCACATTCCACGCCGGAACGTGGATCAACGCTAGTCCACGGGTCTTCATGCCGCACACGAGGTCTTTGGCGGTTTGAGAGAAGGCGATGCAAGAAAACCGTCGT
>Ga0307512_10006539_pt1 | contig 11780 bp, 15 predicted proteins | sample 14_EM_MG_FD_200267 | JGI IMG/M metagenome (GOLD analysis project Ga0307512, IMG submission 200267) | Populus trichocarpa ectomycorrhiza microbial communities from riparian zone in the Pacific Northwest, United States - 14_EM | ecosystem: Host-associated > Plants > Roots > Unclassified | place... | reverse complement strand
CATAATTGCATCATCTTGCGAATCCGCTTGATAAGACTGCTCTTATCAAATCATCACATACGGCCCAGATGTAATCCCGCTAAGGACCGTCTGGCTGATCACATGAGCTGATGCGCAAGAAGGTGTTTTGCTTCATGACTAATGGTATCCACTTCCGAATGGTAGTCACGTGTACTTGCTTCAGTCAACATCTATCATTACCGCTATCAGGGGATAACCCCTAACACCCAGCGCCGAGAGCGGGCATTATAATGTTCTCTGTGCAGATGGCAACTCCAGGCGTTGCAAACCGGTTTTAGCAGCATGGCTTGCAGATTTCCCAGAGTATAGCAACCTACATGATCTCGAGCGACATGTCTGTTTTTGGTGCAAGTGTTCAAAGAACGAACTGTGAGATTATATCCCGCCGGACAAGCAACACCCCCGGCAGGATCACAACCTATATCGTACGCTCTACGATGCCAACACCAAGGCAGTCAATGCCAAACTCTCATGGCGCCATGTTCCCCGAGAATTCAACGTGTTTCGACATATCCCCTGTATCGTGAGCAACCTCTCAAAGCCTGACCTCCTCCCTACGATGCAGATCGGCATGCTTCATCACCTCCAGAAGTGGATTTTCCACTTCATGAAGATGCACGAACGGCTCGACAAGTACAATGCAATATGGTTATCCATGCATGCTTACCACGACCTCGTACCACAAACTAAGTCATATTCGGAAGTTTCTCAATGGAATGGGAAGGAGATGAAGGAAATGAGCCGGTACCTGCTTGGAGTTGTAACCCAGTCTCTCCGAGGAGGAAGCCCTGCTCAGTGTCCCATATTCAATCGCGCAATTGAGTGCACAATGGCATTGTTGGAATTCTATATGTATGCTCGATATAAATCTCACGATGATGCAATATTGAGCTACATGCAAGATGCCATGTGTCGTTTTCACACCTTGAAAGATGTTCTCATAGTTGGGCGAGCCAGCAAAGAGGCGAAGCCCGAACCCAATGCCCTGAGAACAGAGCTCATGAAGAAGCGGAAGGTAGATGACGAAACAAATGCCGAAACACGGAATCTGTACAAGCAGCGGCGCGAAATGAATGCCTGGCGGGAGTATATCACAATGCAGATAAATGTTTCCAAGGAGTCAGATGCCATCTTCAACTTTCCGAAGAGCCAGTTGATGTCTCCCTGGGTCGAACAGATTTGTTGATACGGAGCCTTGCAACAGTATTCTGCCAAGACACAGGAACAAGCACATAACATGAATCTCAAGGACGGTTGGAACGCCTTCAATCGCAATCTCAACTGCCTGCCGCAAGTAATCACGTTTCAGCATCACATTCTCTGCTTCAAAATCAGAGAACTCAATCTCCAAGCCCTCGCTCGGCATTGAGAGGACGGCTCTGCCACGTGCAAAGTCCTCCCTTCCGGCAAAGATCTGGCTGCCCCCCTGAGCCCGCAGTCATATGCAAAGCTCGAATTGATGGCACCCCAAACTGCCGTGATCGAAAGTATCCTGACGCTATGATCAAAGACTTCAGAGCATTACTCAACAATACGCAAGACGCAACACACCGCGTGAGGATAAGCAACGGCAACCGGCAGTTTCTCATGCATCACAGTCGTAACAAGACGTATATACCGGATGAACAACTGCACCCAATCGAGCTTTGTATTTCCCATGGTATTAAGGTTCAAGTTGAGGGTTTAGATGGTGAATGCTTATCTCAGATTTCTCGATGCACAGGAAACCAGAGCTGGTGCAGAGGGGACCGACAGAACGACTGGGTGTGGGTAAAGCAACGCTCAGGGAGATGATATGGTGCGCTGAATGGTCGTCTCCCGTGGCAACTACAATGACAATTCAAAATGAAGCTCCCGAACGAGGATGGAGTTTTCGTTGAGTACTGGTTAGCTCTGGCGCTCACCACAAGACCTGAAAACCGGGGTAACTTGGATCCCATCTCGAAATTTGTACAAGTGAGAAAAGCACCGGCAGCTGATGCTTTGCAAGTTTTCAGCGTGGGAAACATTGTCGGCTGCGCGCATGTAATTCCAGAGTTAGCTACCAGTGGTAAGACAGGAGACGGACGGAATGAGCGATGGATTGTCAATAGCCACCTAGATCTGGCGACTTGGAATGATGTGTATAATGAGTAAAGAGAGAATTGCATTTTGCGCGCAGGTAGAAGGAACGCAAGGAGAGGTTTTCGCAGCGTCACTCATTGCATTGCAATCCTGATGCAAGCGCATGCCCAATGAACCCATTCCTACGTATTGTCACAGTTGGCCTTCAACGCTAGAGCGTTTGTTTTGAATAGGCGACTGACAGAGTGACAAGGAACGGTGGAACTGCGAGGGGAGTGCGATATGCAATGCGACGCGTGGTATTGACTCCGGGCGCAGAGTAAACCGCCACCAGGATATCTCTGACGGCTCTGACAGACCGCGTACACTCTGACGGCGCCATTCCGCCTGGACGGAATCATTTCTTGCTGATGAACCGGTGTAGATCGTACTGTCTTATCACAGCGCGCCTGGTCTAGATGTTGGACCTCCGGCTGGTTGTCCACATCATCTTCTTCGATATCGAGTTACAATGTGGACTCTCCAGGGTCTTCACATTTGTTCCCGCTGATCTCCCGATCGGTATCGTGATCATCTTGTGTCATATGAATCATAGCGCGGACATCAGCAATCTGCAACACGATACTCGAAGGCTGGGTTGGAAGTTCAAACATTTCATCTGCAATGAAGATTGGCTGTCTTCTTCAATGCAAGTGCAAGTGCTCTCTCAAGGTGGGCCTCTTGATTCTTCTGTGAATAGTGATTCCTCACCTGGCTGGCCATAGGTTCCATGTTGATGATGATGAAGTGAAGTTGGAGAATGTAGACCGAAGTATATAAGGGTAAGTATAGTATGAAGTTCAGTAGAATAAGGGGCAAATGGGGCAACAAAGGAACACTCGGTTGAAGAGGATGCAATTCGAGGCGTCCCTGGAAATAGTGATGCACGGGGCAGGAGGATGCAATCTTGAGGCATGCCTGGACAGAGTCCGGAAGACATGTCGGCGGTTCATATTGATATTCTCAATGTCAGTTCTTTGTTGTGATTTAGGAAGCGTCAGGTGCACCGGATTAGATGGATTGTTCATGCCCCCAATTCCCGAATGTTAGCACTCATATCTAAATACACTATTGTCACGGGGGTTCATCATCCCAATAATCAATACAACATTTATTGATTTATGGACAGTCGCCAATCTGAGTATCTCTTTCCTTTCTCGTCTTATCCTAAGACTCAATCTCTTGCACCTGTGTCGCAAGGGCTGCCTGTCAAAAATGATACCACAGTCCGTCTCCCTGATAGATGTAAATTACACCTCTCCGTCGAACAACCACTCCTCGGAAAACTCCTTGAATGGTAATGTGCCGGTACTCAAATATCTCGGTACCAGGTAGTTGATACCTTCTAGTTCGCAGAGACAAAAAACCACCAGGTAGGTGTGGGTTAAACGGTGCTCCGCCAAACTGTAAAGAAGATTGCCGAAAGTCTCGACAACTTGTTCAAGTGCGTACTGGGATTGTGTGTACTTGTGTCCAGGCATATAATGCGTGATCACAGAGGTTTATTAGAGAAGTAAATGTGAAAATGTTCTTCTAATAATAGTTAGAATTCTTAATAATATTTTATGATCATCTTCGATGCTCTGTGTTGAATGTTTCTCACTGCTTGCTTACTTCACTTCCTTTGTGACAATGATGTCTGTTTATTGCAACATGCCAGGCCCCCACGCCTAGCTGCTATAACCGCGAACGTTATCATGTGTGTGCAATGTGGTTTAAAAGCATTATGCTCCTGACAATCAGGCCATCCATCGCATGCAAAGACAGACCAAATTTTTCAGACTCCGCGCTATCGTATATGTCGGTAGTTGGAACATCCACCAACCAAGTTGATGAACCTTATCACCACTTAAATCCCTCATGCGCATGAGTTATTTAATTGCGTCATAGATTTAGTCGGCGACCAACCGATACTATGCCAAGGTAGATTGTTGACCGGTAAGCTCGTATCCGATACGAGATTACATTGTGATCTAGACCAATCAAACTAATGATTGATATTCGCTCTAGGCTCTAAGCCTGCGTCATTGATCCCTCAGTTACGTCATGCTAAGGTTGAGACTATTCTCCGACCGGAACATACTTCGCTGTGTCGTAGCCCATTACAGGTAGGGGTGAAGGGTCCCCTGAATCTCATAGTGACTATCAACTGCCGTGCGTAACAATTACACATGCCCCGCAAAGTTACCAGGTGTGAATGAAGTACCTACACTTCGCGTGACTAATATGAACTCCAGCTACAGAGCATATTACTGACCACTTGAATGATACATGTATAGATGTTATGCATATCGTAGATATGTATGCATCCTTGTAATCATATCAATATCACTATCATTGCGAGTAGACAACCCCTAACATCACCCCCTTCTCTCAGACCGGTGGCCTCAACGGTGCTCCGTCAAACAAAAACAATAGAGCAACATAACAATGCAACACCCAAAATTTCAATGTACAAAATAAAACCATTTTTACATTTTCGATACCTTTCACTTTTTTCTGCTAGTAAACCTTCTATCTTTTTCTACCCTGGGATCCTTTTTATAATAATCCTTGAGCGATTTCAAATTGCCCTCTGCCACATTATCAAACATTTCCCACGTATTTTCCTCATGCGAAAAATCCTTCCATTTAACCAAAAACACATGATGCCGTGGATAATTGTCTGAGGGTCCACTGGCAATTATCGATTCCATCACCCAGTCATTACCATCGGCCTCGATCTCTATTACTTGTTTCTTAGGGTCCCTTCCCTTAGAGCGTTCGAGCAAATTGATGGTGAATACTGAATGAATCTTCCAAGAATCGCGTAGGTTAAGTTTGCAGTACCTGAGATTGCTCCCTACTGAAACAACTTCGAAAGGTCCTAACATCTTGTCTTCGAGTTTCTTACACCAATGCTTCCCCCAAATATTCCTTCCGTTAAGCATCACTAATTCTCCCTTCCTAAACGGTTCAATCGATTTCCGTTTCTTGTCGTAATGTTTTCACATTCTTTCTACCGATTCTTCCAGTTTTTGTTTCAGCTTCCTATGGACTTCATTCATATAATGACCGTATAGCTCCGACACTGCATTCTGAAACTGGATTTCTGTTGGCCAATTGGTTCGAGGTTCGAACACATGATTAGCGTAGAAAGGCAAATCCTTCGTCGACGAATGTTTAGAATTATTGTAACCGTACACTGCCATTGCGAGCATAGACGCCCAATGATTCTGTTCGTAGTTGCGATAAGAACACAGGTATGATTCTATTACTTGATTGATTCCTTCCGTCTGGCCATCAGTTTGTGGATGATATGCTATTGACATGCTTCTTCGAATCCCTAGATAGTTATATTTGTCGGTAAAGAAGCTTCTGGTGAACGTGGAATCCCTGTCTGAGACTACATCTTCTGGAAAGCCGTGATACTTCCATACGTTGTCTAAGTATGACCTGGCTACTGTTGGGGAGTCTTTTTTCTTTATTGGTATGAAGTGTGCCATCTCCGAGATCCGATCTACTAATACAAGAATCATTGTCGCTCCTGCAGATTCTGCTAGGTCGGTAATGAAATCTGTGCTAATATGCGTCCATGGTTTACATGGTAATTCCAGTGGATGGAGGATCCCATGCTACGCATGTCTAGGTGCTTTGGTCCTTTGGCATGTGTCGGATTTGTTACAGTACTTTTGTATATCCCTTTCCACATTGGGCCAATAGAAATTTCTGGAGATTAACTCCATCGTTCGTTCTCTTCCAAAATGTCCCGCTACCTCTGAATCATGCTCTGATTTCATCACCCTTTGACGCATTCCATCTGGCACATAAATCCTATTTTTCCTAAACAGCAGGTCCTCCTTTATCGTATATCCTTCGTCGATATTTCCCTACCTAACCACCTGCTTGCAAACTTCTCGGTAGTTACCATCGAGCATAGCCTTCTCCTGCATCCTTATTTTTGCCTCTGGCGATAATGCTTCACTATCCCATGCCGACAACTGGATTGTTTCAACCCCTTCATCTTCCAATTGCATCGCTCCAACTTCTAGCCATTGCTCCTTTCTTAGCAACATCTGATCTATTGGTGAGGTTGTACCCCCTTCTGTAGAGGTGAACGCCGGGCACCTAGAAAGTATATCTGCTTTGGCATTTGACATGCCTTTTCGGTAGAGTAATTCAAAATTGTACTGCCTCAATTGCTCTGCCCATCTGGCTTGTCAACGGTTTAGGAGAATCGCCATCTTAAAGTATGTCAGATTTTGATGATCAGAGAAGATTGTAGTTTTATGGGTTGCGCCCTGTCAGAAATGTCGATTTTGATTCAACGAATAAACCACTGCAAAGATTTTTTATCATAGATGTCGTAATTTAGTTCTGCTGGATTCAATTTTCTCGACACAAAACGGACTGAATGAATTTTGCTGTCTTCAAACTTCTGAGATAAGATTCCTGCTATAGCGAAGTCTGATGCATCTGGTTCCAAGAGTGCCAGTCTATCGGGGTCATAATGCCGGAGTATAGGAGTTTTCCCCGAAGTAAATAAAATGGTTATCTTCAGAAAGGCTGCCTCTTGTGCATCTCCCCAGACAACAACGACCTCCTGCCTTAATAGATCGGTGATTGGTGAAACTATTCCTGAGGACTTATGCATGAACCTTCGGTGGAAATTCCAAAGTCCTAACAATTATTGCACCTCCTTCCTTGACTTGGGTCGGGGCCAATCGACAATTGCCTTGGCGTTATCTGGATCCATTCACAATCCCATCCCGCTCACCACAAAACTCAGAAAAGTGGTTTTGGTGGGGTCGACAATGCACTCAACTATTTCGATGCACATATTATTGTCCATAAGTAACTGGAAGACCGTCGAAACCTGCTTATGGTGTTTATCCAGAGACCCCTTGGTGGCGATTGATCTGTCATCGATATATGCAACTACTACCATTCCGTCATCTTCATCCACATGTGTTTGTGTGTTAATTGCTAATTCGATTCCTAGCAATGGTCGTCGAATTCTATTGATTTCTCTTTGGAAAGTTGCTGGCGCATTGCATAATCCGAATGGCATTACCATATATTCATATAAGTCGAACTTAGTACGAAAAGCCATAACCTTCTCATGTCCCAAGGCCAGTCTAATTAAATAAAACCCTGATTTAAGATCGACCTTGGTAATATGAGTCTCTCCTGTTAGCCTGCGTTGGAGTTCCTCCATTATTGATAACGGTGTCCGATCCTTTTTCATATAATAATTCAAATGTCTATAGTTGACACATAACCGCAATCCTTTGCCATTTGGTTTGGGTACAAATAAGATTGGACTTCCTACCGTACTGCTGGATGGACATATCTTTCCTTCTTTAATCATTTTATTCAGATACTGAATTAACGGTGTTTCTTCTTTCTGTGATAATTGGTATATAGGTCCCATTCGAAGCTTGTCTTCTTTACCTAATAACTCAATCCTATGATTACAGCCATTATTATCCGGTAACTATTCTGCTGGTTCCGGATTGAATAAAAGCAGAAACTTATGATATTAAGGTGGCACTTTCTGGAGCATGGTCGGACTATTCATAACCACTGCTCTGATATGCATCGCTTTATCGCTTAGCGCAATTCTTTCATTCTAAGTTATCGAATATTCGGGATGTATTTTGCGATGTCTGTAACACTGATTTGAACTATGCGGACAATGTAGGTGGCTAGTCGTGGTCCCTCTGGCCTTATGTTTTCTAAATACCATGCTGGTATAAGTGCGTCATAATCTCCTGAAGTTTTTAACACTTTAAACGCATGATCTTCTTCGTCGGAAGATCTCTGATTACTGAAGAATATCCCAAGAGGTACTGTAAACAATCCTTCGGTAGAAATTCTTTTTCCCGAAACATCCTTAGTTCGAACAGGTTGAAGTCTTTTAACCACTGGTATGGGAAAAGCTTTAGCCGCTTCTGGCGAATCAACAAAGGATGTACTTCCTAGATCTAGCATACATCGCAATGGAAAATACTGTCCATTGTAATTGATGAAGAACTTATATATATGTCTCTTGCCGATCTTTGTAGAAGATACCCTCTTCACCTTTGGTGTAGATGCGGATTGATACTAAACGAAATCGGGAGAAGAGTTAATTTTCTTAGGATGCCTATGTAAAGGCTCAGAAGCTTTGCGTTTAGACATCGCTATCCTTTCGACAATAGTGTTACCACAACACGTACAATAGATGATATATGTTGTAAAATATATGGTGTTTTTATGTTGAATTGGTGTTTTATCGTATTTCCTTACTGACCGGCAGTTTCGACCTTCCGGTCATCCTCAGAGGAAAAATGATAACCAAAGGAAACAGGTCTTCCTAACTCTCGTTAGGTGTGTTAAAACATTACTTTTCGACCTGCAAGCTTAATGTCGCTGTTCCAATCTGAATCTGAATCCCACCAATTCTTGTCCTCCTTATATTCCTCCACTTCTTTTTCCGAGTTGTCCAATAGTTCACCTTCTGATTCATCTCCAATAGAATCCTCATCATCTTCCAAACTGCTGTTCGTATCACTATCCTCTTCCGAACTGCATTCCTTATCGCTATCCTCTTCCGAACTGCTGTCCCTATCGCTATTTTCTTCCGAACTTCCATTCATCTGTATACCAGCTATCTTCATCTCCTGGTATTCTTTTGCCTTTGGATAGCTTGCCGTTCCTTTGTCTAGCTTGATCGGCCTTTTGCATTCTTTAAGTTGATAACTGCCTTTCCTGTCTGAAGGCCAGGCACATCTCAAGCATTCTCCCGCAGCTTTCTTTCTTTCTAACTCCGAAGAGTCAATCCCCTCGGTTTCCTGATAGGGTTTCCTATTTGATCAATCATTTTTCTTGAATCAATCTTTTTTGAACTTGTCTTTGGACCTTCGTTCCCTCTTAGAGGAATCCCGTTTATCCTTGTGTCCGTGCTTGCTTTCGGATTTCTCCTGGGATCTGGGGGATACCTTAAGGCCGAGGTTTTTTCTAGCTGCGTCCCATGTTTCTACCATTCTCCCGGCATTTGTAATAGTGTTAACCATTTACTGGTCTGTATTTCCAGTCAGAACAACGGTATGCATTTGTTCCTGAATTTTTGGTGGAAGTCGTTCCAAAATTAATTTCTTCAATGCTGCACCAGAGACCAATGCCTTATCATTGTACATTCGGATTTTGGTGAACATATCTCTGATGCATCCATCATATCGTACTTTCTCGAGATTGGCATAAGCCTGATCTTTAGCATCCCGATCTTCAAATCTAAGCTTAAGGGCATTAACATAGCCGGTCATGGACTTTGGATGTGTACCATTCAAGGTCCCCTTAAGCCATTGGATATGCCAAGCTGCAGCATATTTATTCATTAATGATCCTATCCAGTCGATGGTATTGTTAGCAATGGGTCCAAATTCCCGGGTCGGTTCTGGGTCTGGTTCCAACCCGGAACCGAACCATTGCAACAGGTTGCCCCACATAACCTGCTCCTCACAAGTCAACATTTCTTGCTCCAATTAAGTATTCGAGTTCTGATCGTATCACAACATGATCAATAGGTAGATTGTGCAGTTTCAGTCGCACTTTTACCTCCCGCGTTCCGATTTGCGATCCGACAAGTATTCGTCGAGTCCAAATCGAAACCCCGCCAATTTCGCTTATATTCAGCCATTATTCCACAACCATTCAACGAATATCAGTCGGATTGCAATTTTGAATGCAGGAGGTGAAAGAGCGGCTAAAGCTGAACAATTTACATATTGACCATGTCATGATACAATCGAAACTCAAATACTTAATTGGAGCCAAAGTTGTAGGAATGGTAAAATGGAACCGCGGTCCGGTTCGAACCCCTCACCGAACCAGGAGGGTACCCCTTTAATCCGGGTAACAACCCAGACTGGATCATCCGGTCTGCCTCCAAACCCGGACCGCAGCCGGGTAACCCGGAAACGTTGCTAACACTAGTCGATAGTTCTTTCGTCCTTGCAGAATTTCTCTCGTTGGTCTTCGATGTTGACCTGTACCAGTACCCACCACATATCGAAGTCATCTGCTGGTGTTCCTTGGAACCTTTTGGGTTGTCGGATTTTAATTTGTTTTGCGAATTCTAACTCTGTAATTCGTCTTTTGCGTCTTGACATGCGCCGGCCACCTGCGTCACCATGATCCAATGGGTCTGGCGGGGGATCTCCATTTCCTCCTAGGCCTCCAGCTGCTCCACCGTCCTGGCCTCCGGCTGCTCCACCGTCCTGACCTCCTGCTGCTCCACTGCCTTGACCTCCAGCTGCTCCACCGCCTTGGCCTCCATTACTGCCTGCCCCTCCTCTCAACTGGCATCTCCACGATATTTCACTCTCAGTATCCCTAATCCTGGATACTGCTGCCGATAACTGGTCCATTGGCGCCATTCTTTGAGGGTGCATCCAGTTCTGGGTACCTGAAGGTCCTGCCGTTGGCTCAACATGGAAGGGTGTAGATTCGGAAACCTTGTAAGCTTTCATTCCTGTAGTTAACCCTGTAGTTATATCTTCTGGTTGGGCTAACTGATCTTCCATCAGGCTCCAATGTTGTCGTAACTCTCTTTTTGTTGGCATACTTTGCAACGACGTGGTAATAGCCACCATTGCTTTATTAACTTCGTCGATTTCAAGAGTGATCGCTGCTAAGGTTTTCTGAATTGCTTGATTCGACATTTCAACAGCCAAGAATTGTAGGCTGTTATCAGAAATCCTTTGGCTCATTGCTTCTTGTTCTCGATGTATTCCAGTGAACATATCCATCGCCTCATTCACTATCTGATTATCCTGTCCTTTTAGAATGTGTATTACTGAGCGAATTTCTTGCAACATTGTGTTTTGAAATTGCATCATCGATCCGACTCCGGAAACCTTGGAATCTATCCTATCTTTTTCGCTCTGTAACAGACTTTCCATAATTATCATTCCATTTTTAAGCGAATTAAATTCTTCTTCCAGGATATCTTTTTCTTCGTTACATACCAGTATAACATGGACCACTTGTTGAGCGAGTTCCGACAACTGCTGCTGCACTCAGTCGGAATGCACTTCCTTCACTATTGTTTCCCCCTGGCCGCTGTCTGCTTCCTCTGGCTCCTCTTGATCTTTGAGTAGCAAGTAATCCGCATCAGCAAAAAACATTTCCGTCCTGGCGGAATGGCTCCGTCAGAGTGGACGCGCTCCGTCAGAGCGGTCAAAGACACCCCGGTGGTGGATTACTCCGCGACCGGCGTCAATACCACGCGTCCCGTTGCATATCGCCCTCCGATCGCCGTTTCGCCGTTTCTTCTCGCTCTGTCGGTCTTCTATTTTAAACAAACACTCTGGCGTTGTGGCCAACTGTGACCATACGTCGGAATGGGTTCATTGGGTACACGTTCGCATCGGGATTGCAATGGGTGACGCTGCGAAAATCTCTCCTCGCGTTCCTTCTACATTAAGCTCGAGGAGCGTAGGAAGGTGAGAAGATATGATACTACATGGCCGTGAGGATCCACGCAATTGCGCGGATCCACGAAATCTCGGACAGAGCAAGTGAGACCAAAAGTTGGGAAAGATAGAGTGTGAATTTTCATTGTATGATAAGAGGAGATGGAAATGAGATGATGTCTATCTACTCCGGGGTCTGCCGAATATATACTCCCCGTC
>Ga0307512_10006538_pt1 | contig 11781 bp, 14 predicted proteins | sample 14_EM_MG_FD_200267 | JGI IMG/M metagenome (GOLD analysis project Ga0307512, IMG submission 200267) | Populus trichocarpa ectomycorrhiza microbial communities from riparian zone in the Pacific Northwest, United States - 14_EM | ecosystem: Host-associated > Plants > Roots > Unclassified | place... | reverse complement strand
TAGGGAACCCGTACTTTTCATCCATCGCCGAGGATTCCGTCCGCCAGTCAAGACCCCGAAACCCCACGGGCCCGGTTCTTACAACTTCATTGGTCCTGGTCGGTCTAACGATATGCCGACTGATCCCCGCACCGCGCAATTCCCTCAAGCCCTGCGGGTGAGAGAATTACTGGCCTATCAGGGAAAGAGGAGTTATCCGTTGTATGACCTGACCCCTCGTATCCCGTATTTAGTTGCGTTTGCAGCTCGTCTGGAGATTAGCCCTTTAGGTCCGCTACGGCCGTAAGGTCTAGTCCCGAGGCTATCTCCCGCCTAGACTCTCTGAAGCCGGCTGGGCTCGACTTTCCCTCTTTGAGTGGCTTGAGTAAAGTCTCCCGTGCCCTGACTATGTAGCTAACTAAGTACCTTTTCCCGTGTTTTCCCTTGAGGTGTAACACTACTCCCCCCTTCTCTAGCTTCGTCCCAAAGCTAAGAGAGATCCATTTTCCTTTGTCTATGTAGCCCGCCTCTTTCTGTCTTTCTATGGGTAACCTCCGGGTGGTTTAGTTACCATGACTGTAGTCCTCCACCCCTACAGCCCTCCCAGCCACCGGATCAGGGCATCATTCTCTGTAATCCGTCGGAATGGCTGGGCCCTCTGAGCAGGCCGGTGCGTGCTCATACTTACCGTCTAGTCCTGTGCCAGGCCTCGCTTTGTCCCTACCCGGATTCGATTCCTCAGGGAGTCAGTTGGGAAATCAGTGGGCCGAGGGCTGGTAAGCGGGGTTCAGATAGAGGCCACGACAACTCATCCGGATGAAGCAAGCGTGTCTGGAAGTGCCCACGCCTTCTCGGTCGTCATCCCGTATCTTCTTCCTGGTTCTCCGGTTCCTCGTTACCAGGTAGTGAGGTACCCTGCGTGGGTCTGGCAGTGAGGCTGGTAAATCAGTCAACCCGGTGCCCGAGAAGTGGGTCTTTTCGTTCGATTCGCTGCCCGAGGAGCGGGTCTTTTCGATCGAGTTGTTCCTCGTTCCGGACTTCAGTTCCGGGGTCGATCCGAACCGAGCTCTTTGCGTGTGGGGAGAGCCTATGGTGCCCTTCGTGCTAGTAACCAGAATCCGGGTAGGGGCCTCCTGGGGCGTGCTGAGGAGTGTCTGCACTGGCGGGGGCGGGGTGCACCCGCGGCTCTGGATCCGAACCGCCGGTTGCTTATTCCGAAAGTTGGTCAACCGTGTCGTAGTCGTGCGTGAGATGAAGTCCTCCAGCCTCTTCATCCCTACTACCGCTCATGCTTTTTCTGGGCCCTTTTATGGACATCCCGTCTTAAGCATTGGTGAGTCGGTAGTCCCTCGGCGCGTCTGGGTTTCATTGGTGGAACTCCCCGAGTTTCTCCAGACCGCCTACTGAAAAGTTGTCGAATGGTTCTTCCGTCCAGTCCTTGCGTTCCGGGTAGTCGAGCCATTTGACGAGGTATAGAATTCTGTTGTTATTTCCCCGGCCGCGTTCGACCGAGGATATAACTTCTTTGACATCGTATTCTTCCAACTGCTCAATGTTGTCCGCTTCCCAGAGTACCTTAGATGGGTCCGGCGGGGCCCGGTGCTTGCTGGTTCGGTACGGCTCGAGTAGTGAGACGTGGAAGACATTGTGGATCTTCCATTTCCAGGGCAGTGTGAGGCGGACGCCAGTGGAGAGACGATTTTCTCGACCTGGAAGGGACCATGATTTTTGTGGTCCAGCTTCCTCGACCGTTGGCGCATTTTGATGTTTCGCCCGTTAAGCATTACCAAGTCTCCCACCTGGTAAGCCGGGGGTTCCTTTCGGGTCGGATCGGTGTACCGGCGCATCTGCTCCCGTGCTTCTTCCAGCCCTTTCCGTGATTCGTCATGTACTGCGTGCATCCAGTGCGCGTAGATCTGCCTCGCTGGGTTGAGGGGCTCCGTTGACGCGGGGTCCGTGGCTGCCAGGTGGAAGCCATAGTTAGCGTAGAACAGGGACATACCATTGCCCGTGGTGGTCGAGTGGTTATCGGCGAACTCGGCCATCGGTAGCAGCCGTGCCCAGTCATCCTCTTCCTTGCCGACGAAGGCTCGGAGGTATGCTTCAATCGTTTGGTTGAGCCGTTCCGTTTGTCCGTCGGTCTGTGGGTGGAATGCGGTGGACATGCGGGACCGAATTCCTGAGAGTCGCAAGAACTCCTTCCACGTTTCCGAAGTGAACCTCGAATCGCGGTCCGACACGATATCCGTAGGGAGGCCGTGGTGTCTCCATACTTCTCGGGCGAAGATGACGGCTAGGTCTGCCATCCTCTTTCCTTCTTTCCTCAAGGGGAGGAAGGGCGCCATCTTGGTGAAACGGTCGATAATCACTCATAGCTGGTCGCAGTTGTCCGAGGTTGGGAGCTCCGTGATGAAGTCCATTGCTATGGACTGCTATGGTGCATATGGCAGTTCTAGCGGGGAGGACAACCCATAGGGTTGGTGTCGTGATGCCTTGTTTTGTTGGCATTCGGGGCAGCTTCTGACAAAGTCGATGATCCGTTCGTTCATTTTTGGCCACCAAAAGTTTCGTCGGATTAGTTCAATCGTCTTATCCTGGCCCATGTGCCCGGCCACCTTTGTGTCGTGCTCTGACTCCATGACCTTCTGTACCAGTCCCTTTGGTACCCAAAGCAGATTCTGTCGGTACAATAGGTTGTTTTCCCAGTTCCATTCCCTGGCCTTTCGGTCCTTCGGGGACGGGTTTCCCGTCACCGCTTCCTGTTTCCTTGCCTGTTCGTAGGCTTCGTCCTTCTTTCCTTCTTTCCTGACTTCTGTCAAGAATTCCTCCGTCCACCTTCTTTCCGGGAGAGACGCTAGTTGTGCCAAAGAGCAGATGAATGACTGTGTTAGGCGTTCCTCGAAATGGCTTTTTCCCAAAACCGTCGTTACTGGCTGGTTTTCCACCCCTCCCTTTTCAGGGCAGTACTCCGAGTGCCTAGACAGTGCGTCCGGCTTTCCGTTCTGTGTTCCCGGGCGGTAGTAGATTTTAAAATCTATGCCGGCCAGTTCTTGTGCCCATCTTGCCTGTCGTCGGTTTAGTACCTTAGTCGTGGTAAAATACTCCAGGTTGTGATGGTCCGAGAAGACTTGTACTTGATGGGTCGCCCCTTCGCAATATCGCCGCCAGTGTTTGAAGGCGTCCACTATGGCCAGAAGTTCCTTGTCGTGGATTTCGTAATTAATCTCCGCGGGCTGGAACTTTCTTGAGTGGAAGGCTACCGGGTGTAGCCGTCCTTCGTTGTTTCGCTGTGATAGCATGGCTCCTAGCGCGAAGTCTGATGCGTCTGTCTCGATGATAACCGGCTTCTGTGGGTTGAAGTGGGCCAGGATTGGCGCCGTGGTGAATCGGTTTTTAAGTTCCCGGAAGGCTGCCTCCGCTTCCTGGTTCCAGCCCCATTCCTTGCCCGACTCCTTTTTCGTTAGTTCCGTGAGGGGTCTTGCCACTCTGGAATAGTTCAGGATGAATCGTCGGTAAAAGTTGGCGAAGCCCAGAAAAGATTGGATACCTGTCAACGACCCCGGGGTTTTCCAGTTGAGGACCGCTTGTACCTTGTCGTCCGACATCCTAATCCCGTTTCTTCCGATGATGTACCCTAGGAATTTGACTTCCGTGGCTTTCCAGACGCACTTTTCTGGGGAAATCGCAAGTCCGTTGTTCTGGAGTCTTTTGAGTACTTCTTTGACCGTTCGGTCGTGGCCTTCTTCTGTGTCCGCATAAACCAGTATGTCGTCCATGTTGGCCAGTACTCCTACGTCTAACATATCCGATAGCACGTGATTAATCATGTCCTGAAAGGTAGAAGGGGCATTGGTAAGGCCGAAAGGCATTACCTGGAATTCAAACAGGCCATATCGAGTTCTGAACGCCGTTTTCCACTCGTCTCCTTCTTTCATTCAGATTAGGTGGAATCCGTTTTTAAAGTCCATTTTGGTGAACCACTGTGCTCCTTGAACTCGATCCTGGAGTTCTTGCATCAGCGGTAGGGGATACCTGTTGTAGACCGTGATGCGGTTCAAGGCTCGGTAGTCGACGCATAGGCGGAGCCCTCTTCCATGGGGCTTTGGCACAAAGAGAATGGGAGATCCTGCGGGGGATGTGGAGCGCTTGATTTTCCCAGTTCGCTCCATCTCTTTTAACCATTCTCGGATCGTCCTTAGTTCCTCCTCTGAGAGTGGATAGATTGGTCCCCAGGGTGGCGTGCTTCCATCCTGGAGGTTGATCTGGCAGTCGTATGGCCTGTGGTCTGGTAGCGCCTCCGCTGCCTCTTTCCCCATTATCCCGAGATATTGTCGGAATTCCATAGGTACTTTTCCCAAAGGTTCCCCTTCTTCAATTGCCGATACGTAACCGATGGTCTGAGCGCTGGGGTTGGTTGCGATCGTATCGTCCCAGGTTAGTGAGAAGTCGGCTTCCTTGTATTGGGTGCACCTCTTCAGACATTCGGTACTGTTAAACCGGATTTCCTGGTCCTGCCATGCCCCATGCGGGGGGTGTTTGGCGATCCACCAAAAAGGGAGGAAGATGTCGATTCCTTCTTCCATGGGGGAAACCTCAAATCTTTCCCTGGTGACGTGCCGTTGGTGCTGCAAGAGCAGGGGTTTGGTGTAGTATTGCCCTGCTCCTTCCACGGTTTGACCCGTGAAGTTTTCGATGGGTATGGTTTGGTCGTGTTTTTGTAGTTCGACCCCTAGTTTTTCTGCTGTTTTCCGGTGAGTAATGGGATTGAGCAGCCGGTGTCTAGGAGGATCCGGACCCGATGGTCCTGGGTCCCCACCGATAGCAGCATGGATATGACGGGTTGGGGTCCTCCTCTGGGTTTTTTCGCTATATCTCTTCCTCCCTGCTCATTCTTCCTCTTTTGGCCTGCTCCGCTTATAATGCGCTGGGGCCCACTGGTCGGCCTGGTTAGGGGGCTCCTCAAAAATCCTCCTCATCTGCCCATAAGGGTTCGGAGTCCATGACGTCTAGCGCTGCTGTTTTCTGAGCTTTGGGCTCCGGGGCTGGTGGCGCTTCTTCTTCGGGTTCGCGCGCCCGCTTTGTTCCGGCAGCTACTTTCCATGGCACCGCGGGGAGGTTAGTGCCTTTTGCCGTGGTACTGGCGAAGCACTTGGCTGCCCGGTGTCCCGGTCATCCACCGCGATGACATCCCCGGGTACTCCCGTATTCCTTACGTTCGTGGTCTGGGACTCCTTTGAACGCAGCGGCCTCGGTTGCCCATCGCCCGGCTCCTCCGTACTCACTACCCCTGTTGTCCTCGCGCTGGGGTTCCTTTTCTGTCGCCTGGTTTCTCCGGCTATCGCTTGGTCCCTCCTTCCTTTGTCTGTCCTTCGTTTTCTCCTCCCGTTTCCCAGTAGGGGCGGGGGCTCTTGCTTGTTCCCTAGCTAGCCGTAGGGCTTTCTTCTTTTCCACTTGCAGGCCCGCCTGGTGGGTGCCTTGTAGGAAGCCCTTGTCGTCTGCGAAGTCCTCGAGGTAGTGGGCGAATCGCATGTTGAGTACGGCGTCCGGCATAGCCATGTCCACTTTTTCTCTTAGTGCTTCCCCGGTCACTCGTGCGAAGTTGTTGAGCGCTCGGAACTCCGTTAGGTAGGCGCGGATGGATCCCTGGTATTTGAGTTGCACTAACTTAAGTTGGGCGTCCGCTGCTTCGCGTTCGTTACGATACTCTGCTTGGATAGCCGCAGAGTAATTGGCCCATGTGTTGTTTTCGCTCAGCTCGTGGTACTGGTGGAGGTGCCATACCAAGGCGGTATCCGTTAGGAGAGTTCCGACCCAGGCGATTTTCTGGCGGTCGATTGTTTCCGGGTAAAAGCCTAGGTACATCGTGACCGACTCCCACCATTGGTTCAACGTGGACAAGCTTTTCCTGTCAAATTTCTCGGGGTTCTCCATTTTCAGCCTTGAGGTGTTTATCCGATTGGCTGGCTGCTCAGGTCTCTCAGGGCCCCGTGCTGCTGCAATTCCCGTCCCCACCAATCTTGCTATTTCTTCCGGCGTGAGCCTGGTGGCGACCTGCGCCCAGGTTGGCTCTCTCGTGCCCGGCGGGGGTCTTCCCGTGGGGAGGTTTTGGCCGTACCGATCGTCGTCGCCTTCGCTGGGCGGTGGTGATGGCGATGGTGAGGGTGGGCTGATCGGCTGTTGGGACCTCTGCGGAGGTCTCGTTCCTCCTCCCCCTGTGGTTCCTGCCGTTGTGACCAGTGGGAGAAGTGGCAGTGGTGGGCTCGATGGTGGGATCGCGGGCCGTCTTTGCCTTCGGGTCGCGGGAGCGGGAGCGAGTCGGATCGGACTTCTGAGGATCGGCCATCTTGGCAAGGGGGGCGGTGCCGGCGGTGCGGTGCTGGTACTGGGTGCCTTGGCTGGGCTTCGCCATAGCTGCAGTGGTTCGGGAGAAGGGGCCCTTGCTCCTGGTGATCCCGGGAGGGGTATCCGGGTAGCGAGTCGTCGGATTTCCTCCCTGGCCCGCCGTAGGTCCTCCTCTACTTGGCTCATTTTCCTCTGATGGTCAGCGGCGCATAGTTCTACGTTACCTTGAAAGGTGGCCAGGTGCTGGCTTCGGGCCGTGTTGGCTTCTGCAAGGAACGCAAGGGCGTCGTTTACGTGGGTGAGCTGGGTCGCTTGGCATATTTGTCGCTGGTTGTCCTCGTTGGTCCGTTCCAGAATGGCCTGCCATACGTTATGCGCGAGCTATTGATACGCGTTTGCAGCATGGGCTAACTCAGTGTGGACCCAGTCTTCTGCGATTTCTTCATTAGCATTTACTCGGTCATATACATACCGTGTGCCTTCTGCCAGGGTTCTGTAGGCATCTTCGATTCGCTGCATTCGCTGATCGGTTTGGTCGATCGTCTTGCCGCACAACTCTGTGAGCTGCCTTAGGTCGGTTTCGTCCTGCCTTTGTTGCCGTGCCATAGCTCGGACCCATGCCGCCGGGTTGGCTAGCTCTATCGCCTGTTCGGGTGCTGGGGTCCCATCGCTGATCTGAAGAAGGTCCCGAGGGGCCTCCAGCCGGAGCATGTTGAAGTCGGAGGAGGTAGACATTGCCTAGTATCGGTCGAGGAAATCCCCGGTGTATATGGTTTCGTAGTCCTCGAAACTATAGTCAAGGAGTTCCCTAAGTTCGTTTTTGGTGAACTCGGCGCTTTGTTGGTTGTGGGCGCAGTTGAACCAGTATTGTGTGTACCAGTTCCACGGTTCGTGGTCGCCTTCTTCGTAGGGAGTAGGGACAGGTCCGTCCTTCCACGTGTCCCAAAGCTCGAAGTTGGCGATTTCGCTATCGATCGATTGGAATGTTGCGTCGAAGCCGTATTGACTTTTTGGCTCCAAGAGGGTAGACAATTCAAGTAGAGAAAGGTGGTCTTCGAAGTAGGTGTCGTCGAAGTAAGTCATGAAAGTAGGGTGATTTGAGATCAAGATTATAGTGTGACACTGGGGTTGTAGCGTAACCGGAGTGTGGAGAGAATCAAAGGTAATCAGGCTACTTTCGATAATTCACAACGGAATAATCTTAGATCTTTTGTTCGGGGTTTTTTTGTTGAGAGTGCGTTCGGTGCTTGTTCCTCTTTTCCAACGGGTGGAAACTTTCGCTGGCTATATAGTCTTCCTTCGGCGTCACTAGGTTCCTCTAGGGAACCCGTACTTCTCATCCATCCCCGAGGATTCCGTCCGCCAGTCAAGACCCCAAAACCCCATGGGCCCGGTTCTTACAACTTCATTGGTCCTGGTCGGTCTAACGATATGCCGACTGATCCCCCACCGCGCAATTCCCTCAAGCCCTGCGGGTGAGAGAATTACCGGCCTATCAGGGAAAGAGGAGTTATTGGTTCTATGACCTCACCCCTCGTAGCCCGTATTTAGTTGTGTTTGCAGCTCGTCCGGAGATTAGCCCCTTAGGTCCGCTACGGCCGTAAGGTCTAGTCCCGAGGCTATCTCCCGTCTAGATTCTCAGAAGCCGGCTGGGCTCGACTTTCCCTCTTCGAGTGGCTTGAGTAAAGTCTCCCGTGCCCTGACTATGTAGCTAACTAAGTACCTTTTCCCGTGTTTTCCCTTGAGGTGTAACATTGGGTTTCTGTCAAGGATTCCGGCGTTTTCCAGCCGAGTATTGCCTCCACCTTTTCTTCTGACATTCTTATCCCGTTCCTTCCGATGATATAGCCTAGAAATTCCACTTCCTGGGCTTTCCATACACACTTTTCAGGCAAGATGGCCAGACCATTATTTTGTAGGCGTTGTAGGACTTCTCTGACCGTTTCGTCATGTTTTTTCTCCGTGTCGGCGTAGACCAGTATGTCGTCCATGTATGCCAATGTTCCTACGTCGAGCATGTCGGAAAAGATGTGGTTCATCATATCGGGTTCTGAACGCTGTTTTCCATTCGTCCCCTTCGCAGATTCAGGATCGTGATCCGATTTAGGGCTCGGTAGTCTACACATAAACGTAGCCCTCGTCCGTGTGGTTTCGGCACGAAGAGGATGGATGAGCCAGCTGGGGATGTGGAGTGCTTGATTTTCCCTGTTTTCTCCATTTCCATCAGCCATTCTCTCAGGGTCCGGAGTTCTTCTTCAGAGAGGGGGTAGATGGGTCCCAATGGCGCCGTGCTTCCTTCCTGGAGATCGATTTTGCAGTCGTAGGGTTGGTGATCTGGGAGGGCATCTGATGCCTCTTTTCCCGTGATTCCAAGGTACTGACGGAATTCTATTGGAACGGCTTCTAACGGGTCTTCCGTTCTTACTGCTGATACGTATCAGATAACTCAAGCACTGAGATTGGTTGCGATTGATTCGTCCCAGGTTAGGGAGAAGAGCCCTGTTTCGTGCCGGGTGCATTTCCTCATACATTCCTTGCTGTTGATCCGTACCTCTTCGTTTGCCCAAGTCCCTGGCGGCGGGTGTTGCTCTATCCAACTAAACGGAATGAAGATGTCGATAGCTGCTTCCATTGGAGTTACTTCGAAGGTTTCCTCCAAGAAGTGCTTCCTTGTGTTGCAGACGCATTATCCCCGTGTAGCTCTGCCCAGCCCCTCCAAACACTTCCCCGGTGAAGTTCTCAATGGTTCGAGGGTTTTTGTGTGTTCTGGTCCGCATTACTAGTCGCTCAATCGTTTGTTGGTTGATCAGGGCGACTGAGCATCCTGTGTCTAGCAGTGCCTTTACCAGGTGCTGGCTTTCATTCCAGTGGAGCATCATGGAGATTATTGGTCGATCGTTCTTCCTTCCTTTCTTCCCTGGTGCCGAGTCCTCTAGGCCTGGCACCTTCTTTTTTCTTTTCACGGTGCCGCATACGAGGTTTTTTACTCTGCCTCGCGGCAGGGTGGAGTTCCTCAAAAATCCGAGTTTTCCGAGTCTTCCCAAAGCGGTCGGTCCGTGGTCATTTCCTCGACCGCTGCCACCTTCTGCTGTTTTGCCACTGGGGGTTCCTCCGGCTCGTCTTCTCTTTTCTGTTTCGTCGTTTCTACAGCCGCGACCTTCCATGGTGACGGTGGCAAAGCTGTTCCCTGTACCGTCTGGAAGGAGAAGCAGTCGTAGGTTCTGTGGCCTGGTCGGCCACATGGCCAGCAGTCTTCCCAGCTTTTCCGGTATTCCTCTGCCTCCTTGCTTGGTACCCCTTTGAGGGCCATGTCATGCGATGGCCAGAAGTCCTTTTTTGGTGGCCTGGTGTTGTTTGACCTGGGTTGTGGGGCTCCTTCTTTGCGACTTGGTCGTGTGTGGTTTTTTTTCCTTGTTCCCTGTGGCGGTCGTTTCTTGTGCCATCCTTGTTGGGTGCTGCCCCACTTCGTATTGCTTCCTTGGCCGCCCTGAGCGCCTTTTTCTTTTCCACCTGTAGGCTGGCTTGGTGGGTGGCCTGTAGGAAGCCCTTGTCGTCTGCGAAGTCCTCGAGGTAGTGAGCGAATCGCATGTCTAGTACCACGTCGGGCATGGCCAGGTCCACTTTTTCTCTTAGTGCTTCCCCAGTGGCCCGTGTGAAGTTATTGAGCGCTCGGAACTCTGTCAGGTAGGCACGGATGGACCCTTGGTACTTGGGCTGTCCTAACTTGAGTTGGGCGTCCGCCGCTTCCCGTTCGTTTCGATACTCCATTCGGATAGCCACGGAGTAGTTAACCCAGGTGTCGTTTTCTCCCAGTTCTCGGTACCGGTGGAGGTGCCATACCAGGGCGGTGTCGGTTAGAAGGGTTCCGACCCAGGCGATTTTCTGGCGGTCGACCGTTTCCGGGAAGAATCCCAGATACATCGTGACCGATTCCCACCATTGGTTGAAGGTGGGCGAACTTTTCCTGTCTAATTTTTCCAGATTTTCCATCTTGAGCCTTGAGGTGTGTACTTGGCCTCCTCTTTCCGGCTGCTCTATGGCTTCTGATGCCGCGATTCCGGCTCCCACTAGCTGGGCTATTTTCCCTGGCGTGAGCATGGTTGCCAGCCAGTCCTGGGTAGGTTCCCTTGCCCCTGGTGGGGGCCTTCCTGTCGGTAGGTTTCGTTCGTACAGGTTGTTGTCGTCCTTGCTAGGAGGGGGCAAAGGTGAGGGCGGTGCTCCCCTTTGCGGAGGTCTCGGTGGGGGTCCACCTCTTTCTGCCCCTCCTGTACCTTGGGGTCTGTGCGGCGAGCTCGTAGTTGGGACTGCCAGGGGCCTTTATCGTCGCTGTTGGGTTCCTCTGAATAAGGGGCTCCCCAGTATTAGTCGAGTCGGCAGTACCCCTGTCCTTGGAGTGGGCCGGATCCGTCCGGCTAGTGTTGCGGGCAGGGGAACTGTAGTTGCTACTCGTAACAATTCGTTTTGTACTTGGGCCAGCCGTTTCTCTAGGCCGGCCATTCGATCTTGGTCCTCGTTACGTTGTCGCGCGAGCGTTTCTAACTTCTTTTGGTGGTCAGCAGCCCATTTTTCCACGTTACCTTGGAATTCCATTAGGTGGACGTTTCGGGCCAGGTTTGCTTGCGACAGGAAGGCTACTGCGTCGTGCATTCTGGCTACTTGTGTTGCCTCGTGTACCTGATGTAAATCACTCATTTTGGAGTGTTCGATGATAGCTTCCCAGACCTGTCTGGTAAATGCATGGTATGCGTTAGCGGATACCATTAGCTCGTTTCTTACCCAGTCTCCTGAGATCTGTTTCTTGGCTTCCATCTTCTCGTAGACGTATTGGGTTCCTTGTGCCAGTCGGTTGTAGGCGGCTTCGATCCGCTTGATGCATCGGTCCGCATGGTCCAACGTGTTGCCGTAGACATCCATTAGCTGGCGTAGGTCTTACTTGGCCTGCTCCTGGTGGTTGGCCATCGCCCGCATCCACCCGACCGGGTTGGCGATCTCCAAGGTTTCCTCCTGGGGTTCTTCGTCATTATTGATCTGGAGCAGCCCTCGGGGCGCTTCCAACCGGAGCATGTTATAGTCGGACGAGGTAGACATTTCTTGAAATAGGTTAAGGAAGTCCCCGCTGTGGATGGTTGAATCGTAGTCGAAGTGGTAGTCGAATAGGTCAAAGAGTTCGTCTTCGTCGAAGTCGGCGTGTTGGGATAGTAGCGCACAGTTCCACCACTGCTGGGTATACCAAAGGTATGGGGAGCACTCGATTGTTTCGTGGATAGGCTTTGGTCCGTCGAAGCATTCTTCCCACTGTTGAGGGGTAGCAAGAAGCATATCCATTCTAGAGAGGTGAGCGCCGGACACAATATACGAGTGTCCGTGCGCCGCCTGTGACTGTCTACTGTGACTGTCCTATGTAGCCCTATGTCACACTCCCATAGCACTGTCCGTGTCACCCGAACTCTAGACACCCCG
>Ga0307512_10006537_pt1 | contig 11781 bp, 14 predicted proteins | sample 14_EM_MG_FD_200267 | JGI IMG/M metagenome (GOLD analysis project Ga0307512, IMG submission 200267) | Populus trichocarpa ectomycorrhiza microbial communities from riparian zone in the Pacific Northwest, United States - 14_EM | ecosystem: Host-associated > Plants > Roots > Unclassified | place... | reverse complement strand
GAGATTAAATGGAGAAGGCTCTTCAGCCGGCCAACCGCCAGGCCTATCTTTTGATTTTGGCGTGCGCAGGACGTTTGCCATTGAACCACCAGACGCATGTGCGCACCACCCTACTCCCTATTTAGCGAATTGGAAGCTGGCTTACACGTTGCCGTAATAGTGCTCGCCAGAGTTCAACAATTTCTCCCTCAGATCGAACAGTCCAACGCGGAACTGTTGCAAAGGGACCCTCGGAGCATCGATATCGAGAACATTGAGGAGACGGACGAGCGCGTAATCGAAATGGCAAGTGCATAGCCAAAAAAGCTATAAATTATCATCTGGCTCGCTGACCTGGAAGGAACAAAAATCGTAAATCAGGACTTGGGGCTTGGCGTTTTCGAACAACGGCGAACGAGGGAGCATTCGACCTCAAGCTCGTCCTCTGAAACGTCCTCATCCGGAAGTCGAAACCACTCGACGCGCGATTCGTCATCAGCTGCGGACTCGGACTCATCGTTCTCTTCGTCTTCAGACTCTGAGGACGACGAGAATGGAGACGGATTCTCCCCCAACGCACGGTCGATACGCCCATTACCGAGGCGTGCCCATCCCACGATCCAGGTATTGTCTTCTAGGGACGAAGAGGACTCTTCCGCAGGCGATCATCCCGTGTCGTGAAATCATGAGGATAGTGAGAGAAAATGGAAGACAGTTGTGCTGCGGTCGATGCGTTGACGCACTCATAGTGGGCCCAATGGTTTGCGCCGCAAAAGGGACGATTGATATCCACCCTTCTCCCTTCTCGGACGAGACATAGATGGTGTCTTCTACTTGCGGACGGCACGCCAACGAGATGCGAAGAGAGGAGAGGAGTCAGAATTGCAGGGAATCATGGTTCACGTTCGCGGACATTCGCTTCTGTTCACAGAATGGACGCCGACTAATGATTGTGTGTGAGGACGGAGTAGAGCAGGAAGAAAATATGCTATCTGAACCGAGTTGCACGTCAATCATAATGTGAAGGAAATGATGGCGTGGGTGAGGGCGAAATATAGTGACAGTGTCCATGGTATTAGACTTTTCGGATCCGGTCCGGCACATTGCGTAACTCTCGGACTCTCGGAGGCAACAGAACACTTATTACTCTCAACATGGGCACGTAACCAAGAACCCCTCTGTCCACTTAGATCTAAATATATATCGTACGTATTTTGATGTGAAAACGTCAACAAGTGAAGACATAGAGCCGATAAAGCCTACCCCTGACGGTATTCATCGACTGCCAGTGTTCTATGGCCGACAAATTCGGACATCACTCATACACATCACAGCCCATCGCTTCGTGGCCTTCGCGCGTGAAGGCGAAGATATGATCTGCACCGACGGATTCATCATCAGCCACACCTATGTAAGGGACGAATTTAAAAAAAAAATAGATCCTTGCCTCCTAGGACCCTCTTTGCGAACCCAATCTCGCAATAGCAGCTACAGGCGGTGACGAATCAACGAAATAAACATCACCGGTCCGTTTTTCCTAGACATAAAAAGAAAAAGACGCACAAATAGTCTGTTCGAAGAAGGTCAAAATGGTGAATCAGTCAATTGGTTCCCCAGAAACGGATAGATAGGATTCGTCCTCACATAACCACTTGCGACGGAACACGCCGAGCTCGTACTTAGCCCGTTCTTCCTGCTCCGAGTTAAACACATCCGGATGGTCCTTGCGCAGTGCCTGTTCAATGGTCGCAAAATTGTCCTCGAATTGATCACGCCACTCCCGCAGCGTGCGCGCGTAATGCGGCCCAATGTTCGAGATCGATTCGATCAGAAGCCGGCCAGACGTCGCGCGTTCCATCGAGTTCACGAGGAGTGTTACCGAGGGGAGCATGCCGCCGGGGAAAACTGTTCGTGTGTGTTAGCTCCAGTCAAACTGTAAGGAGGTGCTAAGTAGCCGAGACGGAATGGCGACTCACTCTGGATGGTAAAGGGGGCGTGTCATGTGTCAGTTGCCTTTCAGAAAGGTACGGTGGTGTAAGGCAGGCTCACCCATTTCTGGATGAAGTCCATTGATTTAGAATAGGCGGGGAATCCTGTGCAATGACGAAGACGGAAGAGATTCAGTGAAGGCTTCCCGTTCCAAGAAGGGCGACTAACTCGCTTCGGGGATAGTGATGCCCTGGATGGCACCGCCACCCGTATCCTTCTTCAATACACGGTCGATCGCAGCCCAATACGTGTCGATGTTCTCCAGGCCGACGGCCTCGACCATCTCGACACTCACGACGCGATCGAACAAACCTTCCCACTCGCGCGGCATCTCCCGGTAGTCAACCAGATGCACGCGGATACGGTCCGAAAAGCCCAGGCGCTCCACCTCCGCACGCACATACGCACACTGGTTGTCTGAAAGCGTGATGGTGTCGACCTGAGTGTCGGGAACGTTCCGCACGATGTGCAACGCCATCGAGCCCCATCCGCTCCCGATCTCGAGCACGCGGTGACCCCGTGAGATTTTCGCGCGCGCGACGATGTACGCGAGTTTGCGCTGCTGTGCGGCAGCGAGCGTGTCTGCCAGGGGTGGCGTGGGCAATGTTGACGAAGTGTGAGCGGTTGACGTATTCGAATCGACGGATGTGGCCTCGGAGGTTGGAGAGTGTGTGAGAAGCTGACTCATTTTGTGGTTGTTCATCCCGAGTAGAGGCTTCTCCCGAAGGTCTGCATCCAATTCAGAGTAGATAGCACATGAGTAGGTCATGTCTTCTGATAAAAAGGCTGGACGAATGAAAACGATGATCAGCGCACAGTCGGGCGAGAACAAGATAGGCTTGACACCTTTGAACATATCATCAGAAAGGTCATAGTGTGCTGAAATGTTAGAACGGGCGTTTCCAAGGGAGTTGAGAAAGCGGAAGGAGGAGAGCCGCTGAGGGAGGGAAAACAGCCACGAGACTGTCGACGAGTCGAGTGACGCGAGATTCTTCTGGTTTTCGATGAACACCTGGTCCCAATTTAAATACTCGGCGTGAAGTGACAAGAGGTCGAGCCGACGGTACTCACGACGAAGGTGGATATGAGATCTTCGCAAACAATATCCCCATACATATAGGCTTCAGCGAAACCGAGCGCACCCATGGTACACAGGCGGACCCAGAAGGCATCGTTTATGACCCTCAGCTCTGCCTGGGGCCCCACATCCTCGCTAGAATCCGTACCGAAGTCAGGGAATTCATAAGTGCGCTTGTCAGTGATGATACGCAGACGGCCAACAGTGACATTTTGCAATGCGCTAGAGTCAGCGAGAATAAGCGCCAAAATAACGGCATGGCGGATGAGGCACGCACGAGACGACGGCCTTCTCGGCCAGAGTCGTCATAGGACCATAGCCAGCTGTGAGCAGTGCTTCACGAACTGAGGCGAGAGTATTGTCCGCAAGGGACCAGATAGAGGAGGCGTGTTTGTAGGGAACATCATCTAATAACTGGGCGCTCATGGTGGCCTGTAGCGAAGTGAGTGGTCAGTGGGTGCTCCTTGAGACGGGCTCCGTAATGCAGTATTTATTCATTTTTATTGCCCTGTGAACGGTTGCAGGAATGTTCATGCGAACCATTCCCAACAAGGAGGAACGGCTTATCGCCAATTCCAATTCCCTCATTTAACTGCTCGGCATCTGCTGGGTTGCCGGCATTTGATCGCCTTCAAGCCCGGGAATGACAGCGCCACTGAAGCGCCCAAAATTCATTGTGAGTTCAGTGCAACTTGGGAGTTTATTGTCAATTTCAGACCTGCGGGATGATCATGGAATCCTATGGAAGAACCTTTTCATCGAATTCGCCCGAGTTCTAAGGCGAGCGAAGGACCTGCATGCTCGTCGTCTGTCTGGCTCTGTCGACATAACGCTCAGGCATGGAATCCCTGGCCCATGCCGCCGTCACATTTTTTGCTTGTATTCCTGCGGAACACCCTTCGTAATTGCCTATTCGCTTCGTCTAACAAACTGTTCCGAGTCTGCCAACGACGCGACAACCCCGGACACCAAGCACGCACGTACCTCGTCCTGAGTCGTACAAGGCAGCTGCCGAGCCGGGCGCCTCGACGTCGTCGGCTCACGGACTAGAGGTTGTGCCTTGCCGAGTGGTCTCGCCGAATTGCCACTTCGACGGCCTGCAATGTATCGCAAGGACTGAAAGTTTGGAATAAGGCTTCATTATAAGGACTAGAACATATTCGCTTCATACTTTATCCATGGGCAAAGACATCCGATTAGGTCTGCGCGCTGCGTTTGATGTTTTGGGTACTGTACTATACGTACAATCAATTCCGCAACCCGAAGTCGACTTTCTGGTTATCCGGGGGCGCGGCTGATATCGTCTCTCTCTAGCAGCTCCCATGTCTCTCTCGGCATGAATGACCTCGAGGGTATCACCTCATATGCGTGATCGTCCGGTTTACTTCTCCATTGGTACCTTCTCATGTCGTCCCTCTCTGAAATTGAATCTGCCCCCCGTTGGGGTAAAAGTTAATGGAGGGGCATGACTTCGTCAGTCCATGAGTAGTCTATTGTACGGGGAAGCCCTCGGTGTTAAAAGGAAGTGGGAACACGGGGTAACAAGCGAAGACACGCAGGTGAGAGACACTGGGTGTATGCGAGTCTATCAGGAGGCTAGGCCGCGCACAACGGTGCTTTGCTGCGGGCATGTCTTGCGGTAGGCGGTGGCTTTTCGAGACAGAGCTATCATCTGGCCTGGCAGATTCATGTAAATTGGGGTTTCTCTCGACGGGTCGGATACGAAGGGTGTTGGAAAAGGATGAGTTTGAGCACCGAGAGACATAGAAGACATATATCGAGGTGATTTGTGGACGAATCTTGGAATCATTCTTGCCTGTGATGAGGCACACAGCGCCGTGTTTGAGACGATGCATTTGGAATCTGGCATGAATTCGTGCTACGGTTCCACAGATCCGTTTCAACCGAAGATTCCAAGGAATAGGCATAAGTGATTACTGCACCTCTACCGACCGTGCGTACGGAATCTATTCCGCAACATCCGCGCGGTTCCCAAGCGACGTCGGTGCCTCGATCGGCAGCTGAGCTTCTTCCATTGCGAACACGAGCTCAGCGGAACTGTGACGGAAGGCCACTCTCCGTCGTAGTCGCGCATTAACATACACGGGGAGCTCATCGTATTAGTTGGATGGTGTGGAAAGGCGAGTATGTACCGTGTAGAAGAAGCGTCGAAACGCAGGCTGACCCAGAACTAGCGGAGGAATGAGCGAAGGAGCTGCGGCAAAGAGCGGGCCGAGCGGAACGGAAGCATTGTAACGGTGGCTTCGATATCAATCATATCATACCAGTCGGCACCCTCTCGCTCGGGCTCAAGACGAATCGCCTCCTTAAAGGCGGATCAGGACGATGGAGATGTTGACACAGGTGCGTGACTGTTTTATCGCTGATAGCACCGCCTTCTGACTGGATTTGGTACCGCCAGCGTGGTTTTGTTTGCCGGACGACATGGCCCGCGTTCAAATTTCTTGGCCTCAAAGAAAGGGTCTCTTCGACTCGAAATTTTTTCTCCCCCAGCGACTCTTCCGCAGGCTCCCAAATGCCTCTTCCCTCACAAGTGGCTAACATGCCTGTCTGTGACGCTTCTCCCAGTGGCGTCTCACGCCCGCGCTTGACCCGTTTCGAGTCCACGCATGGCAACGCCTTCAATTTGAGTCCGCCTTCACCTTCTCGCGGTGGCCAGCCGAACCTACTCTCGCCCTCAGTCTGGCTCTCTTACAACGGCAAGACAGGCCCACGTTCGACTCGCGCTGCGCGTGGGGTTCCAACGCGTCGGCTGCCGGCTCTCTCCGTCGTGTCAGCGAACTCGATGATAGCGGTACCCTCAACCAGGGCAATTGCGGTATTCACGACCAGCAGCGCTCCCCATCAGTAGGGTGCCTTGACACCTGCGCGTTCGACTGACTCCATATTGGCGTTTAGCCTCACCAGCAAGCCCAAGATGTCTATCTCTCCGACTTCAAGGAGCACAGGTGGCGGCTGAATGAGAGAAAAGGGTGAAAAGGATATAAGGGCTGGTTCAGCGGCATACAACTCGCTGCCGTGACCCCGTAAGTGATTGTTTTCTTCCCGCTCGTGCTGTGTTGATGCCCATAAACAAACGTCCGGACCCATTGTGAAGATGCCCAAATTGGGATCAGAGTGTGTACGAGCACCCGCGTCGGAGACAGGCCCTCGTGCCTGATGCACGTCGACATCGTCACATCGTCCCTCTGGTCTACAAGATCTTGCTTCAACACGATGCAGTCCTTGAATGCGCTTGCGAGCTAGGGAGGTCAGGAAGGTGCCCATGGGCCTTTCCGAGGGTCGTCTAGACCCTGAGCACGCAGGCCAATGCCTCATCCATCAAGTCGCTCGCCGCGAATATTCTTCCCGGAGCAACTCCAACGATCCTCCCGCATTGGTGGGACGTTGGGTCTGCTCGCGCAGGTGGTGCCTTGGGGTGTTTTGCACCCCTGGCGGCGGTGTGTCGTGCGGTCACAGCGGCGGCGAGTCTGCGCCGCTACGTGAAATTTTGGTGGCCAGCGCCTCTGCGTTGGCAGCTGGCGGGCACTGCGGGCTTGCTGTCCTCAGGAGGTGGCGACGGCGAATTGGTAAGGGGTCCGGTTTCCCAGACAATGGTGAGACTGCTGACCCCGAGATCTTATAGCCCAATGCGAGGACGCCTTCCCGGAGGACGTCTGGCTCGCCTTACTCTGTTGCCGGTTCGGCGTCGATGGTGCGCGTAAGCATCTGTGTTCGGGTTTTGACGGCCCATCTCCGTGTTGATATTTGCACCTGAGTGGCTTTTCGGCCTTCCTGTAAGGACAACAGTGTAGGTGGCGTAAAAGCCTGAGGCTCGGGCGGGGGCTGGGCCCGCGTGGTCCAGGGCTCCAGTTGCACCCAATGGCTGCCACCAGGCCCAATGGGCCTCCTCTCCGCAACTGTGGCGTTTCCTTCTTTGACGCATTCCGACTTTGTTCTTGGAACTATGTGAGGGCAAGGGTCGTGTCTGAGTTCCTCTTCCATCTTGCTGCTTCCCTCTCCCTACTGACATTGTGTGCGACAATTCTTGGACGCTCAGCTTCCACCAATCAAGGTGTCGTTGTCAGTAACATGGTGGGGGTGGCATGCGGAGGATAGGAGCTGCGCTGCGGACTTGGCCAGCTCGCCCGGAACACCTCGGAGGAAGATTCCCTGATTTTTCATTGTTTTATACTGCCACATTGTTGCGTGCAACGGCGACCGCTAGCTCCTTCCACTCATAGGATAGGTTCATCAGGAATTTTTAAATATTGTCTCCCCTGGGACACTCACGCCGGGGGATACCCACTCCGGGTCATTTTATGCGCCCAGGCTTTGGGCCTTGCAACCCTCAATTATTCAATCCCAGCGCGCTTTCGTTGTTGGGCAGGCCTTCGAATAAAGCACGAGGAGATCCGGGAGCGTGGGACAGGAGGTAATGCGACACGAGGTCAGGCACATGTGGATGTGGTCAAGACACGAGAACTAATGAGCCCCGCAGTGTTGTACTGCCTACGGTTGATAAACGAATGCAGAAGATCTGAGGCAATAAACACAACCAAGGAACGCTCCATAGCACGTGCCTACATTCAACAGAAACATTAAAAGATGAAGACAGACGTCGTAAGCCTGCTCCGAGTCCCGACGGTATTCACGGACGTCCATCGGGAACAATTTCTGGTATCACTCAAACACATCATAGCCCGTCGCTTTGCGGCCTTAATGCGTGAAGGTGATGATATGATCTGCACAGACGGATTCATCATCCGCCATACCTGTGTGGGCAATGCGGGGAAAAAAAGGATCTTGCCTCCTAGAATCCTCTTCGTAAACTCGATCTCGCAATAGCAGCTTAAATCAACAAGACACCATCGTCGGTCCATGATTCTTCACACATCTAATGGGAGATAGACCCACGAACATTTTGGTTGGGAAAAGGCAAAAATATCGATCAGTCTTCGCACGAAAACCAAGCATGGATAGCGTTCTTCCTTACATTGCCACTTGCGACGGAACACCGAGAGTTCCTGCGCGCCTTGCTCCGATTCGAACACCCCCGGATGGTTCTTGCATTGTCCTCGAAGCGACGACGCAATTCCCGCAGCGTGCGCACGTAATGGGGTCCAATGTTCGAGATCGGTTAGACTAGAAGCCTGCTGGACGTCGCACGTTCCATCGAGCCCACGAGGAGTGTCACCGAGGGGAGCAAAGTACGAGGGGAAACTGTTCGTGTGAAAATGTAAGGGTTTATCCAGTCAGAAAGGTCCGGAGGTGCTAGATGTCAAAGTAGAACATGGAATGGCAACTCCTTGTGAACGGAGGGTGGACGATGGTTGTTACACGTCGGTCTCCAGATGAGAACGACAAGGTAGGGCCCGCAATGCTCACCCATTTCTGGATGAAGTCCATTGGTTTAGGATGGTCAGCGAATTCCGTTCAGTGACAAAGAGATTCAGTAACCGGACTGGACGGTAGCAAAGGCTTTGCGATTCGAGAAAGACGACCGGCTCGCTTCCGGAATAGCAATACTCTGTATGACACCATAAGCGGCGTCCTCTCTTAACCTGTGGTCAATGGCAGCCCAATACGCGTCCATGTTGTCCGTCCCGCGGCCTCGACCATCTCGATGCTCACAAACGCGGTCGAATGAGCCTTTCCACTCGCGTGGCATCCCGTGGTAGCCTAGCAGATGCACACGGATACGGTCTGCAAAGCCCTGTCGCTCTACCTCGGCGCACACGTGAGCGAATTGGTTGGGAGCATGATGGTGTCGATCTGTACGTTGGGAACTTTCTGCACGATGTGGAATGCCATTGAGCAACACCCCACTCCCGAGTCGAGGACGCGATGTCCTCGGAAGGATTCGAGCGCGCGCAACGATATGCGCGAGTTTTCGCTTCTGGGCTGCGGCAAGGGTGTCTTCCAGGGGGTAGTAGACAATGCCGACGGGGTACGGGAGGATGACATGTTCGAATCGGGAGATGCGGCCTCGTATCGTGACGGATGTGTAAGAAGCTGACGTAGTTTTTTGTCATTGCTCACATGTTGTCAGTTAGAACCGGCGTTTCCGAGCGAGTTAAGAAAGCAGAAGGATGAGAGTCGCTGAAGGAGGGGAAGCAGCCACGAGACCGTCGAGTCGAGCGACGCGAGATTCTTCTGGTTTTCGAGGAACACCCTGGCCCCAATTTAAATGCTCCGGTATGGAGAGACAAGAGGTTGAGCCGACGACACTCACAAGGAGGCGGATTTGCGATCTTCGCAAACAATGTCCCAAAGTATATTTGGTCCAGCGAAACCGAGGGCAATCACAGTACACAGGCGGACCCATAATGCGTTGATGACCCTTAGTTCGGCGTGAAGCCCTTTCTCAGCGGCATCCGGACCACCAGCAGACGACCAACAGTGACATTTTCCAGAACGCCAGAGTCAGTGAGGATAAACATCAAAGACAACACATATGGCACGGCGCGAACGAGAACACGGCCTTCTCGGCCAGAGTCGTCATAAGGGCTGTGAGAAATGCTTCGCGAGCCCGCGTGAGGGTATTGTCCGCGAAGACCAGGAGGCGTGTTGGTGGAGGACATCCAGTAGCTGAGAACTCATGAGTAGTACTTCTGTGAATTTGAAGCTACTTCACACTGTCTCCGTAGTATTCATACACTTCAAGGCTTGGCTACTGAGACTTGACCCTCTGGGCATCATACCTACCAGTTGCTGGACTTTTTTAACACCCACCACTATGCCGTCGGGGAGACGTGGCCCCGTGGAACTGTGTATGCCAGAAGAGGAACAGACACTTACGACACCACTCTTCTCTTCGAAATTTTGATGTTCTTGAAACCATACCGTTCAAACCTGCTACTACAATGCTTGAGTTAAGCTTGAGTTTTTGTTTCTGGTGATGTGGTGTTGCCAGAATGGTGCCAGGTTCACGCCTGGTGCGAACAGTGCCAGATGGGTGGCCGCAGAAAGGCCACACTTTTGTCGGTCTAATGATACTTCTTAACGGCCGCCGGTCAGTGCGGATGTCACCCATTTCTTGGTCATCCTCACAAAATTCAACATAAAGTATGATATCTAGTAGCTCATATCAATACATTCCAAGTGGGTTTTTTTGGTGGATATGCAAGTGTGTGGTGAGATGGAGAAAAGTAACCCCGACCTGTGCCGCAGCGGGGTTAATTTCTTGAGTGTCACTGGCCACAATATGTATTGACCAAAAGGGGTACTGCATGGGACTCTGGGAATCACTAGAATGGGATAGTATCCGATGGAAACCCAGTCAAGATTAGTACAAGCTATAACGTTAGTTCGATAAGGTATAAGGTAGTAGAGTGAACGAGGATGCGCAGCAGGGTACGTGGCACGAGGCAAGGTGGTATATGAAGTGGCGAACGTTGCTGGAAATGACAGATGTGGTGAGGCGAGAGAGGGAATCGGACGGGTTTACACAGATACGGAAATTGGTACCTCCGGATCTACGGTCCCACTGGCATATCCGGGCCGGCTACATACAGCATGCATCGCTAAGGTACTACGCGTGTTCAACGTTCAACATCAGAATGTAAGCAGTGGTACCAGTGATCGCGTGGAAGAAAGGAAAGCGAAATAGACTGAGAAAAATGAGAGCACGGTATCTTAGGATACGATTGGCAAATCGGATGCAGAGCGCACGGGCCAGTATGACTAACGGCCTGGTTAGTGGTTACCCTATCTGCAATCTGTAATATCCGAGAGTACTTATCTTAGCGTAGGTGAATGAGCCAGAGCCTGTAAGCGAGCGGGTCCCGCTCCAGTCTCCCGTGCGCCCCTTCGCTCTTACATCCTCAGCTCGTGTACGCGCATATTATCAACTCCAATAGTATATTCGTAGACGGTATGAATAGATGGGATATGACGGAATATTAGAGTTAGAGAAGGGTATGTGGGTCCCCCCGTGACTCGGAGGCAGCACGGATCAGTGCCACACAGCATCGATAGTAAAGGATCGCACTTCTTCTGAAATGGAAAGGGGCCCCTTGGTATACAATCATACAATTGACATTGCACCTCACTTGGGACTACTGTAGTAAGGATAATGCGGTCCAGCCAAATGGGGCAAACGTTAAATGCACGTTAATGTGCACAACGCGTTAGAAGGTGAAGTGATGCCATGGGTCATGATGCATGATGGGTGCACCAATGTTGCTCCATGGGGACCCGCAATCATAGTCTAGCCAACCGAAGGGACGCACCAGGCGTTGCCCCTTTGCCACCCTGCAATGTAGGCTCAGCTCGGGTGCACTATCAGGTCACCTCGAGTGCAAGCACTTGCTCAACTCTCTCGTCACCGACAGCACCAGGTTCATCATCTCCAGTGATGCGGTGATGTCACGCCGGCGACGCCACCATGTTGTGTCATGTTACGGTACCATCATGATGTATCTCTCACCGTCAATCAACATCATGATATGACTACCAAACTCTTGAGCAACATGTCATGATTGGTGCGGGCGCAGACACAAATAGTAGTGTGTAAGCTAGAGTACTGTCTGTCTCAGCCTATTACTAGGTGCTTTATCAATAGCCATCGTCGGTGTCGTGACTGTCGTCAGCCGGTTGATTTCTATTCTACTGTAAAACATCAGGAAAAACCTCACTTGTTAATTACAGTTAATCCGCGTTAGCGAGCTAGGCACACACCAAATTAGGAAGATAGGCGCTAGGTGGCGCTAGGCACATACCAAATTAGGACA
>Ga0307512_10006536_pt1 | contig 11784 bp, 8 predicted proteins | sample 14_EM_MG_FD_200267 | JGI IMG/M metagenome (GOLD analysis project Ga0307512, IMG submission 200267) | Populus trichocarpa ectomycorrhiza microbial communities from riparian zone in the Pacific Northwest, United States - 14_EM | ecosystem: Host-associated > Plants > Roots > Unclassified | place... | reverse complement strand
TGACGGAGCCAAAGACGGCCTTGGCTGGCGGGATACTCGAGATCTTCACGAGATTCAAAGCTTCGATGGCCGCGTTCAATGCTGAAATAGCACCCTCCCACTCATTAGGTCGTTGGGACTCCGCCTCCATGGTCGAAGCCGGAGTAGCCACGAGAGGACCGTACGATATGAATGCTGTGAGGAAGGTTCCGAACCCTAATAGAGGTGAGCGGCAATCTTGTTATGCCACGCCTCCCCTTGATTCATTGACCGCTGTAGAAACGACGTGTCTCTACCCCCGTCCTTCTTTCGATCTGGGCTTGAGGTTCGACCTTTCAAGCTGCTCCTGGTTGCTCCGTCTGAGGTACATTCTCTAGGAAATTCGCGTGTAAATCTGGTGGCGAACGTATGCAAGAGGTCTATCGGCAACGAACCTAGGTCCCTCCTTTATCCATCACCCGAAATAGAAGTAAGCCACTGGTTAGCATCCGTAACCCTATGATCACTTACCCCAATTACATGGAACCGGTCTGCCAAAGCTTTCAGCGCGGCGGCGTGGGCTAAAATCGCTCTGGCGGGGGAAACCAACAATCCGGTCGTTCTACCGATCACTAAATATTACACCGTCAGCTCCAAAGACATCTGGAGGTGACAAGAGAGCGTACTGTACCATTCCCACCAACCCGGATGGTCATTGTCATCAGGAAGTTCGCCTGCCGGATTTTCGGTCAAGTGCCATCGGTCATCAGGGGGTCCGCCGCCGGCGTCGACTTTATGTCATCTTTTTTTTCTTTTTCGGTTCAGTGACACCGCCTGGGCCGTTTCGGTGTCACCATCCTTGGGGCCGCCGTCCGAGCCAAGTTGTCACCATCTTCCGGCCCACCGTCTCTGTCATTGGCTCTAATTTCTTTTGTCATCAACCACCCCCGCCGGGTTTGTCGGAATGGTACAGTATTCTTTCGTTTACTCTGGTTGTCGAAATTTGTTGTAGGCAGTGGTCGTCCAGTAAATGACTATTGATGGTCATGCCTAGTTCTTTGAATGCGCCCTCCCGCCAGTTCCTGACACCTCGTCCTTTGAACCGACCGCTATCTTTATCCCGTCCTCAGTTCATCTTCTCTACACCATATTTGTTTCGCATCTAGGCACTCCATGGACTGTGGCGTTCAGTGGCTTTTTCCGGCAATGTTACAGTTTACGAGAAGTTCCCCATTTTGAGTGCACTTTGTAGATGATATCGAATAACGCCAGGTTGAGAGGTTGGCTAAAAGTGTCCCATACAGCTCTCCATACCGTCGATGAACAACGACCACCCGCCCAGGCTATTGCTGCCTGAAGATAATGCATGACTGCCCGTAAGAGTAGAGATATACATATCTGCCGCAAAAGGATGACAATATGGCCAAGGTTTATTAATTAGAAGTCCATGGATATTCGTGTATGCATGTCGTGGCAGTACGGAAGGGCACTGGGTGACTGTCCCCAGGACTAGGGACTTGAATATCCGTCGTAGAAGGGTGTCATTAGCCGAGATTTATTACTCAATATCTGAGAACTTCCACATCGTGTATACGAACAAGACTGGAGAATCAAGTGTCGGGGTGATACCAGCATGTGGTGGGGTTGAAGTAGGTGGGGTTGCCACCCTTCCCGCACCCCGCAGTTTGGAAGGTTGGCTGGGTTTCGAACGAAACGGCCGAGGCGCCGTCACCCCAGATGCGCGGTTTAGAGACAATATCCACGCCCCGACACAACGGTCGGGGTCCTGACAGTTCCCTTAAAAGGCTATTGATATTCATCTAGGCTTGTACACAACGCCGTATAGTCCTGGGGACAGTCACCCATTGTCTCTAAACCGCGCATCTGTAGTCGCGGCGCCTCGGCTGTTTCGCTCGAAACCCAGCCAATTTCCTAAATTACGAAGGCCGGGAAGGACTGCAGTCCAACATACTTCAACATCAGGAAAACTGCACGTTGCATTTCATGCTTTTCGTGCTTGATCGGTATAAACCCCGCTTTATGATCTCGCAATTCTGGCGCTTTCGCCGTTTATTCCCGCTTATTCTGCTTGAAAAACAGAAAAAGCAAAATTGCGGTTTTCCTGATGAACCTCACCAAGTGCTGACACCGTCTTAATACCCGGTACTTCAATTTCATCGGCGTGTGCTTTGTGGAAAGCCTCAGATAATGAAGAGTAAATCTCGTGTAGTGAAACTCTACCGCTGTGACGGATATATGTATTTCTAGTCTGGAACGAAGACACAGCGACTGATTCATTCGAAAACCGGTCAGACTCCCAAATCACCGGGGCCGTGAAGGGCTGCACCGCAGCCCAGCATACCTCGACCCTGCCAAGTGCTGACACCGTCTTGACATCCGGTGCTTCATATAGATATCTCTAGTCTTATGGACAGTCACCCACTCATTCACGCAGGGGGCACAGTTAAAAATTCGTTCATTCGTAATACATAGATAGATGCGTGACGTTATTTCTGTAAGCTGGCTGAAGCGCGTCAGCGAGAGATGGTGTTTCTGTTGGATAAGCTGAACTGTAGCTAAGGGATCAGCATCTCTGCGAAGATAAACAGCACGACTAGCTTACCACAGCTGGACAGTGTCATAAGCGTTGTTCCAGAATGAACTCGCTGGATACAGATCGTGCACCAGCAAGAAAATTAGCAGCGGGTGTCCGTTGGAACTTGATGCTGCTCTTCCAATCCTTTGCTTTAATGGCCCTCGCCACCCCATCAGCAAGGCTTTTCTTCCTTTGGGAATACCAAGCCTCGTCTGCTGGGGACCACGCGCCAAAGTCGAGGCCGGAACTCGCCCAGGCTGTGGGTTTGGGCCACCAGCTATCGTGTCTGTTGCTCTGCCCGGGCACTGAAGCCCATCAGCTGGGTGTCTGCTGCTTTTTCTCGATTTGGCTTACCTGCCCACTTAAACACTCCCACGATCTCTTCTTTCTCCAGCTCAGTGAGTTTTGGCGTCCAGTATCTCTGACCGTCGAGTGTGCGTTCGAGGCAAGCGTCGGGGTGGAACGGGCGAGCAATTTCGTGCTCGTTTGGTAGAGGTGAGACGTCCATAGCAACCCTCCAAAGGATTCCACCAGCGCACAGGGCAGCTGCATGGGCATGGGGGTAGAGGTTGAAAAAGTCCGCCACGTCCAGTCGATAGGCTAGGTAGTCGATCTGAGTGGGGCTCCTTCCAGCTGGATGAACCACCGGGCCTGGGTGCGGGTAAAATACGGTGCCCTCTTGACGAGAGGGGTACAGAATCTCGAACGGCAGCCCTTTTCGCACCAGGTTCAAAACGAGGCTATCGCAGTGCAGGTGCCAACCTTCTCTCTCAATTTGGATCACTGTAATGGGATCTTTGATAAGAAGTTTCCAGGGACGATCAGTTCCGCCGCCAACAGTAACAAGGTAGCCTTCTTCTTCAAAGCGTTGAAGACTAATCCTGTTGGGGAAGTGGTGGGGGAATTGACCACCCTCCAGAAGGTTGCAGTTTGTGGAGAGATCGCATTCGCGAGGCAGTGGGCTCGAATTGACGAAGGATTCGAACAGATCGACCATGAGTATGTCGACAGGGCCTCTGGGAAGACCGAGCCGCATGCAGAAAGCCTCGTCTCGCCCATGGTCCTCCTGGCCAAGGGGGGCCAGAAGACCGTAGCGTTTCCGGAGAAATTCTTCGACGTCGGACCAGCCATCGACCCAGTCAGCATCATTTGAGGGCTGACAGACAAGAAGTGCCCTCGAGAAAAGTCCCTCGTCGAACCTAGGACCACTGGCTTCCTGCAGGGTGGGGACCGTTTCCTCCAGAAACGGTTCGTTTGAATCGACCGCCATCTCCCCCTCCTCCAGATCGAGGTAGAGCTGACCTGACGCTCCGACCTCACGGGATTCCAGCACGTCCATTCCTTCACTTGGGGATTCCAGAGCGGTGGAGGGCTCGTTTCCTTCCATCCTGAACTCATCCGAATAGTTCCATTGGTTGAGCACGTGGTCAAACCTAGAAGGCCATTAGGGGAGGGAAAGTGGAGAGAAAACAAAAGACACATACCAAAGATTTTCCCGGTCGGAATCTTCGAGCCACTCCCTGGCATCATGTTCTGAGAGCAACGTTCGGGTCCAGCACTCTTTGTTTTGACCAGTCTGCTGGTCAACGACAGTGACGGAATCGAAGCGGAAGAGTTTTGCACCCCCGAGGTTGACAGCCCTGCGAGCCGATGCAAGGCGATCCAGCATGACTTGCTTATGTGTGGATCTCTCAAACTGGCCTGGGATCTGCTGAAGCCTTTGCTTGATATAATCCATGGGGTGATCGTAGGTCCTTTCGTCCTTGGAAGTGGAAGGAATGCCGTAGCGAATCGTTGGGAGGGTGGGGATGATGGCCGGCTGCGGCGTAGGGATCCTTTCTAAGGCCTCAAAATCCTCAGGTTTGGGAAGGAAATCACTGAGGTGGTGGTGTTGGTGGAATTTCGTGTACGGGTTCACGTTGGGGCCAGGCCATGCAACATACACGGGAACGTTGCTCTGAACCATGTGTTTCACGGCAAGATAGTCATAGTCATCTTCATAAGCTACAACGACACCCGTGTGGTTACCGGAGGAGCGCATCTTCCACAGCGTAGACAAAAGGAGTTTTGTGAGGATGTGAACGTTCGGCTCTGTGGTGTCTAGTTTCTTGTATAGGTCTGAAACCCAGGTGTCAGAGAAAAAGCGTGCGTGGGGACCGAGGGGAGCAAGCGAAATCGCTCCAGCGAGGGAGTAGGCGCAATATCCAAGGAGACGCTGAAACGCGTTGAGGGATTTTATTGCGCATTTCTTGGCAAACTCGGGTCGAGCGTGGCCTAAAGTGTAGCCGTAGCTCGAGGGAGGCTCGGGCTCTCGGTGGTCCAAGGAAACGAGCTGGCCAGAGCCGATCGCCTTCGAGACAGTCAGCATGACAAACTCGACGTTTTGCCATAAGGCCATCTGTTCGTCGTTCAGCCTGTAGCCTGTTTTGCCATGGACGATGTTAGGCACGCGTGACATCCCTCTGAATATGGGGTAGCGGAAGTCGACAACAGCAGGGAGATACGGATACCACTCGTAATTTTTCTGGGACCAGCAGATTGGGTAACCGTAGCGCTTCTGTTCTGAGGAGTCCAAACCGGGGAGGCTATACTGAACTCCAGAGGGGGGTGGCAATCGAGACGGGAAGAGGTTATCGTCCTTTTCGTCGGCAACCGATACTTTTTGGACAACGGTGGGATCTCTGGCGGGATCCTCGAAAGTGGAGAGGAATATGGAATGATGCTTGAGGACTCTGAGCTGGAATGCCGTGAGAATGAGGCAGGGGGGCAGCGTTAAAAGACTCACAGGCATGGTGGCAGCTAAGAGTTGAGGAAAAGATGTTCGAGAGAGCCTGGTGAAAAGGCGAGGACGCGAACAGGGGTTTGGTAGGGGCTGTAAGACCTAAAGAGGGGAGTATGCCGCACAAACACGGATCCTTGGCGCACAGGGACAATCCGAGACGAGTTCAAAGCTGTGATCGAACAGGGAGACGGCTGGCGAGCGGGGACCAAAGCGGAAGATTGAAGCCAAGGATCAGAAACTCAGCCTGAGGGTAAACCCTTAGACGAGATCTGGTGGGGGGATGGTGACAGCTAAGGATGGACAGATGACGAGGCAGGAAATCGGATATTTAACAGACAGCTCCATTCCCACGGGGAAGCCTACTTTAGCCTACTTTCCGTAAAGCGTTATCTATAAGCCTACCCTCGTGACAACATCGAACTCGCCCAATCCGAACTTTTTCTGAGACTAAATACAATTTCCTTTGCTACCAGATTGTTTTTTCAAATTTTGTGTAGCCAGCTGGGTGTTCGAAGCCCAGCAGCCCGCTGCCAGGCAAAAGCGCGCAAGCTAACTCGCGGAAATTAGATAGGCAGTGTGTGTTACAAAAAAAGAAGCTACGTTTGCTGGCTAAGCTAAGACTTTCTACGTCCTTCTCCAGTCTCGTAAGCTCGACTAATAAGAAATGGACAAGACGTGTGATGGGTGGGCGAATCGCACAGCGAAGAACGACTGTGGGACGTATATTACGTGATAAACTGACGTAAACGATACACCCTCCTGGCGAGAGATCTGCGAACAGAACACAGGAGACCGGGATGAGCCAGATGGGTGGAGTTTGTGAAAGGGGCGGGGCGGTGAAGTGTCTCAAACTGACCGAACGGAGGGCCAAAATGGCGACCCTCAACGCCCCAGATCAGCCCGAGGACAACATATTTGCGGTGTGCGGGTCACAGAGAAGGCATCGGGTGAGGAAAAGATGGCTGGGGAGAAGGAGACTGCTGAGAACGCGCCGGGAGACACCCTAAGGTGAAGTCAACCCGATAATAAATCGCAAGCGAATGACGCGCATAAAAACCGCACCTGGAAACATGCGCTTGGGCTCGAGGCCATAAGGTTTCGGACCGAGAGTGAAAAATGGGCGTTTTGGGTAATCGCAGGCTTTGGGCGAACGTTTCCGGAACCGGGTGACAGACAAGATCGAGTGAACCCAGAGGTCGGAGGGTGCAGAGAGTCGACTTGAGAAAGGAGTGGAGGGGTGCTGGAGAGGGGGTATGACCTCGACCGTTCGAGTAGACTCTATGGAGAGGTGGCGACCGGTATGAGAGGAAGACTCCACCAGTGGAGTTGACTCGCTGGCGAAGAAGGTGTGTTCAACCGCAGGGTAAACCCTGCAGCGAGGCGGTGAGAGAGCTATCGATAATTAACCGCTGTGACTCAATAACACAATAAGTCTCAAGTCGATGATGTCACGTGAAAGTTGAACATTTTTTCTCACGATTATCCCACCGTCACTGAGTCAGGGAATTCCCAGGACTCTAGACTCTAGTTCATAGATACTTGCATTTGTGGCCGCTCACGTGGCACACTTACGAAGCCCGGAAATTTTTGATACAGCAGTTTGCGTATGAAAATAAACAAGCCCATCCTACCTTTCAACTGGTCCAACAACCAGCTCACCAGTGATAAAGCAGCCAGGTGCAACCAATCCACGACTCGAATCTTCCGACCCCTATATTCAACCTCCCCCACGAACTTTCGGTCCTTCGTCGAAACTCTGAATGTCGTGACAGCCCTTGGAGTTTCACCTTCCGCGGAATTCAAGGGTTTGGCAGTGCTCGGTCCGGCGGGAAGAGATGCCCAATTCGTTGTGGTCTTATAGGGTGGCCCACTCGGAGGGTTTGTGGAGGTCAGAGCTTAGTAAAAACGCTTTGACACGGTTAGGTGGATACAGATGTACGGGATGCACGAATTACCTGTACGAGCAATACGCTGCCATAGGCATCACTCCCAGCTTCGTGATACCTACACGCTTTCAAAAACAGTTCATGCATCTCACGATCGAACCCCTGCGGGTTCTCGTATTCGCCTGTCTTGAGTCAGATCTACAATCCTATCAATGTCCCCGTACAGTTAAAACGGATAGACACGGGAACTCACTTCAATGATTTTCAAAGATAGCGGTCGCTGCTGCGGTATCGTTGTGAGTGGTCATAATCGGGCAACGTGGTTTGGTACACATGCCACTTGTGGGAAGTTGAGTTTCGAGTCCATATCTGGGACAACGTCCAGCACGGTGCTGAACTGCGTCCCACTGTGGGGGTGTGTTGGAACCATGGAACTTTGTGGGTAACTGCCGGTGCGTACCTTGGGTCCTTGTAATCCCGTATTTGCTCAACAATCGGTATAGTGTCTGCCTGAACCGCCTCATCAGGATAAAATCTCGAGAGTGGGGGAGTGGGAAGCGTACTAGCTGTATCGTTGTAGACCACCCCCAGGTCCGAAACCCTCCCACCCCGGTAAGCTCTTCTCTAACTGCTTCACAATCTCATCACTCTGCGCCACCCTCGAAGTCTCATTCGTTGGCTCAGACTCGGATATTCCACCGTCAATATCGACCTCGGAAGACACTCTTCGTTGGTTCACTAACGTTTGACTACCAGGAGGGGGCAACACGGGTCGTTTGGCCCACTCAACCTCAAGGATTCCCTACAATGAAACAAATCACATCAGTCGTGGTTTATCACCTTCCAAACCGTTCCGAACGTACTTTGAGCGTGGCTGTCTGTCACTTCTTCCTCATCGTCGTTATCCCAATCGTAGGAACTAACGTTGGTTTTGCTCTCGCCATAGATCCACCGTGAGGTTCCTTTTGCGTAAATCGGCTCGATGTAGTCAGTGTGAGTTTGTTTCCCAAGCTCAGGATCATGCAACGCGCCGGAACAACTTGAAAGTGACTGCATCATACAGATACTGATACGGGTTGGCTTCATCTAGGTTGATGATGGAGATGTGAGTGGAGAGCTCAAGAGTGAGCGGGGGGATCGACGGAGGTCTTGTGAGAAGAGGGAAGTAGAGGGGACGTGTGACAAGACTCACACTGACAAGGCCAAGCTCACGGCAAGTCCGGCCAGCACATGAATTCCACGTGAAAATCACGTGAGGAAGAACAGATGTTGCGATGCTTTGAACATACACCGGCCGAGGAGATGCCGTTGCAGATATCGCGAATCCTTGCAGAGCTCTCCGCCAGAGAAAGAGGTTCACGTGATGTAGAAATGCTCAACCCCTAGATACTGAAATCGGCTAAAAACTGTATGTAAAGTAACGAAAAAAAAACACTACGTGCTCCGTAATTACGACGGATCGTCACGTGTTACGGACCGATCGCACGGGGCACCTCTCAACTTCACCAACCGTCCACTCCTCCTATTTCTCACCTGCCCGGCCACTCCCTCTCGCTTATCCATCCCCTGTTCTCCTCGATTCTACATCTGCAGCGGGTTGTGAGCCCAGGAAAGTGACCCACGCTGTCAATGTATGTTCTCTCACACACGTCCAGCCTGACGAGAAAAATGTCAGGAATGGGCTGTATGTACGACGGATATAGTTCGGGACTTGTGTTTGTGGCCACTTACGTAACACACTCACAAAGCCCGGGTTTTTTGCGAAGTTGAATTTGGTACCCTGCAACAGCAACCAAGTACGCAGGCAGGATGTGGTATCTTAGATAAAAGACACTATACAGCACATGGCTGTTTATGTAGGAGTATAACACGTCCCTCACCATAAGGGGTGGGATGCTAACAGAATAAAAAGGCTACGGTCTCCAAAGAGAAGGCTTGGAAAGATCAACTGTATCTCCGTCTAATGTGATCGTTGACGACATTGATACCATAGTTCTTGATATAGGCCGTAGCAAGTGTGAGATTTCAACAAATGCAGACAACATTCGGCCGGTCTTTCCTGTATTCACAATCTTGAGCAGGATTTACAGCGGATGCCTTATGTTTGGTCGAACAGACGTTGCGATCGGCGACGGGGCTTACATGGGGGTCTGATCACCTGAATCGGTGCTTTGTCGGGAGACACAAACATAAGTGCGAGAGATAATGCTACAGAGATCTGTGGTGTGTGTTCAATATACAGCGTCAAACTCGTGACCTTCGTGCCTTCAAACAAACACCTCCTGGTGGTAAAAAAAGTCAAAAACGGGCGCTCTAGTACTTCCTCCATGTTCCTACATATGGACTGCGAACGGCGGAGGATTCAGGACGTGCGGGAATCTCCCACACCCCGCTGCACTTCTTTCCGTTCCCCAGGTTCGTCTTGCACCTGATCGTAAATGCGGACCCTTCGGTCGCGACTTGAGCGGGGATCTTTTGCCACGAATATACGCAGTGGCAGGTGGGACAGGTGATCGGATAGGAGAACGTGTTGGGACGCTGGTACAGATGTTCCCAGATGTACCGAGAAACGGTGATTTCGACCTGGTTGTCGTTGAAGCGTGCGTTGAGGTACACGATGGAGGTGTGCCTGCCGACACCGGAGGAGTAAAGGAGATTCTCGACGGCATCTTGAGAGGGCTGCCCACTGACGATGACTTGGTCGCCGTATGAGATCATCCAGACAGCTGGATAATGGCTTATTAGGCGCTCGGCACCGAAGGCAAACGTGTCGGTAAATCGCAGCCTGCAGAGTTGGTCAGCGAGGAATAGATGAGGGTAGGAAGGCTTACTTCTTGGCAATTTCCTGTAGGCCTGCCAGTGCCTCGCCCTCCCTAACGACGGCTCCACACGCAAGCAGAAAGAAGGACGAGAACTTCATCCCAGCGATGTAATCGTTCATATCTTTGCCAGCAGCTACGGTAAAGAACTAGAGAAGCCGCCAGGGTTAGTGAGCATGGGTGGGGACGCTGATATATGCACGCACATCACCAATTTGCATAGCTGCGGGGCCTTGAAGCTCGGAATCATACGTAGTGAACCAAAGGTCCCCCGTGCTGTCGTCGGAATGGGTATGGACGATCACGATGGCGTGATCAAACATCCTACAACACATCATAAAGTCAGAAGACGAAGCGGTCGTGTGAAACTGCACACCTATCCTTGAGCTTATTGACGACCCTAGCCATTTTCTTGGCGTGCTTCTGCCGTTCTTTCAAGGTAGGAAGCTCGAAGGGGATCAACTCGTGGTGAAGTCGGTGTGGCGCTGCTATGTAACTTTGTTGAAGCGACAGGCATAACAGCTGGCCGGCAGTGCCGACGGTGGGCAACTGCGCCAGCACGAACTCGATGATGACGAGGGACGGGGTTCTGACCCGCTGTTTTAGTGGATTGGCCGGGTGATGGGCAGTGATAATCATCCCATCTGGAAAGACGGGAGACCCATCCGTGTGGTACAAGCCCTTGAAATTGTGATTAGCTTCAGTGGTTTAGATGGGCTGAAGTCTCACATAGAAGACGCTCTGGATTGGGGTGCACCTAACGCACTTGAATTGATACTTTTCCATCTGTGAGCTCGGCACGTTGCCGAGGGCTGGAATACACCGTTTGCAGGCTGCAGCTGCACAAGTGTCACAGACCACGAGGGTCTCGCTCCCATCGTAGCACAGGTGACACCACTGTCAGAAACGTCAGACACGGGGGACTAAGGGTTTATATGCTTATGATTGCTTACATCTTCGGGCTCATCACTGCTCACACGATCCGATACACCTTGTATCGGAGCGGCCACAGCAGGCGGTAGTGCTTTGCCGGTGTTTGATGCGCTAGGATCAGACTCTGCCATCTCGATATCAGGGACGGTTGATGGGGAACGGGATACACGGGGTGGAATAACTATCGGGAGAAGAGGTCTCCTTAGCGCAGAACCCCCAGTGGATTTTTTCGCCGTTTGCTTTGTTTTTGCCATCGATTGTAGATAGTAAAAGATAAGCAATATCGAAGGGCTGGGGGTCAAGAGCAGTGGTGAGTTTGCGGTGAAGCTGATCACGGAATCAGCGGAGTTCCAGCACGGCACAGACTGATCCGAGTGACTTTCGTGTGACCTCCAGCCAATATTGTCACGTTCGTGCCTGTGGACGGGACAGTGGGTGAGCAGCCGAATGGAAAAGTCGCACTCGAAGATTTTACCGTCAGAAGACTAGCATATAACCTCTTCTACTACCAGATCTCAATGCCTCGGATGAGGTACACCTGCGTAAGGAATTTCTCTACGATCGTGCTTTCGATCGGTACGACTTCCCAGCAACCGATAGTACCTCAGGAGGAACGTTATCGAAGACACTGCCAGTTGTCAAAAGGAATCCGGGGGTTAACCTTAAAATCTGAAATTGGGTCTAGAGAAACGACGATGCTTGTCGGATACGATAGGCGGGACCTAAGTAGAGCAGACTGGGCTAAGCATCGGAATCGCAAGGCCCCAGTCTACTCACCCAGCCATCACTACCCCCCCCCCCGCCAATGGA
>Ga0307512_10006535_pt1 | contig 11788 bp, 14 predicted proteins | sample 14_EM_MG_FD_200267 | JGI IMG/M metagenome (GOLD analysis project Ga0307512, IMG submission 200267) | Populus trichocarpa ectomycorrhiza microbial communities from riparian zone in the Pacific Northwest, United States - 14_EM | ecosystem: Host-associated > Plants > Roots > Unclassified | place... | reverse complement strand
CAACACCTCAGCTTACTTCTTTATCTATACTAAATTATACCGCCACCATCTCGCCGCTTCCTCCGCGTCTTTCAACGTCTCCGCCTTTCCGTAACACAATTCCTTCCACACCTTCCGTATTTTTCTTCTATATTTCCCAAGTACCTTCGTACTTTCTTGCGCCATGACACACTGCCCGCCACACTCCACCCGCCTCACGGCTCCCGGGGCCCGGCGTCTGCAACTCAACAAGTCTCTGGATGGAGCATGTAGGAGCATATTCGTGAGGAGTAGAGTTTTCCAACGGAAGCTTTTGGCCGATTGAAAACTCTGCGTTTGTGGAAGCTTTGGCTAATAGTAGGCTCTAGGTCTGTGGAAGCTTTGGCTAGTGGAAGGCTCTTAGTCTGTGGAAGCTTTGATGCTGACTTTGATGTAGCCAACCTACTTGTCTAAGTACTTCCTGTACTATGATCACTATCACCAACACCATCACTATCGCCATTGCCATTGCTATTGCTATTGCCATTGCCATTGCCCTTGCCATCAGCTCCATCAGCCCCAGACCGAATGTGCACACATATGCCCACAATCGATGGGAAGCGGGCAGCCGATTCCGCTGGAAAACCTGCGTCGGAGATCTGCTCTCCCCAAGTTTGAATTGTCTACCTTTGCTGCAGAATATAACTTTACAATTCTCAACACCGTGACCATGAGGCATCGTGAGATCTTGTCATGGTGGGTGCGCTAATGATAAGGTTCAGACTATGATTTCGGCCACCATATGCCACCTGCCATCTGCCACACACCACACGCCACATGCCGCCTGCCAAACACTGCCCACCATATGTCACCTGCCTCACGCCTCCCGGTGCCTGGCGTCTGCAACTCAGCAAGTCTCTGGATCGAGCATGCAGGAGCGTACATGGGAGCATATAGTCAAGTCAGATTGGGAGTGTCTTCCCTCTTGAGATTGTACTTGCGAGCGACTTGGAGGTGTACTTGGGTGTGTACTCGGAGGTATTCTTGGCAGTGTCTTGAGAGCTTACTTGGGAGCATATAGTCAATCAGGCTGGGAGTGTGCCATCGAGGGCAATTGGGAGTATACTTGAGAGCATGCTTGGGAGTGTGGTTGAGAGCATCTTGAGAGCTTACATGGGAGCGTATAGTCAAGCAGGCTGGGAGCGTGTCATCGAGTGCGATTGGGAGTGTATTAGAGAGCGTACTCGGGAGTGCGCTTGACAGCATTTTGTGAGCTTACTTGGGGGCGGATAGTCAAGCAAGCTGGGAGTGTGTCATCAAGTGCATTTGGGAGTGTACTTGAGAGCATGCTCGGGAGTGCGATTGAGAGCATCTTGAGAGGTTACTTGGGAGCATATAGTCAAGCAGGCTGGGCGCGTGTCATCGAGTCCAATTGGAAGTATACTTGAGAGCATGCTCGGGAGTGTGCTTGATAGTGTCTTGAGAGCTTACTTGGGAGCATACAGTCCAGCAGGCTGGGAGTGTGCCATCGAGTGAAATTGGTAGCGTCCTGGAGAGCATGCCCAGGAGGGTACTTGAGAACGTACTCGGAGGAGTACTTGGGAGTGTACTTGGAGTTTTCTTGGGAGCGTCTTGGGAGCGTAAGTCAGGCAGGCTGGGAGTGTACAGTCAAGTGCAATCAGGAGTGTACTTCAGAGTGTACTTGGGAGCGTGCAAAGAAGTGCATTTGGCAGTTTGGTTTCAAGTTTGTTAAATGCAGCATGATGTATACTATCAAGTGCACATAATTGCATGCGTATCATAGTAATCTAGTCAATGCACAGGTCCATAGGGCCTGATAGTGCCATGTGCGAAATATGCTATTGATCACAGACCCAAAAACAGCTTCTCTATGAGTTACGCGTCACATAAGGTCATTTTTCCCGGTGTATTAAAACATATTGTGACAACCAATGATCGATGCACTGGTTGTCATTGTTCCAACTACTGAACAAATCGGAAGCAAGATGTCAAAGTTGATGTTATGAGTTCACACAGTGTGTGTTTGATGTCATGATCATAAGGATGGCCCCATAGTGGGACGTACTGTCTCAAAACTACTTATTCATGAACACGATAACCAAAGGGAACTCATGGCACTATCAATGAGGCACTTGAGATGTTCTCAGCGATAAGCTATCAGGCAATCATGATGTCATAGCGAGATTCTGAAGTCAAGCTTGAACTGAGGGTCCGTCTATAAAGAACTCACATTGTTACGACAATGAGAAGAACAAGCTCTAGCAGCTAACAGTCAGAAACCTACCAGCGAAGAACAGTCTAACATATTATTGTGTTTTTATGATACCTATATCTATTATTATTATTATATAAATATTATTGGCTTTTGTAGTGGCAGCCCCACACCTCAGATGAGTATTACATTTGAGAATGAAGCTGGTATTTTATTGTGGACCTTTGGGACGTTATTGGTTACATTTGAGCAACGCCAATATTTATTCGCTGCTCAGTGCATCTGGCGGATAGCAGCATTAGTTCAACTTGATCCAGCATTGCAATACTTCCTCAATAATTGTCGGTTCCCTTCAGAGAAGTTAATTCAATATACGATTCGAGAGGAATGAGAAGAAATCGTTAATAGGGATATTTCTTCAAAACCCCGAGATATCCAGCAACGATCAATTATACAGGAATTAGAAGATTCAGTTATCAATAATTATCAAGCTGATCCTTTACGGCAGACCTAGAAAGAAAGAATCAACCATTTACCCCAAACGAGTAAACAACTTAAGGTTGAACAAAAGGGATTAGCAAGGCTTCAAAACAAAGGAATCTCCAATAAGGGTTAACTGCTTCTATATGGAAATATGGAAGCTTATGTACTGTTAATATTGTTTAATGCCAAGATTGGATTTGGTTGCCATTTTCCTTGAGGCATCGGAAACAATGATAACCATTTGTCCCCTTTGGGTAGTCGATTTATATTGGTTGCCAATATACTTCAGTTGGAAGTACACTTAGGAAGAGATAGGATCTAGGGCCGTGCATAAGTATCTATACTTGCAAGTGAAGCACCCCCCTAATAGCTGGTTCACCCTTTGTGTTCAAGTGTACCTCAGACTGTGACAACCACCCAATACCACTCAGTATGGACCTTGAACAGTAGTCCCTCTTCCAGGGCAACTCGCCTCCTTCGATGTTTTATGCAAGTTAGCGACATGGTTTTCACGACACGACACAACCGACACCATCGACAACACAATACAACTAGGGTGTGAAAGCACAGTAGTTCAATGGATAGTTTTTCTGAGGACAGCATGCTCTGACCCACAATACTCAGAAGAGCTATGATGGAAGACCTGCTTCTCAGGCACACAAGCACCAGTACGAGTTGTTCCCATGGATGCATCAACCCACCTAAACAGCAATAATCGGTAGACACATCGAAGGTGCTGTTCACGCCCCACGGTAGGATGGTTGGGGTATTTCACTGCGATAACATCAATGAGACCCTGCACTCAGGCAAATGTGGTACTGGATCCAAACAGTTACATTTCTAGGGGAGGACTAGAATATGGTGCCCTGGGGTAATGGGAGTGGAAGAGGGGAGGGGGTGAATTTTCGTTTTTGGGTAGTGGGTGGGGAGCTCCGCCATCTAGCCAGCTTGCCTTGAGGCGGAGGGGAATTGGTCTTTGTCATACTCTAATTAGAGTGAATACAATATGAATAAACAAACAACAAACAAACAACATCACCAACACCACACTAGTACTTTGCACTCTACGTACATTCCAGCGTAAACCATGGTTCAAGTTACGAGGTATGGTTAGAGATCCCTAAATACGTGATCGTAACATTAGGCCTGACCGGTTATTAATGATACACTTTTATGACAGTTTGGTCATAGTGTAGCACTGGTTTGGCCTACGCAAGCACAGTCGTTGCAGCTATCGAGAATCAGTGATCCTCATAATACTATCACCAGATCATCCTACGAGGAAAATGCAAAAAAAGAGTTGGCTTCCCGCTTTTAGTGAGTCAGGACCCCGATTGTGCCTGAGATATTTTAGGTTGTAAGTCGAACTTTAATGATGCGCCCAAGTAGCGAGCGCTTCATTTTTATTTATTTTTCTACACACTGGGACTACCTTGAGGATGTCTCTCTATGCTCACAAAATTCAAATTGATGGAAGATTTCCCGTAGGATAGAACAGCCTTTCTAGGCGTTCTAGCGCTCTCATAAGAAATCCGAATATCAAATACCCATATTTGGGAATCGCAAATTAAGAGACTTTCCAAAGGCGGTTAGAATTGAGGTTTAGGCCTTTCGGGAAGTCCTCCAATTCGCTGTGGTTGCGAGAACCTACAATTCGTGCCTACAATTACTGTTTGCGGATGGTGACCGAATGCCAGTTCTCAATCCACACAATTAGTGGCCACATTCAACGACCTAACAGGGAATCCCTGTGTCAGATCCACCCAAAAGATATATTAACTGCCGCGAAAGATGTTTTTGCATACATGCCTTACCTTAACTTCCTTGTTTTTCTAGAATGTGGTTGCCGCACTCCACTGCGCAGACAGGAAACTGTATCTACGCTCGTTCTGCTGCAGTACTAAACTCCCAAGGAATTCGGATGCACGCCTTTCAAAACACTCCAAATCGCCCCAGCATGATATCATGATGAGGCTCCTGGACAACAGTAATTTTTTCCCCACAGCCGCAGAGACTAGTGGCCACGATTTAGATCCAAATGCCGATTCTTATGATGTATGGGCATGGTTCCGTATTCTCAGCTGTATGCGTATATAACTCCAGTGTCCAACGTCGATCGGTTTCTGGCCTTCGTCACCAGCTTTGAAAACTTTTCAACCAACCTGGCTGCTAATACCACTTTTCTGCGCAATTTCATCCTTTATCTATCAAAGAACTATAGCTTCACTACACTATTATGTCTACTTCCACCAGTCTTGTCGTCTTCTCTGCCAGAGTGTCTCCAGCCCACTCGCCCCCCTCCTCTCTTGCAGCTATGGCCAACGCTGCCACCGAGACTGCTCAGTCCGCTTCAGGTATCCCATTCTATCCTACCATCTTATCCACGGTGCCGAATACTAATCAAACCCCAAACAACTAGCTAACGTCAACGCCGTCACCGACAATAACCTTCGCCGTCTCGAGAGCTCCAGAGACTATACGGTGCAGGCTTGGTTTGAGCAGTCTAATAATGAGGATCCAGTTACCGTTTACACTCGAGGCCCTTTCTAAACTTCAACAGGGAGTATCGATGTTAGAATTTATGATAATTCTGGTATGGAAATGCTATGTTTGAAAGAAGATTTATCTCATTTCTCAGCAAATTGCGTTTCAGCGAGGTTGTATTCTGGGTTCCTATAGAGCGTGTAGTATTTAATGAAATGCGTATGCGCATGCTATAGGGAAATGACTTCTAAAATGCGACAAGAAGACGTTTAAAAAGCGTTTACAACGAATTTTTTACTACAAACCTATCGTATCACTCACTTCAATGCCCGAATGTCCAAGAGATGTGAATCTTGTGACGAATTGGATGTCTTCTCGAAAGCTTTACATTCAGCCAGTATTAAGTCTCATCCCAGTAGCATAGCTGTTTATGGTATTCGTAATTGAAGACAGGTTGTAGGTAAGGACGGTTTGCGCTTATAGTACTGTTATCATATGAGATTGCAAGAGAAAGGCTGCGTTGAAGATACTGGACAACGTATTTGGAGAGACGATGAACAGTCGTGTTGACACCATTGGTGCTAGGCCTTGGAAAATGGGCTGGAAGATGATATCTGCAGACCCTGCGGAACCAGATACCATTTATGTACTTTAGTATATCTACCTAGGTACGCAAAGGGGAAAGTCGATCCTGGGGCTCACGCTAACCCAATTTCACTCATCCAATCGCTGATGATCATCTGGTGACTTCCACCGTACAGTAATACATGAGCTTCGCTCCACTCAGACAACGACCCGAAATTTACATATAAATGTATAGTGATAATGTAATCAGAGAGTTCAGAGGGAGGAAGAGCAAGAGGAACAGGAATGGGAACAGGACTCAAAGAGGCTGTCTCTGCTACACTGAAGATGTCTCTGCCACGCTAAAGAAGCACAACTGCACACGATCTTATCTATCGCAACATCAGTCTTCTTCGTCGCTTAGAAAAATAACACCCGAACCGCACGTGACCACTCCAAAATGCCCTTTCCCTCAATAAATTTCGGGCACAACAAATACCCAGATATCTACTCGTGGCATGAAACGACAACCACGCAACTGCATATCAATTTTTCTGGCTTCAAATTTGCGATTTACCAACACTTAATGTTAATGAATTGCGCGAAGGCTCAAATATTAATGCCATCAAATGAAAACAAGCGGAAGGTCTCCAAAAGTAAGGTAACGTCTGTTCCTTAATGCTCAGTACATAGTCCCAGGGAATAAAATATATTCGTCGACACTTCTAAGAAGAATACTGCACCGCCATCCCCCAATCATTCTCAACACAGCTTCCTCCTTGGAACTTATAAAAACGTTAACAGCTCCGCGAGTATACCCTGACCGCACCGGTATCCTCTTTTACAGTTTGTGCCAACCACACCTGAATTGTGTAGTTTTGGTGCCCTTGACTTGGCGAAAGCTTTCATCAATAACAGCGGAGCCAAGTTATTCGATTGTGTTACTGTTTGGTACTATGGATGCATCCTGTGAGTTAGGGCTGAGATACCTTGGATCGGCTGGGCAGCTGAAGGGAGTGGGGCAGCAGAGGGAGTGCGAACCGCATTGGCGATTACGCCAACAGTGGCAGAGGCGAGGTGGCAACGAAGATAAAAAGGGGTGGGGCTGGAGGGAGTGAGGTTGGCATAGGTAGACATGTCAGGCCTGGAGTATGGTGGATCTCCGGCGAATAGAGGCAGCAATTGCACAGGTAGAGGGTTGTCAGTAGATGCACGTGAATCAGCCGTGAATCTTCCAGTGAAGGATGAGAGGTTTTGTTGAACATCGAGACAATTCCATACTTATACTATGAAAGTTCTCCGCATCTAAGGGTGTTGTAAGTTGTCACTATTACCAAGCTAAGGTCTTTCCGTGAAGGATACAGATGACAGACGTGAGTGCGGATGATAATAAGTGGCAAATGTAGGTATGATTGTAAAACCTGAGAGTGAGTGGTGTGCTCAGTGCATGCGCACAATGGTGTCTGCGTAGCGAGAAGCCATAGTAAACCTCAGACCAGTGTGCTGAATGCCGTATGGAATATTCGATTATAACAGCGAAAGTCCGAAGAGATTTATTAGAATCTCAGGAGAAGTATGCAAAGTAAAAGTATTGCAAGTATAACGATTTCAAGAAGTGTTCGAAAGGCAAGGATATACTGAGAAGAGGATTCGAGAGGAGATATTGTAGTATTCCGATCGATGTCTGAGCAAGTCTAAAGAACTGTTCTCTTACAGGAGAAACAGTATCTATATATACAATAATAAAGGAGTGATTGTCCGTGACCACAGTCGTGGATCAATAACTCAAACAGGAAGAGAAAAACTCAGCAACTGTACAAAAATACATAAGAACCGTAAAGAATATAACAGAACAATCTAGGTGCGTTCTGTCAAAACAAGTGCTGATAAATCCCTCTTCCAACAGAACCAAAAAGAAGGTTCTAGACAAGTTCTAACTGGAACTTTCTAGACAACCTAAAGATAAAAAGATAACAAAAGTATTAAAAGTTATTAACACACCACATTATTCTTATCCATAAAGTACCATCTTATCATAAGGAGAATACTTAAGAAAGTACAATATTAGTAAAGAGAAATGTAGATACTTCCGTATTTTCAATATGGAAATCCTGAAATTTTTGGTACATTAGCGCTAAAGCGTCTTTCGGTTTTGCTGTAATAGAGTTCCTAATGCCTGGTTCAACTGAGGGACCAGCGATACACCCACTAGGGCAACTTAAATAGCGTGTACATATACCATATCTCAGTTACTATCATATAAAGTCATTAGTTGTAGGCTTAAGCAAAGCAAAACCTGTTTGCTTTCTCAGGTTGCTCTCGCATATTATTCGTTTCTCCGTCAGCTTTACCCCGAACCCTACAGTGCCGAAATCCGCCCTGCACTCAAATGACCTTGGGACGTATTGGCACGATGAGATAGAGCAGAGTCTGCTCCGGATTCAGCATATTTTCATCCAAATTGGATGCAAATCCCGTAAATACAATTGAGGGTAGCTTGCTGGATAAATTCGGATGAATGATGTGAAGTACATGTCAATTTACCAGTTTCACCGCAAGGGAGTTTTCCTTCACCACACTAGTAAAAAACATATCTACAGTAGGGGACGGTGGAGGGGTGCTCTCGTTAGAATCTTAGCGAATGATGCGGATGTAGCTTGAGCTTCGCATGAAATTTGGTGCTCCTGGTTGATAGTTTTCAGTAAACGCTAGAAACCGTATCTGGAGTTGGGCAAGGCCTGTACTGGAATGTGTAGTGGCTAGAGGAATTTCATGGCAGGTTGCGGGCCACCCGGGCCTTTACTCGAGTGGCGTGGCTAGCTATAATATAAGCAGCCAATTAAGTTGTAGTTGACATGAGGGTTGTTCAGACAGTTTTCATTTCACTGGTGGTCGGCTTTTATAATTAAGACCCTAACAGAAACTGTTGTAAAAAAGGACATTTATTGTCTCGCACCAGTAGTCTGTTAGACGGCTTAGTAGAATTTTTGCGATAGCCCTAGCGACCAAAAGCTGTCTACTGACTATCGCACCAGAAGTTACCTTTAGAAGCAAAACCCCCAACCCTAAATTACTACGCATGGTTGAGTTTTCACTTCCGGCCAGTGGTACCGTATTCTCTGGATGGATCCAGCCTTTTTATAGCTGGTTCGGGTTACCTTCCCGAGTTCAACAGTGGTTTGTATTCGCCTTTGAAGTCTTGAAGTCCAGCAAAGCCAGAAGCCCGACGAATAGAAGCTGCACGTACTGTAGCAAGCGCGATGGTTCGGGCGTCACATGCCACAGAGGCCAGTATGATAGACAAAATAGGCCATTCATCACAGTCACAATGCAGTCGTCCTTTGTTGCCGGTGTCTGTAGAATTGAGATCACATCACAAAAGCACATCACAAAAACACTTCGACTTCGTCGAATTTAATGCGCTAGTCAACTAACTGGCTAATTGGCCATAAGGACCTCGAACATACTCTGACCCTTCACGATGCAGTTTTAACCTCAACTCATGCTCAAATATCAAATACTCTAAGACTTCTGCTGGTATATAATACCTCATATCTGACGTCGCAAGTTCCGCTGGAGTTATAGATAAAATGGTGTCACAATAGGAATAAAAGCGTCACATTTGGGAGTACTAGCAAGAATCACCATACGTATTGCACAGTTGATGAGAAGCAGCTTTTCAGACGGCTACTAATATGAGAGAAGTCCACAAGAAGCTTAGTATGAGCTATACCAATAATTTAAGACTCCTTAAGACGGAGGGCTTTGAGCCTCAACTTCAAACAATATCAACCACACCAAAAAACTTTTCACAATTTTCTTGTTATAAATCGCTTTAATTTATATCTGCTCTACAAATTTATGGGCTCCTTTATTTTTCCTAATTCTAGTTGTGCTGATGAAATTTCAAAAGTTTGATTTTGAGGCTCAAAACATCTTGCGATCCTAAAGGGGATGCTTGGCAGCTAAATTCTTGGGTTAATCCCTATTAAGTTTGAATTTTTGGTCATATATTACTCTTTTGGGTATTTATTTCAACACCAATCCAAATGTCCCACCCCTTCCAAACTAGAAGTCCTCAAACGTAGTCAAACTGTACTCTAGCTAATACAGTCTTACTCTAGTGCATTAGTGTCATCCCCTTCTTTACCAGATAATTTACTAGGTACATTTGGATCTAACGGTATACACCCTCAAATCATAAATTGCAGTGCTTAGGTATAACCATAAAGTTTTAAGTCTTAAAAAAATATTATAGGCTTTCTAGGAGGGATATAGAATAATGCTCTTAAGTTTCAAAATTATAAATTTGCTGTTTTAGTTGTGGAAAGAAAGTATGAAGGACTGTTCATGAAAGGTATTCTGTAGATGGCTTTTGGTCGCTGACAAAAACCTACCAAACCGTCTGGCAGACTACATGAAAGGATCTCCCGAGGACCTTTTAAGACCAAAAAACCCCACCGAACAGCTGCCGTCCGCGAGTCAAACAGGCGCTAAATTACAGTGCTTATGCCAGCCATAGGGTTTTAAAACTTAGAGAGGCGAGGGTTTTCTGGGAGGAATGTAGAACATTCTCAAGTTTAAAAAATTAAAAAATTATTGTTAATTATTCCTTGTTATGGAAAGAAGGTAACCACCAAAACCCCTCCGAACAGCCACCAGTCAAACAGTCCCTACGTAAGCACTTAAGTACTTATATGTGCTTTAAGTAGGCAATTATATCTACTACTATAATAAGTACTCGGGGCATTCGCGTGCTCATGTTCAGACAAAGCCTGCACCAGGTCGGGGGTGAACAGGAGCGTCATAAAGGATTGTGGGCAAAAACATCGTCTCGGATATCCCTAGAGTTCTTCGTACTGCTGCCATACCTTCCGGGTTTAGATTATTCACTTCCGTATCAGAAACACTAATTTCATCAAGGCTATACCTCTCTTACTTCAGTGTATTCAGTATCACAGAAGCGATTACGCCACGCAGCATAGCTCTCCAGTGCAGAAGCTTTCAGCCCCAGGTCCCCAATTACGACATCGCTACATCCCACAGTCTCACTCACTACGGTGGAGAGTGCTCCTGAATCTTTCTGGGTGTCAAAATTAAAGGGACTTTTATTAAAATCATCAGTACATGGAATTTGCTTCTGGTAGCTATACCAGGTATATAGATATCTTACCGAAAGATGAACCGATTATGTAACTTGTCGTGCCTGTAATCAGGGTGGTTGGGTGCAGTTGTTGTACCACTACGAGCCGGTTCTCACGCTACATCGTACAGTACAAACCTACCGACGGAATGAGCACTTTCCAAGTCGCAGTAACCCAGTATTATGCGAGCATTAAGGTACGAACGGTTACTGCTACTGGGTTATTTCGGTTCGTAAACTCTCTTCGTATTAATATTTTGTTACTGTCTGACAAGCGGGTATTTTGTATGGGCGTTCGTTAACCAAAGAGTGTCGCTTAACTACGTTCGAACTTAATGCGCGCTACAGCGGAGGATTTGACTTAGGCCCATTCGTTACATGGTGCTATCTCCCTGCTATCTAACTGGGTTGCGGCACTGACAGTTAGGGTTGCTCCCCTATAACAATCGGAGAATGGCGCCAGAGTATCCAGTGTCAGATCTCCCGAAATATATATTAATAGCCGCGAGGGTGAGGCTATGTAAAGCTGACAATAAGCATTACTAAGTAAGTGACTGCACATCAGCCGCTGCCTCGAAATGTTGTTTATCTGGTACAACAAGCCCCAGAACCGCTGAGCAAGGGGTAAAAATTTCCCTTGCTAACAGAGACTAGTGAGCACGGATTTAGACCAAGATGCCGGTTCTGATTTGTGCGGCCATGGCCAAGTATTCTCAGGCCCCCATGTATAGATGTGATATGTGATATATGTGCGTATAAGTAAGACTCTCGTGGGTTCATGTCGATCAGTTTTCATCCTTCACCGCCAGTTTCTCAGCCAACTCATGACCAGCTGCTGATATCCCTCTTCTATGCAATTTCATTGTATATCCACCGAAGAACTGCAACTCCTTCACGTTGCAATGTTTACACCCGCGAATCCC